>Ga0209699_100225_pt1 | contig 48797 bp, 38 predicted proteins | sample SynthPrep_1_END__FD_187204 | JGI IMG/M metagenome (GOLD analysis project Ga0209699, IMG submission 187204) | Synthetic microbial communities from Ohio, USA - SynthPrep_1_END_DS7_MetaG (SPAdes) (version 2) | ecosystem: Engineered > Bioreactor > Aerobic > Activated sludge | place: USA: Ohio...
CCCTACCGCACCGCTCAACCCGTGAAGTTGTCGCAGAACCTCTGCGCTTCGGCCACGTCCAGGGTGCCTTCGTAGATGGCACGACCGGTGATGGCACCGATGATGCCGGGCGAGCGTGCCAGCAGCAGCTTCTCGATGTCGCCCAGGTTATGGATACCGCCGGAAGCGATCACCGGAATGCGGCTGGCAGCGGCCAGCGCGGCGGTGGCCTCGACGTTGCAGCCCTGCATCATCCCGTCCTTGGCGATATCGGTGTAGACGATGGCGGACACACCGTCGGCCTCGAAACGCCTGGCCAGGTCGGTGGCCTGCACACTGGAAACTTCGGCCCAGCCATCGGTGGCAACGAAGCCGTCCTTCGCATCCAGGCCGACGATCACCTTGCCGGGGAAGGCCTTGCACGCCTCGGTGACGAACTCCGGCTCCTTCACCGCCTTGGTACCGATGATCACGTAGCTGACGCCAGCGCGCACGTAGTGCTCGATGGTTTCCAGGGTACGGATACCGCCGCCGATCTGGATCGGCAGGGTCGGATAGCGCCTGGCGATGGCAGTGACCACTTCGCCATTGACCGGCTGCCCTTCGAAGGCGCCGTTCAGGTCGACCAGGTGCAGACGGCGGCATCCGCCCTCGACCCACTTGGCTGCCATGCTCACCGGGTCATCGGAGAATACGGTGGAGTCCTCCATGCGGCCCTGGCGCAGACGCACGCAGGCGCCGTCCTTCAGATCGATAGCGGGGATAATCAGCATCGGTTGAACCTGCTCAAGTCTTGAAAACGGAAAAAAGGTCAGCTCTTTTCGAGCGCCCAGAGGTCGCTCTCGATGCTTTCGAACCTGTCCTTCAGGTGCGCCTGCACGTCGAGAATCGCCTTGTTGTAGTAGTGCGGCGCCAGCTCACGAGTGATCAGGTCGAGCACTTCCTGCACCTCGAAGGTGCCCAGTTCCAGCTCGAAACGCTCATCGAGAAAACGCTGCAACAGCAGCAGTGCGGCCTGCTCCTGGGCAGGCTCCAGCGCGAGGCTCGGCACCTTGGCGCGAGCCATTACCAGCGTCCGTCCCAGGCGGCGAAGTTCTGCAGCAGTTGCAGGCCATGGGTATGGCTCTTCTCCGGGTGGAACTGCACGGCGAAGCGCGAACCTTCGGCCAGCGCGGCAGCGAAGTCCTTGCCGTAGTGACCGCGACCGACTACCTGCTGTGGCTTGCCGGCCTCGATGTAGTAGCTGTGCACGAAATAGAAGCGCGCGTGATCCGGGATGTCGTGCCACAACGGGTGCTTCACCGCCTGGCTGACTTCGTTCCAGCCCATGTGCGGCACCTTGAGACGCTCGCCCTCCTCGGCCAGATCCTTGCCGAAGAAGCGCACCTGGCCAGGGAAAAGGCCGATGCAGTCGATGCCGTCGTTCTCCTCGCTGTGCTCGAGCAGGGCCTGCATGCCCACGCAGATGCCCAGGAACGGGCGATCGGCGCTGACTTCACGCACCAGTTCATCGAAGCCCAGACGCCTGATCTCGGCCATGCAATCACGGATCGCGCCGACGCCGGGAAACACCACGCGATCGGCCTCGCGGATCACCCTGGCATCGCTGGTCACCAGCACTCGGCCGGCACCGACGTGCTCCAGTGCCTTGGCCACCGAGTGCAGGTTGCCCATGCCATAGTCGATGACGGCTACGGTCTGCATTACAGGGTTCCCTTGGTCGACGGCATCTGCCCGGCCATGCGCGGATCGAGCTCGACGGCCATGCGCAGCGCGCGGCCAAAGGCCTTGAACACGGTCTCGATCTGGTGGTGGGTGTTGTGCCCGCGCAGGTTGTCGATGTGCAGGCTGACCTGAGCGTGGTTGACGAAACCCTGGAAGAACTCCTGGAACAGGTCGACATCGAAGCCGCCGACCACCGCGCGGGTGAACGGCACATGCATCTGCAAGCCGGGACGACCGGAGAAGTCGATCACCACGCGCGACAGCGCCTCGTCCAGCGGCACGTAGGAATGACCGTAGCGGGTCATGCCCTTCTTGTCGCCAACGGCTCTGGCGAACGCCTGACCGAGCGTGATGCCCACGTCCTCGACGGTGTGGTGGTCGTCGATGTGCAGGTCGCCCTTGCAATGGATGTCCAGGTCGATCAGGCCATGACGGGCAATCTGGTCGAGCATGTGCTCGAGGAACGGCACGCCAATGTCGAACTTGGCCTTGCCGGTGCCATCCAGGTTGATCGAAACCTTGATCTGGGTTTCCAGGGTGTTGCGCTCGACGGATGCCGTACGTTCGGCCATCACCAGCTCCACGAAATTGCCAACGGAAAGGGCCGGCATTATAGGCGTGGCGGGGCATGAACGGCTACCGGCGACGGTCGGATCGAGTGGCTATCGCCAGCATCAGGCCACTCTATAAAGAGAAAAGCCCGCCGGCATATGCGTGCGGGCGGGCTTTTGCAGCGGATAACAGACAAGAATCTGTTTGCGATCTTGCGAGCCAGAGCCCTACAAGGCCGATGGCGGCCCCGCAAGAACAGGCGAGGAACGGTCGCAGTCGCGCTCGACTTTACTGATGTAAATGAGCATGACTCGTTTCACTCGCCCTTCGGGCCGCGCTGAAGCGCGTTGGCCGCAAGCGGCCTACCGAGCCTGTTTTCAAAGCACTAGGGCCGACGCGCAGCTGATCGTGGATAGGTTCTTAGAACAGCACCAGCGTCTTCTGCAGCGTGACCCACACACCCCAGGCCAGCGGGATGCCCACGACCAGCCAGGCAGCGGCGACGATCGGCTTGCTCGACGGATCGGCGGCCCACTCCAGCTCGGCAGCAGCCGGAGCCGACTTCTCGCCATGAGCACGCTCGGCGGCCAGCTCGGCCTCGGTCATGAAGTACTTCGGCGCCACCGGACGCACCAGGGCGTTGCAGATGAAGCCCAATACCAGCATGCCGGCCAGGATGTACAGGGTGATGTCGTAGGCCGCGGCCTTCTCCACACCGATGCTCAACTGGTACTCACGCAGGTAGTTCACCAGCACCGGACCCAGCACGCCGGCAGCTGCCCAGGCAGTCAGCAGGCGACCATGGATCGCGCCGACCATCTGCGTACCGAACAGATCCGCCAGGTAGGCCGGCACCGTGGCGAAGCCACCACCGTACATCGACAGGATCACGCAGAACGCCAGCACGAACAGCGCCAGACTGCCCAGGTGACCGAGCATCGGCACCGAGGCATAGAGCGCGAAGCCCAGGCCGAAGAACACGAAGTAGGTGCCCTTGCGACCGATGAAGTCCGAGCACGAAGCCCAGAAGAAGCGGCCACCGATATTGAACAGGCTCAGCAGACCGGTGAAACCGGCAGCGATGGCGGCGATCTCGGCCAACTGTGACGCGCTCAGTTCGTTGAAGGAAAGCTCATTGCCGATCAACTTGCCGGCGAAGACTTCCTGCAACAGCGGCGAAGCCATGCCGATGATGCCGATACCAGCCGACACGTTCAGGCACAGCACGGCCCAGACCAGCCAGAACTGCGGGGTTTTCCACGCGGTGTTCACGTGCACATGGCCCTTGGTGATCATCGCGTTGTTGGCCTTGGCCGCCGGAGCGGTCCAGCCTGCCGGCTTCCAGCCGGTCGGCGGTACACGGTAGGACAGCGCACCACCGATCATGAAGACGAAGTAGATCGCCGCCATGACCACGAAGCTCTGCCAGACACCGACGCTGGTTTCGCTGGAGAAGTGATTCATCAGCAGCGCCGCCAGCGGCGCACCGACCATCGCACCGCCACCGAAGCCCATGATCGCCATGCCGGTCGCCATGCCGCGACGATCCGGGAACCACTTGATCAGGGTCGATACCGGGGAGATGTAACCCAGACCCAGACCGATACCGCCGATCACCCCGGAGCCCAGCCACATCAGCCAGATCTGGTGGGTATAGATACCCAGCGCGGAGATCAGCAGACCGCCGCACCAGCACAGCGCGGAAACCACGCCGGCCTTGCGCGGACCGGCATGCTCGAGCCAGCCGCCCCAGATTGCGGCAGAACAGCCGAGGAAGACGAAGAACAGGGTGTAGATCCAGCCGAGCATGGAGATCTGCCAGTCGCAGTTGCTGGCGAAGATCTGCTCGAAGAAACCGATATCGGGGGCGCAGGCAACGGCCGTGCCGATACCGATGGCTTTCGACAGCGGCAACCAGAACACGGAGAAGCCATAAGCCATCCCGATACAGAGGTGAATGGCGAGGGCAGCGGGTGGAACCAGCCAGCGGTTGAAGCCGGGGCGCGCGATGATGCGTTCCTTGGACAGGAATGCAGGCTTCGCCGCAGCGCCGTCCAATGCAAAGGCGTCAGTCATAGCAGAGTCTCTTCTTATGGTTTCGTGCAAGCAAAGGCGACCGCGACAACGCGCTGCAGCCAAAGTTTGCAGAGAGTAGCACCCGGACGCGACAAAACGTCGCGCAAGTGCAGTTTTTTTCATGCTTATCGGCAATTTTTTTGAGGTTTACGCAATATTCGAAAGACACCCTCTATCACGCGATAGACAGCATCGATTCAGAGCCGGAATTCCGGCCATTGCACGACACGAGCGCTCGCGCCCCGAAAGGGTTCGCCGGGCACGCGCCGACCCTACCTGGCGGATGGCTCCGGGGAACCGGCCGGGGTCTTGTCGATCCAACCTCCTGCCAATTACCGCCTGCCTCGGCAGGCCCCGCGCATGGCATGCGCTGCATGACGCTATAATCGGCAACCCGCTACTTCCCGCCATTCCAGCCATAGAAACCAAGGACTCGTCCATGAAAGCGTTAGGCAAGATTCTCGGCCTTTTCTTTCTCGGCCTGCTGCTGATCATCGTGGCGTTGCTGTTCGCCCTGACGCACCTGTTCGACCCCAACGACTACAAGGACGAGATTCGTCAGATCGCCCGCGACAAGGCCAACCTCGAACTGCAACTCAAGGGCGACATCGGCTGGAGCCTGTTCCCCTGGCTGGGCCTGGAGCTGACCGACGCCACCCTGGCCAGCGCCGATACGCCGGACAAGCCCTTCGCCGATCTGCGCCTGCTCGGCCTCTCGGTACGGGTCATGCCGCTGCTGCGCAAGGAAGTGCAGATGAGCGACATCCGCGTCGATGGCCTCAACCTCAACCTGCAACGTGACGACAAGGGCCGCGGCAACTGGGAAGGCATCGGTCGTCCGGCACAGGCCGGCGCAAGCGAAGCCACGCCGGGCGAGCAGGCACCGGCCAGCGACACCCCCACCGACCAGCCGAGTGAAAAACCGGCCGGCCAGCCCCTCAAACTGGACATCGACAGCCTGACCCTGAGCAATTCGCGCGTCGACTACAGCGACGCGCAGAAGGGCCAGCAGTTCACCCTGGAAAACATCGAGCTGAAAACCGGCGCCATCCGCGAAGGCGCCAGCATCCCGGTCAGATTCAGTGCCTTCTTCGGCACCAACCAGCCCGTCCTGCGTGCACGCAGTGAAGTGGAAGGCCAACTGCGTTTCGACCGTGCGCTCAAGCGCTATCAGTTCGAAGACCTCAAGCTGACCGGTGAAGCCTCCGGTGAACCACTCAAGGGCAAGACCCTGAATTTCTCCGCCCAGGGCCAACTGCTGGTCGACCAGGCTGCCAACATCGCCGAGTGGAACGGTCTGAAGCTGTCCGCCAACCAGTTGCGCGCCCTCGGCGAGCTGAAGGCACGCGAGCTGGACAAGGACGCCAAGCTCTCCGGCGGCCTGTCCATCGCCAGCCTCAACCTGCGCGAATTCCTCGAAGGAGTCGGCGTCGAACTGCCGGCCATGCAGGATGCCGGCAGCCTCGGCCAGTTCGAACTGGTCAGCCGCCTGAACGGCTCGACCAGGGGCATGATGCTCGAGGAACTGAACCTCAAGCTCGATGGCAGCACCTTCACCGGCAGCCTTGGCGTACCTGACCTGGCGCGCCAGGCGCTACGCGCCGATCTCAAGGGCGACACGCTCGACCTCGATCGCTACCTGCCGCCCAGGAGCAAGAACGGCGCAGGCGCCGCCCGCCAGGCCGAGGTCAGGGAGAGCATCGCCAACGCCGGCGCCAGCGGCACCACACCGCTGCCCAATGCGCCGACCCAGCAAGCCTGGAGCGACGAAAAAGTGCTGCCGGTCGATCAGTTGCGCAAGCTCGACCTGCAACTGGCGCTGAGCCTCGGCCAGTTGACCGTCGACAAGCAGCAACTGAGCGACTTCACCCTCAAGGCCAACGGCCGCGGCGGCCTGATCACCCTGGAAGAGGCACGCGGCAAGCTGCAGGGCGGCAGCTTCGCCAGCAGCGGTCGCATCGATGTGCGCCAGGCCGAGCCCATGCTCAGCCTGGAGCAGCGCCTGAGCCGACTGCCCGTCGAACCTCTGCTGAAGAAGGAAGGTCAACCCTCGCCGGTACGTGGTCAGGTCGATCTGGACGCCAGGCTCAATACCCGAGGCAACAGCCAGAAAGCCTGGATCGAGTCGCTCAACGGCAATGCCAGCTTCGTGCTCAATGACGGTGTACTGGTCGATGCCAACCTCGAACAGCAGCTGTGCCGTGGCATCGCCACCCTCAACCGCAAATCGCTGAGCAACCCACCCAGTGGTCGGGACACTCCCTTCCGCGAACTGAAAGGCAGCCTGAGCATCCGTGACGGCGTCGCCCATAACCCGGATCTGAAAGCCCTGGTGCCGGGCCTGGCGGTCAGCGGCAATGGCGATCTCGACCTGCGTGTGCTCGGCCTCGACTACAAGGTCGGCATCACCCTGGAAGGCGACCAGCGCGAGATGCCGGATCCGGCCTGCCAGGTCAACGAGCGCTATGTCGGCATCGAGTGGCCACTGCGCTGTCGCGGCCCGCTGGAGTTGGGTGCCAAGGCCTGCCGCCTGGATCAGGACGGCCTGGGCAAGATCGCCGCACGCCTGGCCGGCAACAAGCTGACCGAGAAGCTGGAAGAGAAGCTCGGCGACAAGGTCAGCCCGGAACTCAAGGACGCACTCAAGGGCCTGTTCAACCGATGAGTCCCGAGCAATTCAACGCCGCCGTGCTGGCCTGGTACGACCAGCACGGGCGCAAGGATCTGCCCTGGCAGCAGAACGTCACGCCCTACCGCGTCTGGGTCTCGGAGATCATGTTGCAGCAGACCCAGGTGAGCACCGTACTCGGCTACTTCGACCGCTTCATGGCCGCCCTGCCGACCGTGAAGGATCTGGCCGAAGCCCCCGAGGACGAGGTTCTGCACCTGTGGACGGGCCTGGGCTACTACACCCGTGCGCGCAATCTGCAGAAGACCGCGCAGATCATCATGCGTGAGCACGGCGGCGAGTTTCCTCGTAGTGTCGATGCGCTCAGCGAGCTGCCCGGTATCGGCCGCTCCACCGCGGGCGCCATCGCCAGTCTGAGCATGGGCGTGCGCGCGCCGATTCTCGACGGCAACGTCAAGCGCGTACTGGCGCGCTACGTGGCACAGGAGGGTTATCCGGGCGAACCGAAAGTGGCCAGGCAACTCTGGGACGTCGCCGAGCGCTTCACCCCACACGAACGCGTCGGCCATTACACCCAGGCGATGATGGATCTCGGCGCCACGCTCTGTACCCGCAGCAAACCCACCTGCCTGCTGTGTCCGGTGCGCAGCGGTTGCCAGGCTCACCTGCTGGGCCTGGAAATCCGCTACCCCGTCCCCAAACCGCGCAAGGCGCTGCCTCAGAAACGCACACTGATGCCGATCCTGGCCAACGATGCCGGCGATATCCTGCTCTATCGCCGCCCCGCCAGCGGATTGTGGGGCGGGTTGTGGAGCCTGCCGGAACTGGACGGCCTCGATCAGCTCGACGACCTCGCCAGACGGCAACATCTGGCGCTCGGCGACCGCCGCGAACTGGAAGGCCTGACCCACACCTTCAGCCACTTCCAGCTGGCCATCGAACCCTGGCTGATCCGGGTCAGCGAGAGGCCGACTCGCGTGGCCGAGGGCGACTGGCTCTGGTATAACCTCGCCACCCCGCCGCGTCTGGGTCTCGCCGCCCCGGTGAAGAAGCTGCTCAAACGCGCGGCGCAAGCCATTACCGCTGGAGAACCGACATGACCCGCACCGTGCTGTGCCGCAAGCACAAACAGGAACTGCCCGGCCTGGATCGCCCGCCCTACCCCGGCCCCAAGGGCGAAGACATCTTCAACAACGTCTCCCGGCAAGCCTGGGACGAATGGCAGAAGCACCAGACCATGCTGATCAACGAGCGTCGTCTGAACATGATGAATGCCGATGATCGCAAGTTCCTCCAGACCGAAATGGACAAGTTCCTTTCCGGCGAGGAGTACGCTCAGGCCGAAGGTTACGTACCACCGAGCGAGTAAGACAGGCGTAGGGTGCGCCATGTGCACCTGGACATCGGCAGGGCGGTGCGCGCCGCGCACCCTACCCGCCTCGAACCTAAGCGCCCGAAATAATTAAATATTTTTCAAACCTGCGCTTGACACTGATCCTTCAAATCCGTCTAATAGCGCCCCGTTGGCCCAGGTAGCTCAGTTGGTAGAGCAGGGGATTGAAAATCCCCGTGTCGGCGGTTCGATTCCGTCCCTGGGCACCATATTCCAAGAACCCCGAGCGAAGAAATTCCTCGGGGTTTTTGCTTTCACGACGCCGGACAGACGCCTGCTCCGGCCAGCGGGGCGCCCGATGGAATTCATCCAGCTCGTCATCGACTTCATCCTCAACATCGACCAGCACCTGACCGACCTCACGGCTACCTACGGGCCCTGGGTGTACGGCATCCTGTTCCTGATCGTGTTCTGCGAAACCGGCCTGGTGGTCACGCCCTTCCTGCCAGGTGATTCACTGTTGTTCGTCGCCGGTGCGATTGCTCTGCACGGGGCGCTGGACGTACACCTGCTGGTGGGGCTGCTGATCGTCGCGGCAATTCTCGGCGACGCCCTGAACTACAGCATCGGGCGCTTCTTCGGCCTGCGTCTGTTCAACAACCCCGAATCGAAGATCTTCCGCCGCGAACACCTGGCACTGACCCGCTCCTTCTATGCCCGCCATGGCGGCAAGACCATCATCCTCGCTCGCTTCGTCCCCATCGTGCGCACCTTCGCGCCCTTCGTCGCCGGCATGAGCCACATGAGCTATTCACGCTTCGCCGCCTACAACGTGATCGGCGCGATCCTCTGGGTGACCTCCTTCACCTATGCCGGCTACTGGTTCGGCAACCTGCCGGTGATCAAGAACAACCTGCACTACCTGATCGTGGGCATCATCATCGTCTCGGTGCTGCCCAGCCTGTTCGCCCTGCTGCGCCAGCGCACGGCCCGGGTGAGTATCGAGTGAGCAACATCAATGACCGGGGGGCGAGCGCCGGCTGACGCCGCAAGCCGATCGCCCCGTTTTTGCATCTGCGCGACAACCAACTGCAGCCAGGCGACACCCTGACTACGAAGCCAGCCATCGACCGGCAAACGGCTTGGCGGTCACGGAAACGCTATGCTAGCTTGGCCGCCAGCCAGGACGGCCCGCTGCACGCCGGAGCGCATTCGAAGAAGAAGAGGATTCCACCCCATGGCCGAGGCGACGCCCGCGCTGGAAATACGCAACCTGCACAAACGCTACGGCGACCTCGAAGTGCTCAAGGGTATCTCCCTGACGGCCAGAGACGGTGATGTCATCTCCATTCTCGGCTCCTCCGGCTCCGGCAAGTCCACCTTCCTGCGCTGCATCAACCTGCTGGAAAACCCGCACCAGGGCCAGATCTTCGTCGCCGGCGAGGAGCTCAAGCTCAAGTCCGCGAAGAATGGTGACCTGGTAGCCGCCGACAATCGGCAGATCAATCGCCTGCGCAGCGAGATCGGTTTCGTCTTCCAGAATTTCAATCTCTGGCCGCACATGAGCGTGCTCGACAACATCATCGAAGCACCGCGTCGCGTGCTCGGCCAGAGCAAGGCCGAGGCCATCGAGGTGGCCGAGGCGCTGCTGGCCAAGGTCGGCATCGCCGACAAGCGCCACGTCTACCCCAACCAGCTTTCCGGCGGTCAGCAGCAACGCGCAGCCATCGCCCGCACCCTGGCCATGCAGCCGAAGGTGATCCTGTTCGACGAGCCCACATCGGCTCTCGACCCGGAGATGGTACAAGAAGTGCTTAATGTGATTCGCGCGCTTGCCGATGAGGGTCGCACCATGCTGCTGGTTACCCATGAAATGAGTTTCGCTCGCCAGGTCTCCAGCGAGGTGGTGTTCCTCCATCAGGGCCTGGTCGAGGAACAGGGGCCACCCGCCCAGGTGTTCGACAACCCGCAATCGGCACGCTGTAAACAATTCATGTCCAGCAATCGCTAACACGGAGCAACATGCATGCAGAACTATAAGAAGATCCTGCTGGCCGCGGCCGCAACCCTGGCTTTCGGTACCAGCGCTGTCGCAGCTGACAAACTGAAACTCGGCACCGAAGGCGCCTACCCTCCCTTCAACCTGATCGACTCCAGCGGCAAGGTCACCGGTTTCGACGTGGAAATCGGCCAGGCGCTGTGCGCCAAGATGAAGGCCGAGTGCGAAGTGGTCACCTCCGACTGGGATGGCATCATCCCGGCCCTGAACGCCAAGAAGTTCGACTTCCTGATCGCCTCGATGTCGATCACCGAAGAGCGCCAGGCGGCGGTCGATTTCACCGAGCCGTACTACACCAACAAGCTGCAGTTCATCGCCCCAAAATCGGCTGATTTCAAAACCGACGAAGCCAGCCTCAAGGGCAAGGTGATCGGCGCCCAGCGCGCCACCATCGCCGGCACCTGGCTGGAAGACAATCTGGGCAAGGTGGTCGACATCAAGCTGTACGACACCCAGGAAAACGCCTACCTCGACCTGTCCTCGGGCCGCCTCGACGGCGTGCTGGCCGACACCTTCGTCAACTGGGAATGGCTCAAGAGCGACGCCGGCAAGGACTTCGAGTTCAAGGGCGACCCGGTATTCGACAACGACAAGATCGGCATCGCCGTGCGCAAGGGCGACCCGCTGCGCGAGAAGCTGAACACCGCTCTGCAAGCCATCATCGCAGATGGCACCTACAAGCAGATCAACGACAAGTACTTCCCGTTCAGCATCTACTGATGACCTGACGGCACTGCGCCGCCACACGGCGGCGCAGTCGCCCGACGAGCCCTCCGAATGATTTTCGATCTCCACGGATTCGGCCCTGCCCTGGCCGCCGGCACCCTGATGACCATCAAACTGGCGCTTTCCGCGCTGGCTGTCGGTCTGGTGCTCGGCCTGCTCGGCGCACTGGCCAAGACTTCGCCGTACAAGCCATTGCAGTGGCTCGGCGGCAGCTATTCCACCATCGTGCGCGGCGTACCCGAACTGCTCTGGGTGCTGCTGATCTACTTCAGCACCGTCAATGTATTGCGCGCACTGGGCGAAAGCCTGGGCGTAGGCAGCCTTGAACTCAGCCCGTTCGCAGCGGGCGTCATAGCCCTGGGCCTGTGCTTTGGCGCCTATGCCACAGAGGTATTTCGCGGCGCCATTCTGGCCATACCCAAGGGTCACCGCGAAGCGGGCCAGGCACTCGGCATGTCCAGGGGACGCATCCTGTGGAAGTTGATCATGCCGCAGATGTGGCGCATCGCCCTGCCCGGCCTGGGCAACCTGTTCATGATTCTGATGAAAGACACCGCCCTGGTGTCGGTAGTGGGTCTGACCGAAATCATGCGACAGGCACAGATCGCGGTCACTGCCACAAAGAATCCGATGACCTTCTTCCTGGTCGCCGCCATCATCTATCTGGGGCTGACCATCATTGCCATGATCGGCTTGCACTTCCTTGAGAAGAAAGCCTCGCGCGGCTTCGTCAGGAGCAACCAATGAACTGGGAGCTGATCTACAAGTACCTGCCGAAGATGTTCGAGGGCGCATTGCTGACCATCGAACTGCTGGCAGTTGCGGTCATTGCCGGACTGATCCTGGCACTGCCCATGGGCATCGCCCGAGCGTCGAAACACTGGTACGTACGCGCCCTGCCCTACGGCTACATCTTCTTCTTCCGCGGCACGCCGATGCTGGTACAGCTGTTCCTGATCTACTACGGTCTGGCCCAGTTCGATGCCGTGCGCCAAAGCATCTTCTGGCCCTACCTGCGTGATCCGTACTGGTGCGCTGTACTCACCATGACCCTGCACACCGCCGCCTATATCGCCGAGATCCTTCGCGGTGCCATCCAGGCCGTACCGCCAGGCGAGATCGAGGCCGCCCGCGCCCTGGGCATGTCGCGTACCCAGGCCATGCTGCACATCATTCTGCCGCGAGCCGCGCGCATCGGCCTGCCGGCCTATAGCAACGAAGTGATCCTGATGCTCAAGGCCAGCGCTCTGGCCAGCACGGTCACACTGCTGGAACTGACCGGCATGGCGCGCACGCTCAATGCCCGCACTTACGTAAGCATGGAGTTCTTCTTCACCGCCGCGCTGTTCTACCTGGCCATCACATTCATCCTGATCAACCTCTTCAAGCTGCTCGAACGCTGGCTGCGCGTCGACGCCTGCCAGGGCCGCTGAGCCAACCGGGCCGTCCACGGGCGGCCCGCACCCACCAGAAGCATGAGCGCCATGTCCGAGCCCATCCTCACCTCAGGCGATCTGCTCGCCCGTTTCCAGGCGCTGGACAGCTTCCTCATCGCACACCAGGCCCTGTGGCGCCCACGGCCATTCCATTACCTGCAACTGCCCTGGGAAGCCGAGTTGCCCGAGCTTGCCGCCTGGCTGCGCGAGCGCCCGCTCGAACAGGCAGACGTCAGCAACGCCGAGCTGTGGCAGCTCGCAGCGCCGGCGCCCTTCCCGGCCCTGGCCCATCAGGCGCAGCGTCTCGCGGCGCTGGGCGAGATGCCGGCCACGCCTGCAACGCAACGCCCAGGCGCTTTCGGTGTCGATGTGCCGGGACGCAAACTGGCGCAGATACAGGCCTTTGCCAGCCACCTGGCATTCGCCCGACGCCCCCGGCACTGGCTCGACTGGTGCTCCGGCAAAGGTCACCTGGGTCGCTGGCTGACCGGACAGGATCAGCACCTGACCTGCCTGGAACACGATCCGGCATTGATCGAATCCGGTCAGACGCTGAGCCGGCGCCTCGGCCTGGACGCCCAACACATCCGCCAGGACGTGCTTGCAGCAGACAGTGCCGAGCGCCTGCAAGCCGGGCATACTGCGGTGGCCCTGCACGCCTGTGGCGACCTGCACGTGCACCTGTTGCGACTGGCCAGCCACAATGGCTGCGCACAACTGGCGGTCGCCCCCTGCTGCTACAACCGCATCACCGGCCTCCACTACCAGCCGCTGTCGACCGTGGCGCATACCTCCAGGCTGCAACTGTCGCGTGACGATCTCAGCCTGCCGCTGAGCGAAACCGTCACCGCAGGTGCCCGTGTGCGCCGCCAGCGCGACCGCTCGATGGCCTGGCGCCTGGCCTTCGACCTGCTGCAACGTCAGTTGCGCGGCCTCGACGAGTACCTGCCGACCCCCTCTTTGCCCAGCGACTGGTTCGACAAACCCTTCGCCAGCTTCTGTCACGACCTCGCGGCCCTTCGCGCCGTGCCCACGCCAGGCCGGCAAGACTGGCAGGCGCTGGAAGCCAGCGGCTGGCAACGCCTGGCCGCAGTGCGCAACCTGGAACTGCTGCGCAAGCTGTTCCGCCGACCACTGGAACTGTGGTTGCTGCTCGACCGTGCCCTGTATCTGCATGAACAGGGCTACAGCGTGAAGCTCGGCACGTTCTGTGATTACCAGGTGAGCCCGCGCAATCTCCTGCTGCTGGCCGAGCGCCCCTGAGTTGCACACAGAAGCTGTGGATAACTCTGTTGATCCTTTCTGGGCAAATGCCCCAAGCGCCCCGCCACATAGCCCTGCGAACATCTGATCATTTTTTGAACAGATCAATAAGTACCTTTAAAAACAACAACTTGTATAAAACCGTGACAAAGTGCACAGAGAGCGTGCAGCCCGCTCGCACTCGCCTCGCCTTTGTGCATAAGCATGCAACCGTTCATAGCCAAGCCAGTGAATCCGTACGCTGACGAATGACATGGCCCAAGGCCAGGCATCACTGTGAAAGTCGTGCTATACCCAGCCGCTGGGAGATTCACGGCACAAGGAGCCGACAGCATGCCAACCTTCGTTTACAACCTGGATGGAACCTCCAACAGAAAGTGCCAATGCACCGACCTGCCCAGAACCTGGCTCGGCCACTGGGCGAGAGGAACCGGCGAAACCCTGCCCGTAACATGCGTGGCGCATCGATGCGGGAATGCCGCGACCGTTGGTGCGCACGTGCGCGATGAAGAAGACCAGCGCATCGTCTGGATCGTCCCGTTCTGCCAGAAACACAACAAGCGCCCAAGCAGCACGCCGATCCAGCTAAAACCGGGCATCTCGATGTGTGGCGGCTCGATGACGGGCGACTGTGAATGAACCAGCGGCGTCCTGGAGAAGCCGTCAGGCCGGCCAGTCCGAAGGGACTTTCGACAACGGCATCGTCGCGCCCCATGCCCGATGAGGGCGCATGAATGCGGCGAAACCCTCTGCACCGGTTTACAGCGCCCAACCAATCGCTATAATGGCGCCCCCACCTATGCCGGTATAGCTCAGCTGGTAGAGCAACTGACTTGTAATCAGTAGGTCCCGGGTTCGACTCCTGGTGCCGGCACCATATAAAACAAAGGCTTGCAGCGATGCAGGCCTTTATTTTTTCCGCTGTACGTAACACGCCACGTAACAAGCACGATGTCACGTGCTCAAGCTCAGGCCCTCATGCGGCGTTTTTCTACAACGCTCTGAAGTCCCCAAGTCGAGCCCAACGCGCTGGCGACAAAGCCTGGTCGTCGCCACTTCCGCTATCGAGCCAACTCAAGACGCTGGCGTGTGCAACTGCAGCCCAACACCCGGCTTGGGTTAGAATCCCCGGCATTTACGCCATCAGGACAGGCGCCTGCGACGGGTGCCTACAAGGGATTTCGCAATGCCCCTCACGCTGCAACAACTGGAACGCCATCTGTTCAAGGCCGCCGACATTCTGCGCGGCAAGATGGATGCCTCGGAGTTCAAGGAGTACATCTTCGGCATGCTGTTCCTCAAGCGCTGCTCCGACGTATTCGAGGAGCGCTACGAGCAGGTCGTTGCTGATCAGATGAATGCCGGCAAGAGTAGGTCCGAGGCCTGTGCCACGGCGGAAAATCCGAACTGGTACAAGCTTCATGGCAATTTCTGGGTGCCCGTTCATTCGCGGTTCTGGTATCTGCTCAACGAAGCGCACATCAACGTCGGCGACCTGCTGAACAAGGCGCTGGGCGGTATCGAGGAAAATAACGCTTCCCTGGAAGGGGTGCTGGAGCACATCGACTTCACCCGCAAGGTCGGCCAGAGCAAGATTCCCGATCAGAAGTTACGCCAGCTCATCACCCACTTCGGTGAAGTGCGCCTGCGCAACAGCGACTTCGAGTTCCCCGACCTGCTGGGTGCCGCCTACGAATACCTGATCGCCGAGTTCGCCGATTCGGCCGGCAAGAAAGGTGGTGAGTTCTATACGCCACGCTCGGTGGTGCGGCTGATGGTGCACCTGCTCAAGCCGACCCTGGCGCACGACGTCTACGACCCCTGCTGCGGCTCGGGCGGCATGCTGATCGCGGCCAAGGAATACATCGACGAGCACGGCGAAGACGGTCGAAAGGCCAACCTGTTCGGCCAGGAGTTCAACGGCACCGTCTGGTCCATCGCGCAGATGAACATGCTGCTGCACGGCATCAGCAACGCCTGGCTGGAGAACGAAGATACCCTGGCCGACCCTCGGCACATCGAGGGGGGTGAACTGCGCCGCTTCGACCGCATCCTCACCAACCCGCCGTTCTCCATCAACTGGGGCCATACCGAGAAGAGTCCGGATGGCAGCCTGGCCTGGAACCCGACCTTCCGTGAGGAACGTTTTCGCTTCGGCGAGGTGCCGCTGGGCTCGAAAAAAGCCGACCTGATGTTCCTCCAGCACATGCTCGCCGTCACCCGCGACGAGGGCATGATCGCCACCGTACTGCCTCACGGCGTGCTGTTCCGCGGTGGCGAAGAGCGCGGCATCCGCGCCGGCATCATCGAGAACGACCTGCTCGAAGCGGTGATCGGCCTGCCGGCCAACCTGTTCTATGGCACCGGCATCCCGGCCTGCATCCTGATCCTGCGCCAACAGAAGCAGGAAGGTGCCAACCGCATCAGTGCCAAGCCTGTCGCGCGTCAGGGCAAGGTGCTGTTCATCAACGCCGACCGCGAATACTTCGAGGGCCGCGCGCAGAACCATCTGCTGCCCGAGCATATCGAGAAGATCACCACCGCCTTCGACGAATTCCGCCGCATCGACGGCCTCAGCGATGTGGTGGATATCGCCACCCTGCGCGCCAACGACTACAACCTGAATATTCGCCGCTATGTGGACAACGCACCGCCGCCCGAGCCCCATGATGTGCGGGCCCACCTGCTGGGCGGCGTGCCCAAGGCCGAAGTCGCAGCGAAAGCGCCGCTGTTCGCCGCGCACGGCCTCGACCCGCATGACCTCTTCGTAGAGCGTGATGCCCAGTATTTCGATTTTCGCGATGAGCTAAGCCGCCGCGCCGATCTTAAGCCGGGCATCGAAGGCAATGCCGGCCTGCAGGCCAGGGAAGCCGCCCTGCGTGAAGCCTTCGAGAGCTGGTGGCATGGACACAGCCCGCGCATCATCGCCTTGGCGGGCAAGCTGGATAACAGCGCCGCACTGGTCGAGTTGCGCGGCGAACTGCTGGCCAGCTTCAGCCAGACGCTGGAAGGCATCGGCCTGCTCGACCCCTTTCAGGTGCGGGGCATCGTCGCCGGCTTCTGGTACCAGAGCAAATACGACTTTCTTGGTTTGATGGCCCGTGGCAGCCGGGGCGTGATCGACGCCTGGCGCACCGGCATCATCACCGCCCTGGAGGACAAGGCCAGCAAACAAAGCCCGCTGGAACACAAGCTGGTGAAATTCCTGCTCGGTGATTTCGTCGCCGGGCTGGCCGAGCTGGAAGCGAAAAAGGCCGAACTGGATAGCCAACTCAAGGCCGCCGCCCCAACCGAGAGCGAAGAGGCCGACGGCCAGGCGGACGCCGATGACGAGGAAAACCCCATCGACGAAGCCCAACTCAAGGCCTGGAAGGCCGAGTTGGCCAAGGTGAAGAAGCAACTCAAGACCCGGCAGGAAAACTTCGCCAGCCACCTGAACAAGGCCGTTGACGGGCTGGACGAGGCGCAGGCCGCCGAGCTGCTGCTGACCATCCTGCATAACGATATGCAGGCCATCGTCGAGCGCTATATCGCCGCCCAGCGCAAGCAAATCGTCGCCGCATTCGAGAGCTGGTGGGACAAGTATCGAGTGACGCTCAATGAGATCGAGCAGAAGCGGGATGCGGCAGCGGTGGCGTTACAGGGGTTCCTAAAGGGGCTGGGGTATGTCTGAGACTTCTTGGTCTACCCTATCCATTCGGGAGTGCCTGATAGAGAGCTTTGCAGGTGAGTGGGGGGCGGAACCCTTGCCAGGAAATGCTCGTGTTCTACGTGCTACCGATATTGACGATGAGGGGCACGTTGTTGGCTCTGGCGCCTTGCGTCGCCTCCCCATTGGCAAGCTGACAAGTCGGCAACTGGAAGATGGCGATATTTTGTTGGAAGGCTCCGGCGGCGGGCCTGACAAGCCTGTAGGACGGGTTGCATTTTTCGATATTGCCAAGCATCAAGGCCCCGCTGTTTGCTCGAACTTCTTCAAAACCCTGCGCCCTGACCCGCGCTTGGTCGAGCCTAAATTCCTTTGGCGGAAGCTGATGTGGTTTTACCGTCAGCCAATGCTGCTGACCTTCCAACAGCAGACCACTGGCATCATCAACCTCAAGTTCGAGGAGTACCTCAATGCTGCTATCGATATCCCGGCCAACTTGGCTGAGCAGCGAGCTATCGCCCAAATCCTCGACACCCTCGACACCGCCATCCGTGAAACCGAGGCGCTGATCGACAAGCTCAAGGCCGTCAAACAGGGCCTGTTGAACGACCTGCTGACCCGAGGCATCAACGCCAACGGCCAACTGCGCACGCCACAGAGCGAAGCGCCGCAGCTCTACAAGGAATCGCCTCTGGGGTGGATTCCGAGGGAGTGGGAGGCCTCTACAGTTGGCGATTGTTGTGACGTTCACAATAACCTGCGCTTTCCCATTGCCAGTGAAGTTCGCGAAAAAATGCAAGGAGAATATCCGTACTACGGCCCAACTGGACTTCTAGACTACATCAATGAGTATCGTGTTGACGGCACATACACCCTCATTGGAGAGGATGGCGATCATTTTCTGAAGTTTGAGAGCAGGCCGATGACACAGCTCGTGTCTGGGAGATTCAACGTAAATAATCACGCCCACTTGTTAAAAGGTCGAAGCTGCCTGACAGAGTGGATTGATGTCTGGTTCAGACATCGTGACATTACCCTTTACCTGACCCGGCAAGGAGCTGGTCGGTTCAAGCTAAACAAAGCAGGGCTCCTGCATTTATTTATTGCTCTACCCAGTCAAGATGAGCAGCAGGCTATTTGCGCTACAGCGGCTCAGCAGGAGGCACGCATCACAACTGAAGTTGAGTGTCGAGCCAAACTGCTGTGTCAGAAAGCCGGCCTGATGGAAGACCTCCTCACCGGCCGAGTGCGCGTCACCCCGCTGCTGGAATCCATACAACAAACTGCTGCACTCACGGGAGCCTGATATGCCCCAGCGCCTGCCGCCCCGCGAGTCCCTCACCGTCGAATTCAAGAGCGATCGCAGCAGGCTGCCCGACCGCGAGCTGATCGAGGCGCTGGTGTGCCTGGCCAATGCCGAGGGCGGAGAGCTGTGGCTGGGTGTCGAGGATGACGGCACGCCCACCGGCCTGCATGCCGATCATCATCTGTTGGCCGGCCTGGCCGGCATGGTGGCGGCGCGCACCTCGCCATCGCTGAACGTGCAGGCCGAGGCGGTCGAGCTGGACGGCGTGACTGTGGCGCGCATCCAAGTGCCCAAGGCCCAGGGTGAGGTGGCCACCACCGGCGGCGTCTACCTGCGTCGCCGGTTAAAGCACGACGGCACCCCCGAATGCGTGGCCATGTTGCCCCATGAGCGTAGCAGTCGCGCAAGTAGCTTTGGCCTGCTCGATGTCTCCGCCCAACCAGTAGCCGGCGCCAGCCTGGCCGACCTCGACCCGCTGGAGCGCGAACGTCTGCGCCAGGCGGTGCAGCAATACGGTGGCGACCGTGTGCTGCTGGAGCTGGACGACGAAGCCCTCGACGGTGCGCTGCTGCTCACCGCGCGCCAGCCGGACGGCACGCACGTGCCCACCCTTACCGGGCTGCTGCTGATCGGCCGGGAAACCTCGCTGCGCCAATTGGTGCCCACCCACGAGTTCGCCTTCCAGGTGCTGGCCCAACAGGCGGTGCGCTTCAACGAGTTCCGCCGCTTCCCGCTGCTCAAGGCGCTGGACTGGCTGGAAACCAATTTCCGCCCCTATAACCCTGAGGAAGAGCTGCAAGTCGGCCTGTTCCGCGTGCCGGTACCCAAGGTAGACCTCGGCGCCTTCCGCGAAGCCGTAGCCAATGCTCTGGTTCACCGTGACTACCACGGCCGTGGCGCGGTGCATGTGCGCCTGGAGGACGACGCCCTGGTAATCAGCAACCCCGGCGGCCTGGTCGATGGCGTGACCCTGAGCAATCTGCTGGTGACTGAACCGCGCCCGCGCAACCCGGCCCTGGCCGACGCCATGAAGCGCATTGGCGTGGTGGAACGCTCCGGCCGCGGCGTGGACAAGATCTTTCGCGGCCTGCTCAAGTTTGGCCGCCCGGCCCCGGACTACAGCTACACCACCGCCCAGAGCGTAGTGCTGCGCCTGCCCACCGCCGAGGCCGACCTGGACTTCCGCCGCCTGGTGGTCGAGCACGAACGCGCCACCAACGCCGAGTTGCCCATCGACAGCCTGATCGCCCTGGCCGCCTTGCGTGAGAGCAAACGCGTCACCGCCGATGAACTGGCCGTGCAGATTCAGCGCGACACCGCCAGCGCCAAACGCACGCTGGAAGCACTGACCGAAGCCGGCCTGGTGGAGGCCCACGGTTCGACCCGAGGCCGCAGCTATACCCTGTCTGCCAGCCTCTATCAGGCCGCGGGCAACAAAGCCGCCTACACCCGCCAGGCAGGCTTCGCCCCGATCCAGCATGAGCAGATGGTGCTGAACTATGTACAACAGCATGGGCAGATCAAACGGGCTGAAGTGATGGAGCTGTGCCGGCTTTCCGAGGATCAGGCCTGGCAATTGCTGAAGCGCCTGATGTCGGCGGACAAACTGGTCAAGCATGGCGAGCGGCGGTGGACTTTTTATACCCTGCACGGCGAGGACTGATAGCCGTTTCTATGCGTTCCTATGCGTTCCTATGCGTTTCTATGCGTTTCTATGCGTTTCTATGCGTTTCTATGCGCTCTCATGTACGCATGGCGTGCATCGCCACGATGCGCTTGATCTGGATTAAAGGAGTAACCCTGTGGGCTGGGAACTGGAAGACGTCGAAAAACCCTTTGTGGCTCAGTTGCAGGGGCTGAACTGGCAGCATACCGAGGGCAGCCTAGACGACCCGGCCGCAACCGGTCGCAGCAGTTTCAGTGAAGTCATTCAGCGTGCCGTACTGACCGAGCGCTTGCGCGCCATCAACCTGCGCGACGGCCAGCCCTGGCCGGATGAACAACGCATTGCCGAAGCCCTGGCGGCCATTACCCGTGTGGGCGCCGGCAAGCTGATCGAAGCCAACCAGACCGTCACCGAGCTGTTGCTCAAGGGCATTACCGTCGATGGCCTGCCGGGCTGGGATGGCGGGCGTGGGCAGACCATCCAGTACATCGACTGGGACACGCCAGCCAATAACCACTTCAGCGTAATCAACCAGTACCGCGTCGATTGCCCACCCGGCTACAACAGCGGCAAGAAATTTATCGTCCCGGATCTGGTGTTGTTGGTGAACGGCATCCCGCTGGTAGTGGTGGAGTGCAAGAGCCCATCCATTCCCGAACCGCTGGCCGAGGCCGTCGATCAGCTGCGCCGTTACAGCAACCAGCGCAAGGCGGCCTTCGAGGTCGAGGAGAACGAGGGCAATGAGTCCCTGTTCGCCAGCGTGCAACTGTTGATCGCCAGCAGCTACGACGAAGCTCGGGTGGGCTGCATTGGCGCCGGCTTCGCGCACTTCTCCCAATGGAAGACCGTAGTAGGCCCGGATGACAGCGGCAGCGAGCAGGCCGTGGCCGAGCAGTTGGGCAAAGCCAAACTGTCCGAGCAGGAACGCCTGGTGGCGGGCATGCTGACACCAGCCCATCTGCTCGATCTTATCCGGCATTTCATGCTGTTTATGCAGGTTGGTGGGCAGACCATCAAGACGGTTTGTCGTTACCAGCAGTACCGCGCGGTGAACCGTGCGGTGAGCCGCATGAAGCACGGGCAGACACGCCTGGAGCACGGCGAGAGCGATCAGCGCGGCGGCATCGTCTGGCACACACAGGGCTCGGGCAAGAGCCTGACCATGGTGTTTCTGGTGCGCAAGATGCGCACGGATACGCAACTGCGTCGCTTCAAGATCATCGTGGTCACCGACCGCAAGGATCTGCAGAACCAGCTCGCCGCTACCGCCACGCTGAGCGGTGAACTGCCGGAGGTGGCCTCCAACATCGAAGGCGTTAAAACCCTCGCGCGTCGCCAAGGCCCAGGGCTGGTATTCGCCACCATCCAGAAGTACCGCAACCCCGAGCTGGATGAGGATGGCTCGGCCATCAACGCCTTGGAAATTCCCGCCCCAGCCAAGGCCGCGGAAAAGCACGCCCCCTACCAGGTGAGCAAACCCTTCGAGGTGCTCAACCACGACGAGAGCATCCTGGTGCTGATCGATGAGGCACACCGCACCCAGGCCGGCGATCTGCACGCGAACCTGCTGGCCGGCCTGCCCAACTGTGTGCGCATCGGTTTTACCGGCACGCCGATCATCATGGGCGAGAAGAAGCGCACCCACGAGATTTTCGGGGCCTTCATCGACAAGTACACCATCAAGGAGGCCGAGGCGGATGGCGCGACAGTGCCGGTGCTCTACGAAGGACGCACGGCCCAGGGCGCGGTGAAAGATGGCGCGAGCCTGGACGAGCTGTTCGAGGATTTATTCCGCGAGCACAGCCAGGACGAGCTGGAGCTGATCAAGAAAAAATACGCCACCAAGGGCCATATCTTCGATGCCCCTGCCCTGATTACCGACAAAGCCCGCGACATCCTCCGTCACTACGTCACCCATATCCTGCCCAATGGCTACAAGGCACAGCTGGTGGCCTACAGCCGGATAGCGGCCATCCGCTATTTCCAAGCGCTGCAGGCCGCCCGTGATGAGCTGCTGGCTGAGGCCGATGCATTGTCCGCTGGCGATAAAGACCTCGACGATGAATCCCTGTGCCAGCGCCCGCCCAAGCTGCAGGCGCGGGTGCAGGCATGGCGTTATCGCGACACGCTACGCAGCCTGGAATTCGCACCGATTATTTCCGGCTCCAATAACGATCCGGCCGAGTGGAAGACCTGGACGGATGGCAGCAAACACGAGCAGCTGATAAAACGCTTCAAAAAGCCCCTGAACCATGAGCAGCCGAACAAGGCCGACCCACTGGCCTTCCTGATCGTCAAATCAATGCTGCTCACCGGCTTTGACGCGCCAATCGAAGGGGTGATGTACCTCGACCGGCCAATCAAAGAGGCCGAGCTGCTGCAGGCCATTGCCCGGGTCAACCGTACCGGCTTCGGCAAGCGCTGCGGCATCGTGGTCGATTACTACGGTGTCGCCAACCACCTGCGCGAAGCCCTGGCTGCCTATGCCGACGAGGATATCGAAGGTGCACTGAGCAGCATCAAGGACGAGGTGCCGGTGCTGCGTGATCGCCACCTGCGTGTAGTGGATGTGTTGCGCCGCCAGGGCATCGAGTCGCTGGAGGATTTCGAGGCGTGCATTAGCGCCCTGGATTCGGAGAAGGTGCGCGCCGAATTTGCGGTCAAGCTCAAGGCCTTCCTCGACTCCCTGGACACCGTGCTACCACGCCCTGAGGGTCTGCCTTTCGTCAAAGATGCCAAGCGCCTGGCCTATATCCACGCCCGGGCGCGGGGGCGCTACAAGGACCTGCCGCAACTGGGCAAGGATGTCGGTGCCAAGGTGCGCAAGCTGATCGACGATCACGTCATCTCGCTCGGCATCGACCCGAAGATCCCACCAATCCAGCTCACCGATGCCGACTTCGAGAAGCAGCTGTCGCGCAGCGTCAACGACCGCGCCAAGGCCTCGGAGATGGAGCACGCCATTCGCTCGCATGTGCGCAAGCACGCAGATGAAGACCCGGTGCTGTACCGCAAGCTGTCCGAACGCCTCAACGAGCTACTCAAGTCGCTGGGCGAGCAGTGGGATCAACTGGTTGAGCAGATGCAGAAGATCATCAACGAGCTGCGCAGCGGCCAGATGAGCGATGACAACAGCCCCCTGGATTTGCCCGAGCACTACGCGCCCTTCCTGCGCACCCTTCTGGACGTGGTATGTGCCGATGCCAATCCACAGCCTGCAGAGCTGCTGCGCTTGAAGGACGTTACGGTGGAGCTGGTCGATCTGTTGGTCGGCGAACTGCAAAGCCACCGCGATATCTGGAGCCCGCGCAAGCGAGCGGCCCAGGAGGAACTGGCCGGGCAGTTATTCGATCATCTGATGCGACTGCGGCCGCCCTTGATGGATACCGATACGGCAGGTGTGCTGGCTGACCGCCTGATGGATCAGACCAGAGCCAGCCATGAACGGTTGATGCAGCTGTGAGCGACCCCACCCTCACCGTGGACGACCTGCTGTTCACTCTGCGCCGCAGCGCGCGCCGCAAGACGTTGCAGATCACCGTCGAGCGTGACGGTGCGCTGATCCTCTCCGCTCCGCCCGAAGTGGAGGAGCGGACGCTGCGACAATTCGTGGCGGAAAAAAGCTTCTGGATCTACTCGCGCCTGGCCGAAAAGGAACGCCTGCAACGGGCTATCCCGAGCAAGGAATATGTCGACGGCGAAGGCTTTCTGTATCTGGGACGAAGCTATCGCCTGAAGCTGGTAGACGAGCAGGATGTGCCGCTCAAACTCTCAGCCGGCCGGTTTCGCCTGCTGCGTAGCGAACTGCCAAAGGCCCGAGAGCATTTTATCCGCTGGTACAGCGAACATGCCCGCAGTTGGCTGGCATTGCGCGTAAAGAGTTGCCAGGCCCGCATGGGTCTTTCCCCTGGCGGTGTGCGGGTACAGGATCTGGGTTATCGCTGGGGTTCCTGCGGTAAGGGCGCGCAGCTGTACTTCCACTGGAAGACCATCCTGCTGCCCAAGCACATTGCCGAGTATGTAGTGGTGCACGAGATGGTGCACCTGCACGAGCCGCACCACACCCCAGAGTTCTGGCGCCTCCTGGAACGCATCATGCCGGATTATGCACAACGCAAGGCTTGGCTGGCCGAGCACGGTATTGAGGTCGAAGGGATCTAGCCTCGTCCTGGCAGGAACGGTTGGAAATCGGCTTGCCCCACCATCCTCCAACCCCAGCCGCCTGAAATATTTCGACTCTGGATAACTGTGGTGCCAGCCCCCTGTCATCGCCTCGCAGCCGGGAAGCCACAGCCCGCGAATTTCCTGGGCTCCTGCCTACACGGGAGTGACGATGAAGGTTTTTTCAGAACATCCCTGGATAAAACACAAAGGCCTGTCGAGATGAATCTCACGAACCTGAGTCAGCCTTGTCCGGGCTGTCCCAATCCTCGAATGGCGTTTGCAGGTCGCGCTCGGGGATTTCCCAGATCACCAGTTGCGGCGGAGTCTGGGTGAAGGCCGGGCTGACGAAGTAATCCTGCGCCGCGCCGGAAAACTCGCCGCCATCCTTGGCGAAGTTACCCAGGCTGGCCGCCAGGGCCTGCTCCAGGAAGGGCACGAAATTGGAGTTGCGGGAAAACGAGGTGCCGATGAGGGCCACGTTGGGCAACTGGCTGTCACCGAACAGGTCGTCTTCGCTCATGCTCTCACCCGGCTCTTCGGCGGCACTGAAGGTGGAGGCGGCGACGCTTTCCACGGCAGGCTGCAAGGACGCGGGAAGCCAGTCCAGGCCCGCCAGGCGCACGAGATCGCCAGGCCGTACGTGGGCCTCTTGCCGAGTGCGCTGCCAGCGACGCGAGGGTGTTGCCGTCACGCCCAGTTCGGCGACTTCTGCCGCGATGGCCTGCGCCGCGGCCTGGGCACCCGCCTCGCTCCAGTGGGTATCGGTACGCAGGAAGGCGTTGCTGCCCAGCGGCTGCAGGGCAGGCGCCAGGTTCAGCACCGCGACGCCTTCGGCTTGCAGCTGTGCCTGCCAGCGCACGGCTCGCTCGGCCAATTGCGGCGCACGTTCGAGCGAGCAGAGCTGCTCGCTGGCGATGCGGCTCTTGTCCGGTACCACCGCGATCAGCAGGCGGATATCGCGTGAGGCCAGCCAGGTCTGAATGGCCTTGACCTTGGCGACGCGCGCTTCGGCATGCATGTCGGCCTGGGCGTGGATTTTCATTTCATCCGCGAGGAACAGCCAGTTCGCACAGCCCTGACGCACACGTGGCCCGGTGTCGCCGATCGCCAGCCAACTGGCGGCGCGCTCCAGGTCGGCAGCGCGCTTGGCGAAGGGCACCGCACTCAGCTCGCGAGCGATGCGGTGGGTGATCTCGCCATCACGCACGTCAGCCCAGGTCACCGTGTCCGGCAGCAGGTCGACCTTGTGACTGACGAACATCGCCCACAGGCAGAAGCTCAGGCCGCTGAGCAGGAAGATGAACATGACCACGCCCGCCAGCGGGCTGAGGCGAATCATCATGGCACTCGGCATGACCGGGGCGATGGAGGCGTCTTTCTTTGCCATGTGCAGGCCTCCTCAGAACTGGAAGTACAGGAAAGGCACGGTTTCCCGGCTGGCGATCAGGGCGAACGACAGCAGGAAGCCGAAGATCGGCCACAGCGTGCCGACCGCACGGAACAGCCATGCCTCGCCAAAACGCGCTTCAGCACGCGTCTGGTAAAGCGGCAGCATGATGCAGATCACGCCCAGCGCCGCAGCGATGGCGTGCGCCGGGCGCAGCGTGGCGGCCATCGCATCGCCCAGGCCGAAGGTGTGCAAGCCGAACTGCCCGGCGTACATGCCCAGGGCGGTGTCGAAGTCGTGCGAGCGGAACAGTGTCCAGGCCAGGAAGACGAACAACAGGGTCAGGGTATGCGCCAGCCAGGCCGGCAGATCCGGCAGCCCGCTGCGACTCCAGGCACGATCGACGCACAATGCGATGCCATGCGCGGCGCCCCAGAGCACGTAGTTCCAACTGTCGCCACCGTGCCACAGGCCGCCGATGGCCATGATCAGGAACAGGTTGCGGTAGGTCTTCCAGGTGCCGAGACGATTGCCGCCCAGGCCGATGTACAGGTAGTCGCGCAGCCAGCTGGACAACGAGATGTGCCAGCGCCGCCAGAAATCCTGGATGTTGCGTGCCCAGTACGGACGGTTGAAGTTCTCCGGGAAGTGGAAACCCAGCATCAGGCCAAGGCCGATGGCCATCGCGCTGTAACCGGCGAAGTCGAAGAACAGTTGCATGGAGTACGCCAGGCAGCCGATCCAGGCATCGACGAAGGATGGGTTCTCCAGGGCGAAGGCCACACTCACCAGTGGCGACAGGCTGTCGGCCACCAGCACCTTCATGCTCAGGCCGATCATGAAGCGCCGCGCACCCAGCGCGAAGTTCAGCGGGTTGAAGTAGCGCTGCTCCAGCTCCTTGCGCACCCAGTCGTAACGGATGATCGGCCCGGCGATGGAGTGGCCGAACATCGCCAGGTAGGTGGCGAAATTGCTGAAACGCCGCTCGACCGGCACCACGTGCCGGTGCACGTCGACCAGGTAGGAAATCACTTGCAGCACGATGAACGACAGACCGGCCGGCAGGGCCACCTTCTGCCATTCGAACGGCAACGCACCATAGGAGGTGATCAGCTGGTTGAAGGTCGCCGCAAGGATGTTGGCGTACTTGTACCAGCACAGCACCAGCACGTTGATGGTGATCAGCACCACCAGCAGGCGAATGCGCTGGCGTGACGCCTCGCGGGTGCGCTCGACCAGCAGGCCACCGACCCAGCCAACCACCGTCAGCACGATGTGCAGCAGGAGGAAAGCCGGGCTCAACCAGCCATAGAAGAACCAGCTGCCCAGCAGCAGGACATGGTTGCGCCCCCCGGGCCTGACCAGCGAATACGCCAGCATGAATGCCGGCAGGAACAGGATGAGGAATTCGAGGGAGGCAAAGACCATGGTCGTGTCGTCAGTTGGCCAGGCTGTCGAGTGCCGGGTACAGACGCGGGCCTTCGGCCGACGGCACCAGGAACAGGGTGTAACGCTGGCCGGCGGCGAGCTCACCGAGTTCCAGCGGTTCGCCAACCGCGGCGCCCGCACAACGCAGTTGCACGGTCAGCTTCAGCGGGTTGATCGAGCGCCGCTGGAAGCTGCCCTCGGCCACCGACGTGAAGATGTCGACCGTGCGCCCGGCCACCTGCACCCCGGCATCGACGCAGGAGGCATCCAGGCTGTAGAAGGCCAGGGAGGCCTTCAGGGCGTTGAAGTCATCCGGTTGCTCGCGCACCGTCACCAGACGCAAGCCGTGTTGCGCATCCGGCAGACCGACCACGGTGGCGAACTCACCTGGCTCGACGCTGACATCCAGCTCCTGTTCGTGGCCGCCCAGCTTCAGGCTGCCCTTGACCGGCTTGCCTGCGGGCACGGTGAGAAAATCCGAGGCACGCGTTTGCTCGTCCACGCTCAGGCTCGCGCCCGAGCCGGCGGCCTTGAGTTCGAGCGTGCCGCTGCCGGCATTGAAGAAACGCAGGAAGGCGGAGTCTTCACTCGGCCCGGTGGGATACAGCGGAATCTCCGCGGCCTGGGCGATAGTGAACCCCAGGCTGGCACCCAACCCGATCAGTGCAGATAGCGTCTTCATCACTTTCCTCCCTTGAGGCTGGCGGCCGGCAGCTTGCTCATCGCCTCGGCGATGGCCCCACCCCAGGCCTTGTAGCCGGCCACGGTGAAGTGCTGGCCATCGGTAGTGATCCACTGGCCCGGCCTGGACATCTTCAGCGAGTCGACATAGCTGCACGGCGCCACGTTGGCCGCGAGGAACTGCGACATCAACTGGGTGCGCTGGTCGTTCTTCTTGTACATGCCACCGACCTTGCCCCAGGCCGGGCCGACCCAGACGCATTGGGTGCCGGTCTCGGCGATGGCCTTGGTCAGGCTGGTCACGCTCTGCCAGGCCCAGGCCTTGGGAAAGGCCGGCTTGTCGTAGGAGGCCATGGTGTCGCCGATCACCAGCACCACGACATCGGGCTTGTGAGTGGCAATCAGTTGCTTGATTGGCGTCGTGGTCGCACCACTGCCCTTGAGCTGGAGCTTGCCGGTGTTGATCTGCTCGGCCCCGCAATCGACCTTCCTGGTCACCAGCCAGTCGGCGGCACTGGCACCGCAGGCGCCGATGGACTGAACCTTGGCGCCTTTGGCGACCAGGGCGGCATTGAGTGGCTCGGTCAGGTGGTTGGCGAGGCTCATGTGGCTCTCGCCCAGAACCAGCAGGCTCAGGCCCGCAAGAACGGAAGAAGACATCGGTAACGACTCCTCGGCTAAGTCAATTCGGGGGAACGGGGGAAAGGCTGCTTACTTGCCAGCACCCTTGCGTACATCTTCCAGCGCAGTGCTGATCGCCGCGCCCCAGAGCTTGTAGCCCTGCTCGGTCAGGTGCTGACCATCGGTGGTCGCCCATTGGCCCGGCCTGGAGAACGTCAGCGAGTCGATGTAGCTGCACGGCGCCACGTTGGCCGACAGGAATGCCGACATCTGCTTCACCTTGGCGTACGTCTTGCCGTATTTGCCACCTTCGGTGCCCCAGTTCGGCCCGACCCAGGCGCACTTCGTACCGGTTTCGGCAATGGCCTTGGTCAGGCTGGAGGTCTGCTGCCAGACCCAGGCCTTGGGGAACGACGGCTTGTCGTAGCCTGCCATGGTGTCACCGATGACGATCAGCACCAGATCCGGCTTGTCCTTGGCGATCAGCTCCTTGATCGGCGTGGTGGTGGCCTTGCCGCGCAGAACCACCGCCGGCTCCTTGCCGCGTCGCTCGGCAGCGCCGCAGGAGCCGCCCGGCGTGGCTTTCAGCCAATCACCCGCATTGGCGCCACAGATGCCGATGGAGTGAACATTGGCCCCCTTGCGGCTCAGGTCGTCATGCAGCCCGCCGATCAGGTAGTAGGGGGTAGCCATGTGGCTATCACCGATTATCAGGATGGACAGGCCGGCAAGCAGAGAAGAAGCCATGGGAAACCTTCAGTTAGCGTAAGGAGATTGGTAGGGAGAGACCGGCAGCGCCATGGGCCCGGTCATGTTCTCGAACATGTAGCGCAGGTAAAGACCACCGCTCCACTGGCGATAGTCCTGGGCGTTATCGACGCCCAGTTGTCCACCGAGAAAGAAATTGCTGCCCAGGCGGTATTCCGCGTTACCCGCCAGGCTGTAACCGATACCGGTATCACTGGAGCCGGACACCCGGGTCGGAATACCGATACCGAGCCCCGCTGCCACGCCGGACGTCTGCTCGAGAGCGGCCTGCATATCGCCGTCGTTGGGGTGATAGTCCGCGGCATCCTGCTTGATATGCTGAACGCCCAGCGAACCACGCAGCGCGTATGTCCAGCGCTCGCCACGGTGTGACCAGCTCACCGGCACACCCAGCGAATAGAAGCCCTGCGGGCTGAAGTAACCGCCGCTGCCGTAGGTGAAGTGCCCCTGGTTGTTGTCATAGCCGATACCGGTCAGGCTCAGCCCGGCGGTGAGGATGCGTTCCTCGTCATTGAACAGGTACCAGTAGACGCCACCACCCAGCTCGGCACGCGAGTTGGACTTGACGTTGTTGCCACGCAGCGCATGCAGTGCACCGTAGCCATAGGCACCGACATCGCCGTCGTCATAGCTGATCTGCGCCCGTCCGCCGTTGGCCGTCACCCCTCCCCATTCCAGGCCGCTACGCGCATCCCTGGCACCGGCGAACGAGGTCAGGCTGTCGGTCACCATGCGCCGTGACAGCGTCACGCCATAGCGCATGTGGTCGGTTCCGCTCACCGGACGATCCAGGCTGACACCGCCGATCACGGTGCTGTAGAGAAAGCCCATGGGACTGACGCCGATATCGGCCTTGAGCCCATTGGGCTTGCTCTCCCAGGCTGCGGCCAGGCCCACGCCGGTGTCCCGCTGACGACCGACGGGCCCCGTGACGCCACTCAGCGCATTGCCGATTCGGCTATCGAGAGCCGCCAGACTCTGCTCATGCGCCGTCAATTCCGCCGGCGTGAGCGTGCTGACATCGACCGCCTGCAACGCGCTCCGCGTGCTGGCGATATCCGCGATTTCGGACGAAGCCCCGAGCGCGCCACTGCCGAAACGTGTCTTGGCGTTGTCGTCGATGCTTCCCGCATTCAGGCTCACCGGCGTCACCCGCACCGCGACCCGACTGTCGCCTGCCGGAAAGTTGATCTCTAGAGGCGCCTGTACATCGGTGATCCTGCTCAACCCGGATTCGCTGTCGTTGCTGCGCACGGTCAGCCCCTGCACCACATAAGGGCTGCGCTCCTCCCTGATCTCGTCCAGTGCCCGGGCGGCCGCACTCAGACCGGCTCGTGGGTCATGCGGCTGGCGCGGATCGGGAGCGGCGAAAGGATTGCCTGCCGACGGCGAATCGAGCGTGGCACGACCCGTTTCGAGGTTGGCAACCGTCAGGTACTCGCTGCGCAGCGGCAGCGGCTCGTCACGCCTGCCGGCAGGGTCAGACTGCTCACCCATGCCCTGCACAGGCGCCGGTATGGCCGCTGGCGCCGCGGCCAGCGAACCGATTCCCGAAAACGGATTGGTCGCCGCCACGGCAGCCGGCTCGGTCGCGGCGAACGCTGGCGTTTGCTGACGTTTTTCCTGCGCCACCACCCGAGTCAACAACCTGGCTGCCGTTGCGCTACGCCCCAGAGCACGATAGACCCGTGCCGCCGTGGTGAGGATTTCCGCATCCTGCGGGGCCAGTTTGACGGCCTTCTCCAGGGCCGCCTCGGCATAGGCATTCTCCCGAGCCTGGGCCGCCATATCGGCGGCGCCAACCTGCAGACTGGCGTCATCCGGATTGCGCTGCACCAGCGGTTTGAACAGCGACAACGCCTTGCTCGCATCGCCATTGGCACTGTACATGCGCGCCAGCGCGGACACGGCCAGCGGATCCTGGGGGCGCTGGGCCAGTGCAGGCGCCAGGGTGTCATACGCTGCCGCCAGCTCCCCCCGCTCACGCAACTGTTCGGCCTGGCGCACGCGATAGTGGAACAGCAGGTCGTCATACTGCTTGCGCTCATCGACACTCATGCGGGTGCCTTGCAGGTCGCGCAGGATGCCGGCGACCTCCACGTCCTGCTCGGCCTGTAGCAGCACACCCGCGTAACTCAAGGTCAGTGCCACGTCCCGGCGCGGGCTGCGCGCCAGCAGATCACGCATGATGTGCATGGCACGTTGCGGGTCGCCTGCACTGGCGTAAGCCGAGGCCAGCGCGGCGAGGCGCCCTGGCCGCCCCTCTGCCGAGGCTTCGATGCGTTCGAGAAAGACCCGCGCTTCGGCGCGCTGCCCCGTACGACTGAGTTCGGCAATACGCTCCAGTTGCAGGTTGAAGTCCACTTCGCCCACCAGACGGTTGACGTCGGCATTGCGTGCTTCGCGCGAAATGCGCGCCAGCGTCGCCTGTGCCCTGGCCCACTCACCGAGCTGCACCGCCAGCAGAGCGCTGGTGTAGAGCGCGTCGGGATCATCGGGTTTGTTCACCAGCAGGCCATCGACCAGGCTACGCCCCTCATCGACCGCCCCCAGATCCACATACAGGCGCGCCAGCGACAAACGTGCCCAGGGGTTGTTCGGATCATCGCGCAAGGCCGCTTCGAGCGCCTCGCGCATGCCTTGCACATCGCCCCGCGCCTCGGCGGCACGGGCGCGCATCATCGACTGTTCGGCGCGCAACTGGCCCAGGCCGCCAAACTTCTCGCGTTCGGCTGGCGTCAGTCCGTCGAGCAGGCGCATGGCCTCGTCCGGCTTGTCCTGCAACGCCAGCACCTGTGCCAGGCCACGCAGGGCACGGGCCTCGCCCGACTTCTGCGCGAGCACCTGGCGATAGCCCTTCTCGGCCAATGCCGTCTCGCCCTGCTGCAATTGCAGGTCGGCCTGCATCAACAGCACTTCGTTGTCCCGCGGCTTGAGGCGCTGCGCCTGATCCAGTTGCTGGCGGGCATCGCCAACCCGGTCACGCGACAGGCTCTCACGGGCGCGCTGGAGCAATGCCCAGTAGCGCGCGTCATCCAGCGCCGCGCGCCAGGAGCGTCCGCCGGGCTGCTGCGACGCCCTGGTCAACAGCACCTCGGCGTCATCCAGGCGCTCCTGACGCTGGCGTACCAGGCCCAGACCGCCCAGGGCGTCGGCATCGTTCGGATTGCTCTTCAAATGCCCGGCGAATTCACGCTCGGCCGTTTCGAGCTCACCCTTCTCCAGCGCCTTGAACCCCCGCTCCAGGGCCGGGGCACGCGTCCAGCCCGCTGCGCCACCACTGCTGGCCTGGCTGCGGCCCCTGGTGAGCAGGGCGCGGATTTCTTCATCATCCGGGTGGCTGCTCAGGAATTGCTCGAACAATGGCTGTTGCGCCTTGTTCGGTGGGCCGATCCAGGTCAGGGCCAGGCGCCAGCTCTCGTCGGCATCACCACCGATGTCCTCACGCTGGGCCAGCCGCGCCAGGGCACGGATGCCATCCGGACGGCTGTTCTCGTAGCGTGCCATGTGCTTGGCCAGGAACAACGCGACATAGGGATCGTCCGGGTATTCACGCTGCAAGCGCTCCAGGCCGCTGCGCGCTTCGCCCCAGAACTGCGGCACATAGGCCAGGTTGTTGTAGATCTCGACACCAATCTGTCCCTGTCCCGGTTTACCCCCCAATGCCTGGCGATAGACCTGTGCGGCACGCGGTCGGTCATTCTCTTCCACCAGCAGCCGCGCATCGTCCAGCAGTTTGATATTGGCAGGATCGGTCAGGCGAATGTCCTGCTCCAGCAGCAACGCCAGACGCGGCAGAGGCGACTGCACCTGCAAACGCTGCAGATACCCCCTGGCCTCTTGCAGCCGGCCCGCCTGCACCTCGATCAAGCCCAGGCCATACAGCGCGTCGGGCTGCCGGGCGTCGATCAGCAGCACCTTGTTCCACACCTCGGCAGCCCGCTCCGGCTTGTCCTGGCCCTGCCAGAAGTAGCCCTGCTGGATCAACAGGGTACGGGCATCCTCGGACTGCGCCTGGGCCTGACCACAGGCCAGAACGGCCAGCAGCGCCAGAGTCAGCGGGCGGTAGCGGAACATGAGGGCTCCCAATACGGCTGCAAACGACCGTCTGCGGCAAATCGATAGACTTTGTCAGCCCAACCCAGACCGAACAGGCTCAGCATGTAGTCGTAATAGAAAGGCGGCGGCGCAGTACCCGCCTGCCACTGCACCAGCGCGTCATTGGCACGCTGATACTGCATGTCCGCCAGCCAGGGTTGCTGCCTGGCCTGGAAATAGGGCACCAGAGCTCCCGAGAATCCCGTCGGGCTATCGCCCTCGACACGGCCGCTACGGACATCCACCTTCTCCGGCGGCAGGCCGGTCGACGCCGTGGCGCGCGCCATGCCGCCAAGGCTGTCGAGAAGCTCAGCCGCCAGCGGATCGCGAGAGTCGGTCATACCGGCCCAGAGGTAGACGCGAATGGCGTCATAACTGCCCACATCGCCCTTCATCGGATCGGTGGTGAACAACCCGGCCTTCTCCGAAACGGCGCGATAACCCACCCAGTCAGCCGCAAAACCATGCACGCCGCTTTCACGTACCAGCGCAACGGTGTGCCCGGCAATTTCCTTCCAGGGGCCGCCAGGATCGACCGCCGCCAGGCGACGCAGCAGCGGCAATGGCTGGTAGCTGGGGTTGATCCGCCAGAGGTGGCCGATATGCGAAAAGCCGATCGGCCCGGGCAGCAGCACGCTACCAAGGCCGGGAAGGCGCGTGGTCTCCTTCGCCTTGATCTGCTCCAGCAGACCCAGGGCATCGGCCTTGTACTCCGGCTTGCCCCAGAGTCGGTCGGCTTCGAGCAGGGCATAGACGAACCAGAGATCGGCATCGGATGCCGAGTTGGCGTCCTGCACCTGCCAACGCCCGTCCTTGCCCTGGCCCCAATGCCAGGCAGGCAGAACGTTGTGCGGGTCATTGCCGGACAGATTCTCGCGGCTCCAGCGCCAGATCCTGTCGAAACGCGCCTTGTCATTGGCGACCAGGGCAAAGAACAGTGCATAGGACTGCCCCTCGGAGGTGCTGTGGTTCTTCTCCAGACTCGACTCCAGCACACGCCCGTCAGGCTGAATCCAGCGCGCGGCGAAATGCTGCCAGTGCGACCACTCCACCGCACAGGCGGCAGCGTGCAGCGTTCCGCTGGCGACGAGCAGCAGCGCACCAGCACTCAGACTCGGAAAAAGACGGGCCATGGCTCGGCTCAACCGTTCAGGCGCGCACGCGCACGGGCGCGCAGGCTGGCAAAGAGCAGGAGACTGGCCAGCAACACCCCGAGCGCCGTGGCCAGAAGCATCCAGCCCAGGTGGTGCGACAGCATCCATTGCAGATAACGGAACCAGCCCAGTTCGCCGATGAAGTACTGCTCGTCCGCGACCAGCGAGTTGATGCGCTTGCCGCTGATCACCGCCAGGCTGCCCTGTATCGTGTGTTCGTAATCCTCGCCGCCACGCAGGGCGGCGCTGATTTCCGTCAACCGCTCGGGATTGGCCGCCGCCAGCAATACCACGCTGCGACCGCTGCTCAGGGGCGACTCGAAGCCGGTCAGGTAGGCACCAGCGCCACCGCTGCCAAGCGTCAGGCTGCTGCGTGCCTGACGCAGATTCGCCCGCTCGTCCGAGCTGACCCAGTTGCGCAGGCGATGCACCAGATCCGACAGTTCGAAACGCTGTTCCCCCGTCAGAGAAGCCGGCAGGTACTCCGCCCAGCGCTGTAGCAGCGGCTGGTTGGCGCCGGAACCGATGACCAGCAGATCCTTGCCGCTCAGCGCAGCGTCGTCATCGCCCTGGGCCACGCTGACGGCGGTGGCCGGCAGCCCGGTGGAGTCGCCAAATCGGCCAAGCACATCGAGCAACAGCGAGAACTCTTCGGCCGCCGCACCGTTGGGCAACACCACGACGGTCTCCGAGAGGTCGGCCATACGCGTGAACGGGAAGCCGCTGTTCTGGAAGACGCCCAGGTTGGGCATGGCGATGAAGTGCCGATAGCTGCTCAGATCCAGCGTCGAATCCGGCTCGATGGTGCCGCGCATGTTGTCGATGATGATGTCGCGACAGTCACCCTGCTTGATGTAGTCGTACATGTAGCGCAGTTGCAGGGCCGATTGCAGCGGCAGGCTATCGAGCGGCAGCAGCAGGCGTGCCTCCCTCAGCAGGCTGTCATCCTGCTGCAACTTCTCGACGATGCCCTGCTCGTTCTTCAGCGCCTCTTGCGACGGCAGGGGCAGCGACTTGATGAACCTGTTGTTGGCACTGATCAGCAGCGAGGAGTTGGTCGACACCGGCTGGGGCGTGTAGCGGTACTTGAGGTGCAGGGCTACACCCTCTTCACGCCAGTTGAACAGATCCGGTGGCAAACGCAGAGGCACGTTGATGGTGCCCGGATCGTAGCCGGAAACGCTCAGACGCTTGAGGTCGACCAGTTCGCCAAGCTGCACCGGTCGGTCGCTCGGTAGCCAGTTGGGCGCATCGTAAGGCTTGCGCGCCTGCAAGGTGTCGATCCGATCGATACGGGCAGTCTCGCCGGACAACGCCTTGCTGCCACTGACCAGAGCCGCGGCAGCCTGCTTCAATTGCTCGCCGTCACGCCCGGAGAGAATCAGCAGCTTGCCGTAGGGATCGTTCGGGTTGGCCATCACGCTGACATGCGGGGCTCCATCCTGAGCAAGATCGACACCACTGAGCGACGCACTGCCACTGACCAGGACGATGGCATTGCCCTTTTCCGGCAGCTCGCCAAGGCTGACCGGGAAACTCGCTCCCCGGTAGCTGGCCATGGCACCGAACCAGGATGCCACCGCTCCGGCGGCCTCCAGCGTGCGATTGTCCGGGCTGGCGACGAAGACGAAGGGCAGTTCCAGCAGGCGCGAGTCACGGCCATCGAAGAACGGTACCGGCAGATTGGCCAGCTCGTTGGGCAGGATGATCGGCATGGTTTCCAGCTCGAGCCGGCTGCCGTTGCTGACCTTGGCCCACAGGCTGGAATGCAGCGGGTCTTCGCACTGCATGGTGTAGTGACCAATCAGTTGCAGGGTCAGTCGGTTGAACTCGGTGACCAGATGCGGCGGGATGTCGACGATCTGGCTCTGCAACGAGCCGGCAGTCTCCCGAGGCAACTCCAGGCTGGCCGCCACCTGGTCATTGACCATCACGTTGATGTGCGAAAGCTCGCTGAGCAATGCCGGGGAATAGCTGTACTCGAGGTTGACCCGGGCTTTCGACACCACCTGATCGGCACGCACGTCGAAACTGACGCCGTCGCTGCCCTCGATGCCGCGCAAGTGCATCGGGTAGTTGGCGCCGAGCTGCTTGAGCGTCGCACTGTACGTGGCGTTGAACGCCTCGGGCAGCACCTCCTCGACCTGCTCGGCGGCCAGCTCCGGCGCAACGTCCTCCTCCGCCCACGCAGTGGAGACCAGCGGCAGCAACAGGGAGATCGACAGGGCAAGAGGTCGCCAGGCAAATGGCTTGCCGGTGTATTTCGGGCTCATGAGTTCCTCGAATGGATGCTGCCCACCACTGGCGAACGACGCACATGGCGGATGACTTCGTCGGATGTGGCACGGAACAATTGCCGCAGGCCGCGCCAACCAATGACGCTGACCTCGCGCAGGGCCACCAGTGGGGTATCGACAACCCCCTGGCCCCAGGTCGAAGCCCAGGTATCGGCGCGGGAAAAGGTCATGCGGGTCAGCTCGAACTGCTGCCGCATGTTGAGATCGATGAAGCTCAGGCCCAGTGTCTGCTCCCTGCTGAACACCACCTTGGCCGGCAGGACGCATTCATCCTTGCCGCGCGCCAGCGAGACATGCAGCGACTCTCCGTGGGCAATGGCAACCCCTTGCGGCAACGCGACCCCCATGCCCCGCTGCGAGAAATCGTTGGTCTCGCAGGCCACGCTGCGGCCATCCGGCAAATGGAGCGTCACCGGCAACCTGGCAAATACCCGCGGCTCGGCGCGCACCTGCCGCGTTTCACTGGCAACCGCCACCGCCGCCGAACAGATGATGAGGTTGTACAGCGTCCAGGCCATGTTGATCAGCAGGGTGGTCACACTGGCATCGCTGTCGAAGACCAGCCTGGCAATACCGACCAGCGCGCCCAGCAGGTTGAGCACCAGCACGATGATGTAGGGTCGCGCCATCTTCCAGTCGAAGTAGCCCTTGTCGATCATCCCGCCCTTGGCCGTCACGTTGAACCTGCCCAGCTTCGGGTTGATCATGGCCAGCAGCACCGGCGGCATGATGTACCAGGCCAGCACCGTCTCGTAGACCTCGTTCCAGAAGGAGTGGCGGAAGCGCCCCTGGATGGTCGAGTTGGTGACGCTGGCGATCAGGATGTGGGGCAAGGCATAGGCGACGATCAGCAGCGCCGGGGCCTGGAATATCTGCGCATCGAACAGCAGATAGGCCAGCGGCGCGGTAAGGAAGACCAGGCGCGGCAAGCCGTAGAAGAAGTGCAGCATCGCGTTCAGGTAACAGAGCCGCTGCCCGAGTGCCAGCCCCTTGCCCAGCAGGGGATTATCCGTCCGAAAGATCTGTGCCATGCCACGCGCCCAGCGGATACGCTGGCCGATATGTCCAGACAGACTCTCCGTGGCCAGACCGGCCGCCTGCGGGAGCGCCAGGTAGGCCGTGTTGTAGCCGCGCCGGTTGAGCTTGAGTGCGGTATGCGCATCTTCGGTGACGGTTTCCACGGCGACACCACCGATTTCCTCGAGCGGCGCACGACGGATGATGGCGCAGGAACCACAGAAGAAGGTGGCGTTCCACAGGTCGTTGCCATCCTGCACGAGCCCGTAGAACAACTCGCCTTCGTTGGGCACGGTGCGGAAGGTATTGAGGTTCTTCTCGAAGGGGTCGGGGGAAAAGAAGAAGTGCGGCGTCTGCAACATCGCCAGCTTCGGATCCTTGAGGAACCAGCCCATTCCCACCTGGAGGAAGGAACGCGTGGGGACGTGGTCGGCGTCGAAGATGGCGATGAATTCGCCCGAGGTCTGACGCAGTGCGTTATTGAGATTGCCGGCCTTGGCGTGGTGATTATCCGAGCGCGTGATGTAGCCAACCCCGGCCTGCCGGCAGAACAGGCGGAACTCTTCACGGCGTCCGTCATCGAGCACGTAGATATTGAGCTTGTCCCGTGGCCAGTCGATGGCCTGAGCAGCCAGCACCGTCAGACGTATGATGTCCAACGGTTCGTTATAGGTCGGAATGTACAGGTCGACGCTCGGCCATTGCCGGTTGTCGGCCGGCAAGGGGTATGGCCTGCGGCGCAAGGGCCAGGCCGTTTGCACATAGCCGAGCAACAGCACCAGCAGCGCATACAGCTCGGCGGCGACCAGGCCATAGCCGAACAGCATGTCCATCGGGTCGTCGAAACCCAGCGACGAGGTCAGGCGCCAGTACATGTAGCGCAACGAGGCGATGGTCGACATCACGATCATCGCCAGAATCGCAAGGCGCCCCGCACGGCGACGCAGGATCAGCGTGGCGCCCAGGCATATCGCACAGAACAGCATCTGTGCTTCGAGATCGAGCGGCGCCGCCACGACCATCAGCAGCAGCGCGATGGCCAGCACGCCCAGCAGACTGGAAAGCCAGGCGCTGCCGAGCAGCCCCGGCAATATGCCGTCCTCGCGGCTCATACTACTGTGCACACGCGGTCGGAGTGACGGCCAAGCGCGCACCCAGGGCGTTGCAGCAATCCAGAATATCGCTGCAGCCGCGACCGCGCGGGTCGTAATCCAGCACGTTGCGGTTGTAGGCCAGGGCATCGCCGATGGAAGGGTCATGGTGCACCACACCCAGCACCTGCTGGCCCAGCAATTCCTGAAGAATCTGAGTGATGTCCCGATTCAACCGACGCGCGCCATCGACCTGGTTGATCAGATAGGAGGTACCGGAGAAGTCGTCACGACCTGCCGTGTAGGTTCTGATCAATTTGTCGGCCTGCGGCAACGCGGTGTAGGACGCGGCATCGGCCAGCGTCACGACGATGACCTCGTTGGCGATGGACAGGGCCTGACGCAGGTAGATCGATGGGCCGGGCGGCGTATCGATCAGAATCACGGTGCCCTCGGCGAGCCCCATGGCGGTGAGATGGCGCTTCAGCCAGTCGGGTGATGCATTCAGCTGGCTCTCGAAAGCCTGACGCCGCTCTTCATCGACATCACCATAAGGCAGCACGAATACACCGCCGTCACTTGGCATGCCGCAGGCGAACCAGTCCTGCTCGCCCTGAGCGACACCGGTGGCTGAAAGGTTTTCTTCGGTACCGGCAACCGCTTTGAAGTGCTGCCGCAAGGCATTCTGCGGATCCAGATCCAGGGCAACCACGGGCTTTCCGGCCTGATGCAGCGCGACGGCGAGATTGGCCGACAGGGTCGTTTTCCCTACACCGCCTTTGGCCGATATGACCGCGACCACACGCACATGCTCCAGCGAAGGAGCTGCCGGAGGGCGCACATCGTCACACAGGGCAGGCGCTGAACCCTCTCGGGCAAGCTTCGCCAGAAGCCCTTGCAGGCCAGCCGAAGACCAGACGTCCTCATCCTCGGCCTCCTTGCCGGCCGGCCTGACATCGACCTGATCCGACAACGCGGTGCGCGGCTCGAATACAGGAAGGTCGACCTCATGAAGCGTCACAGGAGTAGCGCTCTTTGCCGCAAGATCCAGCTCACTGAGCGGAGGCAACCGAGACTCATCACCTGCATATTGCAGATCATCGTGAGACATTTCCTGATACTGCTCAGGACGGCCACCAAACCATTTGAACAAACCGCTTATATCGCTCGATACGCTCATAATTCGATACTGAAGTTAAGTCCGCGGGTCGGCAGCCACTTTCGAAGCGTCAAAAAAAAGTCAAAAACCATAATCTAATAAGAATCGCGTCAATATATTAAGCGCAGCTATATAGTGTCAAGTTGACATCTATCAGGAAAAAGCGTCAGAACACGTCGATACTGGTGTGATTTACACTGCAAGCGGACATCAGCAGCAATATCCGAGCCGAGAAGGCCAGCAGTGAAGCCAATTTGAATTTCGGCTATTTCGTTACAATTCTTATGTCCATTGATTTCCAGGCAGGGGCCAACCCGCCCAACTGAATTGGCCAGGCACATACCATGCGCATCCTGATCACCGGTGGTGCCGGCTTCATCGGCTCAGCCCTGATTCGTCACCTGATCCGACACACCGAACACGAGGTGCTCAACCTCGACAAACTGACCTACGCCGGCAATCTGGAGTCCCTGCTGGAGGTATCCGCCAACCCACGCTACCGCTTCGTCCAGGCCGATATCGCGGATAGCGGACGGGTAGCGACAGCGCTGACCGAGTTCCAGCCCGACGCCATCATGCATCTGGCGGCGGAATCGCATGTCGATCGCTCCATCGACGGCCCGGCCGCGTTCATCCAGACCAATGTCGTCGGCACCTACAGCCTGCTGGAAAGCGCCCGCACCTATTGGCTTGGCCTGGGCGAGCAGCGCAAGGCGGCCTTCCGCTTCCACCACATCTCCACCGATGAGGTCTATGGCGACCTGCACGGCGTGGACGACCTGTTCAGCGAAACCACCCCCTACGCACCCAGCTCACCCTATTCGGCGAGCAAGGCGGCCTCCGATCACCTGGTACGCGCCTGGCAACGCACCTACGGGCTGCCGGTGCTGGTCAGCAACTGTTCGAACAACTACGGCCCCTACCATTTCCCCGAGAAGCTCATTCCGCTGATGATCCTCAATGCACTGGCGGGCAACCCACTGCCGGTCTACGGCAATGGTCAGCAGGTGCGTGACTGGCTGTACGTGGAAGACCACGCCCGCGCCCTGCTCGCGGTGGTCAGCGAAGGGCAGCCGGGCGAGACCTACAATATCGGCGGGCACAACGAGCAGAAGAACCTCGATGTGGTGCATGCCATCTGTGCCCTGCTCGAAGAACTGGCGCCACGCAAGCCGGCCGGCGTGGCACGCTATGGCGACCTGATCACCCACGTGCAGGATCGCCCCGGCCACGACCTGCGCTATGCCATCGACGCAGGCAAGATCGAGCGCGAGCTGGGCTGGGTGCCGCAGGAAACCTTCGAAAGCGGTCTGCGCAAGACCGTGCAGTGGTACCTGGACAATCTCGACTGGTGCCGCCGTGTACAGGATGGCAGCTACCAGGGTCAGCGACTCGGCACACTTCAAGGAATCTGAATGAAAGGCATCATCCTCGCCGGCGGCTCCGGTACTCGTCTGCACCCGATCACCCTCGGTGTCTCCAAGCAACTGCTGCCAATCTACGACAAGCCGATGATCTACTACCCGCTGTCGGTACTGATGCTGGCCGGCATTCGCGAGATCCTGATCATCTCCACCCCGGCAGACCTGCCCAATTTCCAGAAGATGCTGGGTGACGGCAGCCAGTTCGGTCTGGCCCTGCACTACGCCGAACAGCCCTCGCCCGATGGCCTGGCCCAGGCGTTCCTGATCGGAGAATCCTTCATCGGTGATGACTCGGTCTGCCTGATCCTTGGCGACAACATCTTTCATGGCCAGCATTTCACCGAGAAACTGCTTCGCGCCGCAGGCCAGGACAGCGGCGCCACGATCTTCGGCTACTGGGTCAGTGACCCCGAACGCTTCGGCGTGGTCGAGTTCGATGCCGCCGGCAATGCCATCTCCATCGAAGAAAAACCCGCCAGGCCAAAGTCCAGCTTCGCCGTCACCGGGCTGTACTTCTACGACAACGACGTGGTGCGGATCGCCAGGGCCGTCCGGCCTTCGGCCCGTGGCGAACTGGAAATCACCGACGTCAACAACGCCTACCTGGCACGTGGTGATCTGCGGGTGGAGCGTTTTGGCCGCGGTTTCGCCTGGCTCGACACCGGCACCCACGACAGCCTGATCGAGGCCTCCCACTATGTGCAGACGGTCGAGAAACGCCAGGGTCTGAAAGTCGCCTGCCTGGAAGAAATCGCCTACCAACAGGGCTGGATCGACCGCGCACGCCTGCTCGCCTGCGCCAGGGCGCTCGGCAAGACCGGCTACGGCCAGTACCTGTACAAGCTGGCGGAGGAACAGGCATGAACGTGGTCGCGACCGATCTGCCCGAAGTGCTGATCCTCGAGCCCCAGGTGTTCGGCGACGAGCGCGGCTTCTTCTTCGAAAGCTTCAACGCCCGCCGCTTCGCCGAGGCCACGGGCCTGGCCCGCGACTTCGTGCAGGACAATCACTCGCGTTCAGCACGCGGCGTGCTGCGCGGCCTGCACTATCAGTTGCAGCAGGCCCAGGGCAAGCTGGTGCGGGTCACGGCCGGCGAGGTCTACGACGTGGCCGTCGACCTGCGCCGCAGCTCGCCGAATTTCGGCAAGTGGGTCGGCGTGTACCTGTCGGCGCAGAACAGGCGCCAGCTGTGGGTACCGGAAGGCTTTGCCCATGGCTTTCTGGTGCTCAGCGATCACGCCGAGTTCCTCTACAAGACCACCGACTACTACGCCCCAGCCCATGAACGCTGCATCCGCTGGGACGACGCAGAGCTGGCCATCGACTGGCCGCTGCATGGACTGACGCCGCAACTCTCCGCCAAGGATCGACAGGGCCAGCGCCTGAACCAGGCAGACGTCTTCGCATGAAAATCCTCATCAGTGGCCACACCGGTCAGGTCGCCCGCGAACTGCAACCGGCACTGCGCGAACATGAGCTGATCAGCCTGGGCCGCCAGGCATTCGACCTGGCAAGGCCCGACAGCCTGCGCGCGACCATCCTGCGCGAACGGCCCGACCTGCTGATCAATGCCGCCGCCCACACGGCAGTCGATCAGGCCGAACAGGAGCAGGCGCTGGCCTTCGCCATCAATGCCCAGGCACCTGGCGCGATGGCCGCGACCTGCGCCGAACTGGGCATTGCTCTGATCCACTACTCCACCGACTACGTGTTCGACGGCAGCCAATCCACGCCCTACAGCGAGAGCGATACCCCCAACCCGTTGAACGTCTACGGGGCCAGCAAGCTGGCGGGCGAGCGCGCCATCGCCGCGAGCGGTTGCGACCATCTGATCCTGCGCACCAGCTGGGTGTATTCGCGCCACGGTCGCAACTTCCTGCTGACCATGCAGCGCCTGTTGCAGGAGCGCGAGCAACTCAAGGTCGTCGCCGACCAGATCGGCGCACCGACCTGGGCCGGCAGTATCGCGACAGCGACCGCAGCGCTGGTCACGGCCTGGCAACGCGGCAACCGTCACTGGGGCACCTACCACCTGACCAACTGCGGTGAAACCAGCTGGTTCGGCTTCGCCCAGGCCATCGGCGAACGCCTGCGCGCAGCCGGCAAGCCCTGCGCGGAGCTGCTGCCGATCCCGACCCACGATTACCCGACGCCCGCCCGACGACCTCTCAACTCGCGCCTGGACGGCAGCAAGCTGGAGCGCGACTGGAACGTACGCCTGCCCGACTGGCAGACGGCGCTGGACGCCTGCCTGGGCTAGAACGCCGCACATCCTGTCATCCGCTCGGCACGGCACCCCCTGCGCCGTTGCAGGAATGTGCATAATGTTCCGATCTTTCCGGTGCAGTTTTCCATGAGCACGACACCCGCCACCCCGCGCCGCCCTCGCTGGCGCAGCCTGCTGTTGCTGGCCCTGCTACTGGCGCCACTGCTATGGCCGGTGCACTTCCTGGCCGAACGCTACTACCGCGACGTGCTGCTCGAACAGAACCGCCAGACGCTCGACCTGTACGTCGCCAACCTGCTCGGCACACTGCGCCGCTATGAGGTGCTGCCGCAGATTCTCGGTGATCTGCCGGGCCTGCGCGCCGCCCTGTACGCGCCCGATGACGGCGCCATCGTCGAACGCGCCAACCAGTTGCTGACCCGTGTGCGCGAGCAGACAGGCGCCGACGTGATCTACCTGATGAACCCCCAGGGCCTGACCCTGGCCGCCTCCAACTGGGACAAACCGGACAGCTTCGTCGCCGGCAACTTCGCCTTCCGCCCGTATTTCCGCGAAGCGCTGGCCGGGCGCCTGGGGCGCTTCTTCGGACTCGGCACCACTTCCGGCAAGCGCGGCTACTATTTCGCCTATCCGGTTCGCGAGAACGACCGGAACATCGGTGCACTGGTGGTCAAGGTCGACCTCGATCACACCGAGACGCTGTGGGGCAACACACCGGAACAGCTGCTGGTTACCGACACCAATGGCGTCGTGATCATCACCTCGCGTCCAGACTGGCGCTTCCACGCCAGCCGCCCGCTCGACACCGCCGAACGCGCCGCCATCGCCGCCAATCAGCCCTATCCGACCCAGGCGCCCCCCAAGCTCGAACTGTCGCCCAGTGCCTGGCTGACACAGAGCCGCGCCCTGGAAGAAACCGGCTGGACCGTGAGCATCCTCGCCCCGCGCATTCTCATCGACCGTCCGGTACGTACGGCCGTCGCCGTCGGGGCGGCGGCATTATTGGTGCTGCTACTGCTGCTCGGCCTGCTGATGCAGCGGCGCCGCCACTACCTCGAACGCATCGCCTTCGACAGTCGCGCCAAGGCAGAACTGGAGCAACGCGTCACCGAGCGCACCCATGACCTGGAGCTGCTCAACAGCCGCCTCAAGCAGGAAGTGCTGGAGCGCGAACAGGCGCAGCAGGAACTGGTGCGCGCCCAGGACGAGCTGGTACAGGCCGGCAAGCTATCGGCCCTGGGCACCATGAGCGCCAGCATCAGCCATGAACTCAATCAGCCACTGGCCGCCATCCGCAGCTATGCCGAGAATGCCACGACCCTGCTCGACCACGAGCGTGGCGACGATGCCCGCGCCAACCTCAAGCTGATCCGCGAGCTGACCGAGCGCATGGCCTCGATCATCGCCCACCTGCGCGCCTTCGCCCGCCGCGACCGTCATGCCCCCGAACGTGTCGCCCTGCAACCGGCACTGGACGATGCCCTCGCCCTGCTGGCCAAGCGCCGCCGGGCCATGGACGTGGAGCTGATCCGCGACCTGCCGGACGCCACGCTCTGGGTGCAGGCAGGCGAAACCCGACTGCGCCAGGTACTCGGCAACCTGCTCGGCAACGCACTCGACGCACTGAGCGACAAGGCACCACCACGACGCATCTGGATAAGTGTGCACACCGAAGCCGAGCACCTCGACCTGCTGCTGCGCGATAATGGCTCCGGCTTTTCCGAGGAGTCCCTGGCCCGTGCCCGAGAGCCCTTCTTCACCACCAAGACCAGCGCCCAGGGCCTGGGGCTTGGCCTGGCCATCTGCGAAACCCTGATGCGCGCCCTCGGTGGCGAGCTGCTGCTGGCCAACCATCCCGGCGGCGGTGCATTGATCACCTTACGCCTGCGCCTGGCCAGCCCCGGCGTCAACCTGCAACCCTCGGAGGATCCCTCGCCATGACCAGTGACAGCGCCATCGACAGCCGCGTACAGGTTCTGCTGATCGACGACGATGCCCACCTGCGCCAGGCACTCAGCCAGACCCTCGACCTGGCCGGGCTCAAGGTGCTCAGCCTGGGTGACGCCCAGGGGCTGGCCCAGCGCATCCCCGCCAGTTGGCCAGGCGTGGTGGTCAGTGACATTCGCATGCCCGGTATCGACGGCCTCGAACTGCTGAACCAGTTGCGCGAGCGCGATCCCGAGCTGCCGGTACTGCTGATCACCGGCCACGGCGACGTACCGCTGGCCGTGCAGGCGATGCGCGCGGGCGCCTACGACTTCCTGGAGAAACCGTTCGCCAACGACGCCCTGCTGGGCAGCGTGCGCCGCGCCCTCGATCGGCGCCGCCTGGTGCTGGACAACCGCAGCCTGCGCCTGGCCCTGACCGACCGCCAGCAACTGGCCGGTCGCCTGGTCGGCCAGTCGCCTGCGATGCAGCGCCTGCGCGAACAGATCGGCGCCCTGGCCGGGATCGCCACCGACGTGCTGATTCTCGGAGAGACCGGCGCCGGCAAGGAAGTGGTCGCCCGTGCCCTGCATGACCTTTCCAGCCGCCGTGACGGCCCCTTCGTCGCCATCAACGCCGGCGCCCTGGCCGAGTCGGTGGTCGAGAGCGAACTGTTCGGCCACGAGGCTGGCGCCTTCACCGGCGCGCAGAAGCGCCGCATCGGCAAGTTCGAATTCGCCAACGGCGGCACGCTGTTCCTCGACGAGATCGAGAGCATGAGTCTGGACGTACAGGTCAAGCTGCTACGTCTGCTACAGGAGCGGATGGTCGAGCGCCTCGGCGGAAATCAGCTCATCCCCCTGGACATCCGCGTCATCGCCGCGACCAAGGAAGACCTGCGCCAGGCCGCCGATGCCGGTCGTTTCCGCGCCGACCTCTACTACCGCCTGAATGTCGCACCGCTGACCATCCCAGCACTTCGCGAGCGGGGCGAGGATGCACTGCTGCTGTTCCAGCACTTCAGCGAAAGCGCCGCTACCCGCCATGGGTTATCCGTGCGCGAGCTGCAGCCGGGTCAACGCGCCTTGCTGCTGCGCCATCCCTGGCCCGGCAACGTCCGCGAACTACAAAACGCCGCCGAACGTTTCGCCCTCGGCCTGGAGCTGGCACTGGACAGCAACGCGCCCAACCTGCCGCCAGTCAGCGGCGGCCTCAGCGAACAGGTCGAAGCCTTCGAACGCGCACTGATCGCCGGCGAACTGAGCCGCCCGCATGGCTCGCTGCGCAGCCTGGCCGAAGCCCTCGGCCTGCCCCGCAAGACTTTGCACGACAAGCTGCGCAAGCACGGACTGAACTTCTCCGGCGCTGGCGGAAGCTCGCCAGAGGATTTCGATTGACTGGCGAAAAACCGCCAAACCCCACCTTTCCCGCCATGTCCCGAGCCCCGGCGCTGGCCGGCAAAGCCTCCTCGTGGTGGGGCTGAAACACTTTCTTCAGGTATTTCAGCCAGCATGGCACATCGCTTGCTATCGCTGTTTTGCAAGCGAACCTTACAAGTACAAGTCCAGGCCGCGCGACAGGTAACCCGACATATTCCCGTTGGGCACCTAGACTTGCTCTTGTCAGTTCGTAAGTGGCGCTCCGCGCGCCCTGCCAAAACCACAACAAGAGGAAGCAACCGCATGTTCAAAATGACTGCCAAGGCGTTGGCTTGCGCCCTGTCCCTGAGCATCGCCGGCCTGGCACAGGCCGCCGAATCGAAGCCGACCGCCCCGATCGTCATCAAGTTCTCCCACGTCGTTGCCGAGCACACCCCGAAAGGTCAGGGCGCACTGCTGTTCAAGCAATTGGCTGAAGAGCGCCTGGCCGGAAAGGTCAAGGTCGAGGTGTACCCGAACTCCTCCCTGTTCGGTGACGGCAAGGAAATGGAAGCGCTGCTGCTCGGCGACGTCCAGATCATCGCCCCGTCGCTGGCCAAGTTCGAGCACTACACCAAGCAGATCCAGATCTTCGACCTGCCCTTCCTGTTCGACGACATGGCTGCGGTCGACCGCTTCCAGAAGAGCGAAGCCGGCCAGGGCCTGCTGACCTCCATGACCGACAAGGGGATCACCGGCCTGGGCTACTGGCACAACGGCCTGAAGCAGCTGTCGGCCAACAAGGCGCTGGTCGAGCCCAAGGACGCCCGTGGCCTGAAGTTCCGCGTACAGGCCTCCGCCGTACTGGAAGAGCAGTTCAAGGCCGTTCGCGCCAACCCGCGCAAGATGAGCTTCGCCGAGGTCTATCAGGGCCTGCAGACCGGCGTTGTCAACGGTGCCGAGAACCCCTACTCGAACATCTACAGCCAGAAAATGCACGAAGTGCAGAAGTTCATCACCGAGTCCAACCACGGTCTGCTCGACTACATGGTGATCACCAACACCAAGTTCTGGGATGGCCTGCCGGCAGACGTACGTGACGAACTGAGCAAGATCATGGCCGAGGTCACCGTCGAAGTGAACAAGCAGGCCAATGAGCTGAACGAAGGCGACAAGCAGCGCATCATCCAGGCTGGCACCACCGAGATCATCACCCTGACTCCGGAGCAGCGTGCCAAGTGGCGTGAAGCCATGCAGCCGGTATGGAAGAAGTTCGAAGGCGAGATCGGTACCGACCTGATCAAGGCTGCCCAGGCGTCCAACCAGCAGTAAGCAGACCATAACGTCGCAAAGGTGGGCGACGCGCTCCAGCGTCAGTCCACCACGGTGTCTCGCAGACACCAGCATGCTGAACCGATGGGCGGCCATGGCCGCCCCATCCTGCGCCCTTTCCATTCGGGAGAACCGACCATGAATGCCGTGCGGCGCGTCTGGGAACACTTCGAGGAAGGCTTCATCGCCTTTCTCCTGGCGGCCATGACGCTGATCACTTTCGTCTATGTGATCCTCAACAACTTCTACACCCTGTTCTATTGGCT
>Ga0209699_100226_pt1 | contig 48742 bp, 47 predicted proteins | sample SynthPrep_1_END__FD_187204 | JGI IMG/M metagenome (GOLD analysis project Ga0209699, IMG submission 187204) | Synthetic microbial communities from Ohio, USA - SynthPrep_1_END_DS7_MetaG (SPAdes) (version 2) | ecosystem: Engineered > Bioreactor > Aerobic > Activated sludge | place: USA: Ohio...
GGAAGGAATTGCGGAAACTGATCGACCGGGTGAATTTCATCCCGGTAGCGGCACGGCGGTCACCAATGAGGCCCGCAGATCATCGCCGACTTGTTTTCGGCGCAAACAGCAGAAAGCCCCGAGGCGTATGCCATCGGGGCTTTGTAAGCTTGGGTGCGGGAGCTCGCAACGCTCACCATAGCATCAGCAGCACAATGGACATTCCTGCATAGCCCGAAGGCGCTGAATCTCGGCAGCCCATGACGATCGCCTAGTAACGGTCAGCAATGCTGCCATGTGTGGACGGCTCCGCGTTGGCAAGGGTTGATCTGACGTTCTGTTGAGCCTGATCGGTGCGGCCATGTGTTCGACCGGCTGTCGCATTGCATCCTGGCCGCACTTCCCAAGTTCGTCGATCTCCGCGCTAAGCCTCGACCTATCTCTATGCCGCCAACGGCTCAGAATCGACCGGGTCCGATACAGCACCATTACGCTCTGCCGCTCTGGCGACTTCGCCGACACGAAGCGCATGGTCGGCCGGGGGACCGCCTGGCAGGTCGCCTCCGCGTCGGCCATGTCGTTCTTCTGGCGCTTCACGTAATGACGACGCCGTGCATCTGAAACACCGACTTCGCGATGTCCAAACCAATCGTGGCTACCTGTGCCGCGAGACGGAACTGCAGACAATCCGTAGCCGGTGTGAGGATGCGCGCCGCATGTGCTGAAGCGACTCGAAACCGCCAAGGCCCAGCTAGAATGTCCAGGCGTATCTATCGCCCGGGGGCGGCTCCGGTTGGAGCGACGCGCCAAACCGTATTAGACAGGTCGTCGGCCACTAGCAGAATTCGACGTTGGGGATCGAACCAGACGCCCACGGGACGGCCACGAGCTTCGCCCTCGTCCGTCAAAAAGCCTGTCAGGAAGTCGACCGGCGCACCGGCCGGTCGACCGCCGGAGAACGGCACCCAGGCCACCTTGTAGCCCGCCAGATCCTGGCGATTCCAGCTCCCATGCTGTCCGATGAAGGCGCCTTCGGCGAAGGCGCCGCCGAAGCCGCCGTCGCGAGCGAACGAGAGACCGAGAGCCGCCACATGGGCCCCCAGGGCGTAATCCGGCTTCACCGCCGCGGCCACCAGTTCGGGCTTCTGAGGCCGTACGCGCGGGTCGATATTCTGTCCCCAATAGCTGTATGGCCAGCCGTAGAAGGCGCCGTCGCGGACTGAGGTCAGATAATCCGGAACGAGCTGAGGTCCGATTTCATCTCTTTCGTTCACTACGGCCCAGAGGGCGGCGCTCGACGGCTCGATCGCCAGGGCGGTGGGATTGCGGATGCCGCGGGCGATGGTCCGGCGCGCGCCCGTGGCCCGATCGACAGCCCAGACGACCGCCCGCTCCTCCTCCACGGCCATACCACGCTCGCCCGCATTGCTGTTGGAGCCGATGCCGACGTAGAGGGTAGATCCATCCGCGTTGGCGGTCAGGGCCTTGGTCCAGTGATGATTGAGGGCGGACGGCAGGCGCGTCACCTCTTCAGGGGAGGCCGCGATCCGGGTCTGCCCTTCGACATAGGGGAAGCTGACCAGGGCGTCCTGCTCGGCCACATAGATGCGGCCGTCGACATGGGCCAGGCCATAGGGCGCATTGAGACCGTCGATGAAGACCGTGCGGACTTCGGCGTGGCCGTCGTTATCGGCGTCGCGCAACAGCGTGACACGGTCCCCGCCCTCGACCTTCGTGTTGCCCTGCTTCTTGATGACCCCTGCGATAACGTCCTTCGGCCTCAAGGCCGGCGCGCCGCCGCCCCGTCCCTCGGCCACGAGGATGTCGCCGTTAGGCAGGACCAGCATCTGACGCGGAATACGCAGGTCCGTAGCGAGGGCCGTCACCACGAAGCCTTCGGGGGCGCGCGGCGTCTCATCGCCCCATCCTACGGGCCGGGCGATACGCATCGGGGGCAGCAGGGTTTCCCTGATCTCCGGCAAGTCGGGCGCCGGCCCGACTTCATTGATTCCTTTTTCGCTTCGACCGCATGCAGCCAAAGCCACGGCGCCGCCCAAGGCTCCGTACAGAAGAAGGTTGCTGCGGATCATCGGCTAGCCTCCTCGTCCAGCATCCCGGAATAGCGCAGCCAGCCTGCAAGCAAGGCCAGAGCGCAGCACAGGGCGGACAGGGTGACGCCGAGCGCGCCCACGGAGCTCCATCCGTCCTGACTATGCTTGAACGCGTTCGCAAGGCTGATCAGGCACAGCGCGCCTAGGACGCCGCTGTACAAAAGCCGCAAGGCGCCGCGACGGCCCCAGGCCAAGTCGATCAGGCTCCATACGAAAGCCGCCCCGCCGAAGACCAGACCGCCGACGATCGCCCATGAAGAGAAGTTGCTCCACTGCATCTGCGCGGTCCGGAGATAGGCTGCATCCGTCGCGGTCCCGAGGCTGAACAGGGCGACCGGAAAACTCAGGATCAGTCCCTGGATGGCCCGGCCCAAGCCAGCTGTTCCGATCACGGCTGGCTCTCAGCCAGTTCGACGCGACGGACCGCGACGGCGCCGCGCGCCCTTATTCGCCCTCTCAGCTGTTCACGGATGTTCCAGCCTTCGAGATGCATCAGGTCGCTGATCGTATAGCCTTCCCGGGCAAGCGCCTCACGCACATCGCTGACCTTAAGACACGCCTGGTTTTGCTCGGCGATTTCGAAAGCTCGTTCGATGACATGGGTCTGATTCATGGCTCCTCCTTGGCCTGACCCAATCGGCCCCAACCCATGCGGTTCCAAGCCTGCACGATATGACGCAGGTGGAGGACGGATTCACAGCAGGCACGAAACCTCGGTCATGCGTCCGACGCAACGTCAGCTCGTCGAGACGACGGGCTGATGCGTGAAACCCCTGACCCCGGTCAGCGGACGCGAGTCCCGTTCGATTTCCACCTCGCTCTGGGCATAGGCGATCAGAAGGCAAGCCAGATCGACCAGAGCGCTGTGATGGATGCGTTCATAGCCGTGGCTGGCGTCCACGCCGAACGTCACCAAGGCCGTGCGAATGTCGGCGCCGGATTCCAGCGCAGAAGCGGAATCGGACCGATAGTAGCGGAACACGTCTTTCTGATGCGGAATGCGGTGATCTCGCGCCAGTTGAACCAGCTTCCGGGTAAGGTGCCAATCAAAGGGTCCGGTCTGATCCGCCATGGCGATGGTGACGCCGAACTCGGACGAGTTCTGACCTGGTGCGGTCGTGCCGTTGTCGACCGTGACCATCGACGCCACATCCGGCACAAGCACGGAGGACGCCCCCACCCCCACCTCCTCGGCGATGGTGAATAGCCACCAGGTGTCGACCGTCGGGGTGCGTTTCTCGCGCAAGAGGCATTCCAGCGCCGCCAACATCACCGCCACCCCCGCCTTGTCGTCCAGATGGCGCGAGACGATGAAGCCGCTGTCGGTGAACTCGGGCTGGGCGTCGATAGAGATGATGTCGCCGACGTCCATGCCCAAGGCCAGGGTGTCGGCCCGACCATGGGTCACGGCGTCGATCCGCAACTCGACCTGACGCCAGTTGACCGGCTGAGCATCCACCTCCTCGTTGAACGTGTGGCCCGACGCCTTCAGAGGCAGGATCGTTCCGCGATAGGCGCCGCCTTCCGAGAAGACGGTGCAACGCGCGCCCTCGGCGAAGCGTGACGACCAGTGGCCGATCGGAACAAGCTCAAGCCGGCCGTTCTCCTTCACCGCCTTCACCTGGGCGCCGAGGGTGTCGACATGGGCGACGACAGCGCGCGCCGGACGCGCCTCGCGCCCTGACAGGCGCGCGCGGATCGCGCCGCGTCGCGTCAGTTCGTACTCGAGACCCAGCCGCTCCAACTCGCGACACAGGGCCCAGACGGCTTCGTCCGTGTATCCTGTCGGACTGGGCAGGTTCAGCAGTTCTTCCAGACGGGTGTTCAAATAATCGAGGTCGATTTTCGGAGGGGGCACGGTCGCTCCTGACATGGTTCAGACGTCGGTCCGCGCCGACAGCGGGAACAGCAGGTCGATGAACCGTTCGGCCGTGGGCCGCGGTTCGTGATTGGCCAGTCCCGGACGCTCATTGGCTTCGATGAAGGCGTACTCCGGCTGATCCGGCGCGCGAACCATAAGGTCGATCCCCGTCACCGGCACGCCGATGGCGCGCGCCGCCGAGACGGCGGCTTCGACCAGGACGGGATGCACCTCTTCCGTCACGTCATGAATGGTGCCGCCGAGATGCAGGTTCGCCGCCTTGCGGACGAGGATCTCCTCGCCCTCCCCCGCGACATCGTCCAGGCCATAACCGGCCTCCGCCACGGTGCGCTCCGTTTCTGCGTCGATGGGAATGCTGGATTCCCCTCCTGTGGCCGCGGCGCGCCGACGGCTCTGATGCTCGATGAGGGCGCGCAAGGTCGAGCGCCCGTCGCCGATGACGCGAGGCGGACGCCGCACGGCGCAGGCCACAACCTCATAGTCGATCACGACCAGGCGCAGATCCTCGCCCTCCACCTGCTCCTCGACAAGGACTTCCGGGCAGATACGCCGCGCGCGCAGCAGCGCCGCCTGGATGTCGGCCATCGTCTTGAGGCCCACGGCCACGCCCTTGCCCTGCTCTCCCCGTGCGGGCTTGACCACCAGCTGACCATAGGTCTCCAGCGCGTCGTCGATCGCGCTCAGATCGTTCGGATCGATCCGGCGCGGGACGCGTACGCCGGCGGCTTCCACGATCCTGCGCGTCACCCGCTTGTCGTCGCAGATGCTGAGAGCCACAGCCGAGGTCAGCTCAGAAAGACTCTCGCGGCAGCGCACGGCGCGCCCGCCCCAGGACAGCCGGAACAGCCCCCCTTCGGCGTCTATGATGTCGGCCTGAATGCCCCGGCGCCGCGCTTCGTCCACAATGATCCGCGCATAGGGATTGAGCACGTGATCATCGTTGGGACCGACGAACAAGGATTCATTGATCGGGTTCTTGCGCTTCACGCCGAAAAAATGGACACGCCGGAAACCCAACTTCTCATAAAGAGCGATGGCCTGGACGTTATCGTGCATGACCGACAGATCCATGTGGGCTAGGCCGTGCGTCTTGAAGTGCTCGGCCAGGCGGCGGACCAGAGCCTCCCCGATCCCCGGCTGGGTCGCCTGAGGATCGACCGCCAGGCACCAGAGAGACGAGCCGTTCTCGGGATCCTCAAAGGCGCGCACATGGTTCACCCCCGTCACCGTTCCGATCACCGCTCCGGTCGCGAGATCCTCTGCAACAAAATAAGAGAGCGTCCGGTCGTCGCGACGCGACCAGAAGAAGTCCGGCGACACCTGGACCATCCGACGCTTGGCGTAGATATCATTGACGGCATGAGCGTCCGCTTCCGACGTCAGGCGGCGGATGGTGAAACCGCGCGGCTGACGTCGGCTGGCGCGATAGGTCGCAAGATCCAGCCGATAGGTATGCGACGGGTCCAGAAACACTTCCTGCGGCGCAGCGGCCAGCAGGACGTGAGGATTGCGAACATAGAAGGCGATGTCGCGCCGGTCCGGTCCTTCCGCGCGCAGGGCCTCGACCAGCGGCGCAGCGGTCTCGAAGGTCTGGGCGAACAGAAGCCGGCCCCATCCGCAGTCGAGCACGGCGTCGCGCATCGGCTCTTGCCCGGACTGCACCAGGGGCTTCAGGCCTTCATGGCGCATGCGTTTCAGCCGGTGCGCCTTGGGACGCGCCAAGCGAAGATCAGACGCCATGTTGCTGCATCCACATCTCGAGAACGGCGACCTGCCACAACTCCGAACCTTGCAGCGGGGTGATATGTCTCGTGGGGTTGGCGAACAGCCTGTCCAGATAAGCCTCTTCGAACAGGCCGCGATCACGCGCCGCCTGATTGGTCAGGGTTTCGCGCACGAGATCGAGATAGGGGCCCTGGATGTATTTGAGCGCAGGCACCGGAAAATAGCCCTTCTTGCGGTCAATCACCTCTGAAGGAACGACGAGGCGCGCCGCCTCCTTGAGCACGCCCTTGCCGCCCTGAGCGAGCTTGTGTTCCGGCGGGATCCGGCCGGCCAGTTCGACGAGCTCGTGGTCCAGGAAGGGCACGCGCGCCTCAAGTCCCCAGGCCATGGTCATGTTGTCGACCCGCTTCACCGGATCATCGACCAGCATCACCTGGCTATCCAGCCGCAGCGCCTTGTCGACAGGCGTCTCCGCCCCGGCTTGCGCGAAATGCGCCTCGACTAGAGCCCGGCTGACGTCGACGTCAGCAAAATAAGCGCCGTTCAGCTGGGTTTTCAGAGTTTCGTGGCTGCGGTCGAAGAAGGCTTGGGCGTAAGCATCGACCGGATCGGCGGCGTCGACCATGGGCGGATACCAATGATAACCGCCGAAGACTTCGTCGGCCCCCTGCCCGGATTGGACGACCTTGATGTGTTTCGAGACTTCCTGACTAAGCAGGTAGAAGCCGACATTGTCATAGCTGACCATCGGTTCGGCCATGGCGCCGATCGTGCCCGGCAGCGCCTCCATCAGCCGCTGGTGCGGCACGAAGATCTGGTGGTGCTGCGTCCCATAGTGTCGGGCGATCAGGTCGGAATAGACGAACTCGTCTCCCTTCTCTCCGTTGGCCTCCTCAAAGCCGACCGAAAAGGTCATCAGATCCTTCTGGCCCAACTCCGCCAGCAGGCCGACGATCAAACTGGAATCCACCCCGCCCGACAGCAGCACGCCGACCGGCACATCGGCGACCATGCGCCGTTTCACCGCCGTGCGCAGGCTGTCCAGCACCCGGTCGCGCCAGTCCTCGGCGGTCAGGCCCGCATCTTCGGCATGGCGCGTCATGTCGGGACGCCAGTAGACTCGTTCGCGCGACGCGCCGTCCGCCTCCATCACCCGTATCGTCGCTGGGGGAAACTTCTTTACGCCCTTCAGGATAGTGTGCGGCGGCGGCACGACGGCGTGGAAGGTCATGTAATGGTGCAGGCCCACCGGATCGATCGTCTTGTCGACATCGCCCGCCGCCAGAAGCGCCGGCAGGGTCGAGGCGAAACGCAACCGCTTGCCGCGTTCGGCCAGATACAGGGGCTTGATGCCGAAACGGTCGCGGGCGATCACGGTCCGACCGCTATCGCGCTCGTGCAAGACAAAAGCGAACATTCCCTTGAACCGTTCGACGCAAGCCTCGCCCCAGGCCTTCCAGGCCTTGATGATCACCTCTGTGTCGCCGTGCGAGAAGAAGCGGAACCCCAGCCCCTGAAGCTCTTCGCGCAATTCCGGATAGTTGTAGATGCAGCCGTTGAAAGCCAGGGTGACGCCCAGATCGGCGTCCACCATCGGCTGCTGCGCCTTCTCGGACAGATCAATGACCTTGAGACGCCGATGACCCAGCCCCACGGCCCCCCGCATCACGATGCCGGACCCATCAGGTCCTCGAGGCGAGAGAGCGTCCGTCATCCGCTGAACCGCGCCGGCGTCGGCAGGGCGCCCGTCGAAGTTGATCTCGCCGCTAAGACCGCACATAGGGCCTCCTTGATTTGTGGATGCAGCGTGTACAAATGGTTAGTTTACGAATGAGTTCAACCCGATGAGCGAAATTCCCCTGCCTTCAGCGGCCGACGCTACGGCGTCTTTAGTCCGCTCAGTCCGCCGCATCGCCCAGGCGATCGACGTTCGCTCCCGCGAAATCGCCCGCTTGACCGGCCTGACACTGCCGCAGCTGCTGGTGCTGCAGTCCATCCGCCATCTCGGCGAGGTCAGCACGCGCGCCATTTCCCGGGACGTCTCCATGTCGCCGCCGACCGTCGTGGCCGTACTGGACCGCCTGGAAGCGCGCGGGCTCATCGTGCGGTACAGATCCACCACGGATCGCCGCATCGTCCACGCGCGCCTGACGGAACCAGGGCACAAGGCTCTGGCTGAGTCGCCGGACCTCCTTCACGCGGATGTTCTGGCGAGGCTCGCCCTGCTGTCGCCCCAAAAGCGACGCCAGATCGCCGGCGCAGTCGCCGCCCTCGCCGATCTCATGGCGCCTCCGGACGCAGGGCTAGAGACGCACCGAAGCGCTTGAATGTCCGGCAGCGCCCGGGGTCATGAACTTGACGCCCAGTCACGGTGGGCTCGGGCCTTCGGCGTCCTGCTTGCAGCCGGACGACCTCATTCGCGCAAACCCTCACACGCCCCTTAGGTCTCGGAAGCGCCAGCAGCGACTATGCGGAGTTCCGCCCCTAAGCTCGACATCTCCGGCGCCAGGCTCTTCGAAAGCAGCAGAAAGCCGTCGTGCGGAAATATCTTGTAGTCCGCTCTTTGGGTGCTGAGTGGCGGCAAACCATCAGACCAGAAAACGTCGCCGACCCTTCTCGACCGCCATCCGATGCACTCCAGCGACGGCAGCGCTGCGCGCCTTGATCGTCTCCATGAATATCCACTCGCCGTCGACGCGCTCGGGCGTGATGTCGATCATCATATAGCCGCGTCCACTGGCCTGGGCCCAGTTCATCTCGGGGTTGGCGGTGACGAAGGAGCGGGCGGCGATCGAGGGGGCAACGCCCAACTGTTTTTCGATGCCGTTGGAGGTCACAGCCTGACCGGCGAACTCCACCCCCGCGGGGCGGCCGTCCTCGGAAAGGGAATAGGCCCAGGCGTTGTGGCTGTCGCCGGACAGCAAGACCAGATCGGCGTCCGCCGCCTGCGCCGCCCTTAGGAAGCGGGAGCGCGCCGCCGGATAACCGTCCCAGCGATCCATCCACATGGGCAGGCCGACCCGGCCCGCCCGTGTAGCGTTGACGAAGGAGCGGACGGCGCCCTCGCTCAGGTCTGGGCGCAGCCAGCTGACGGCGTCTTGGGGCATGACGGTGCGGCCCATGATGGTGCCAATGCCGACCACCTGCCAACCCGTGTTCCGGGCGTTAATCCGCAGTTCGCGCGCCAGCCAGGCCTCCTGGGTCGAGCCCAGCATGGTGGCCGAGGCGTCCTGCCACACGCCGTCGCGGAAGGCAGCCAGCGCCGCTTGGGTTCCCTCGCGGTAGGCCGCGCCGATGTCGGCCTGACGCGTGCGGCCGATCAGGCGCGATTCCGTGCGGTAGAGAGTCGCCAGATCGCCGATCGGATAGGATTTCCAGGGCTCTTCGGAAATCGGCATCCATTCCAGATAGGCTTGGACGGCGGCGGCACGGCGCGTGCTCCAGTCGCCTTCGTTCGCTGGTTGATGGTTCTGGGCGCCGCCCTCCCAACTGTCGTTGGTCGACTCATGATCGTCCCAGACGCAGACCATCGCCGCCGCCGCATGCAGGGCCTGCAGATCGGGATCTGCGCGGTAGCAGGCGAAGCGCAGGCGGTAGTCGGCCAGCGCCGCCATCTCATGATCATGAGCCGGCAGGACGACGCGTTCGGCGATCCTGTCGTCTGCGGCGTAGGAGCCGATGCCGTATTCATAGACATAGTCGCCGACGTGCAGCCACAGATCGACGTCATCGCGCGCTGCCGCATGGGTATAGGCGTTAAACCATCCCATCGGCAGGTTGGAGCAGGAGAACAGTCCGATGCGGAAGCGCTCTGTCGGACCGACCGGCAGGGTCCGCGCCCTGCCCGTCTGCGACATCGACCCATCCGGACCGATGAAGCGATACCAATAGGTCGTGCCGGGGTTCAGCCCGTCCAGGGTGATCTTGGCGGTCCAGTCGCGCCAGGGACCGGTGCGCACCACGCCCCGCGCCGCCACCTGACGAAAGTCGGGATCAAGGGCGATCTCGGCGTCCAGTCGCACTTCGTCGGCGCCGCCCGATAAAGCATAGCGGCTCCACAGCAGCATGGAATCCGGCCCCGGCTCGCCGCTGGCCACACCATGCGTGAACCCGGACGCCCCCAGCAGTTGTTGCGCCAGCGGCGCCCCGCCCGGCAGGGCCAAAGCCGCCAGCCCCAGTCCGCCGCCCATCACCAGCCGCCGCCGGTCAAGCCTCAAGGTCATGGAATATCCCCTGGAAATGCAATGGATGGCGGCCGCGTCGTCGCATAACGACGCGGCCGCCGGTCTTCAGACGCGCAGGCGGATCAGAAGACGCCCTTAATGCCGATGTTCCACATCGATCCGTAGACCGTGTACTGCTGCACCCGATCACGCTCGTTGGAGTAGATGACGTCCGGCGAGTTGAAGATATTGCGGCCCGCCAGCATCAGATCGAAGCGGTCGTTGAGCTTGTAGTTGACGCTGACGTTCCACAGCTCGCGCGGCGAGTGATACAGAATACCGTTGTTCGGCGTGGTCGGCGTATTGTTCAGTCCGCTGACCCTATACTTCGACTGCCAGTTGCCGTTCAGCTGGAAATCAAAGCGGCCGATGTTGTAACGGACGCCCCAGTTGGCCGCCTGTTTCGGCGTGCCCTGACGCTCGCCGTCCGGATCCAGATAGGTGACCGAGCCGTGCAGGCCCAGACCGCGCCAGGCGCCCGGCAGGAAGGTCAGTTGCTGGTTATACTCCAGCACCACGCCGCGATTGGTGCTGGTGCCGTCCAGGTTCTGGGCGCTGCGGAAGGTGTAGCCCGCATATTCGGCCGGATCGAAGCCGACGTCTTCCGGGTTCACCGTCATGCCGGTGACCTGCATGTCGTTCATGTCCAGTTGGTACGCGGACAGGCCGATGATGCCCGATGGTTCCAGATAGTATTGCAGGCTGGCGTAATACTTGGTCGACCGCTCCGGCTTCAGTTCGGGATTCGGCACGGTTACGATCATGGTGTCGTCGTTGATCGACACCACCCCGCCCAGATTTCCGTAGTCGGGGCGCAAGATCGCCTGGCTGAAGGAGAACTGGCCGACCAGCTTGTCCGTGAAGTCGTATTTGACGCCGCCGCTCCAGAACCAATCGTCATAATCGCCTTCGCGATCCTGGTAGGTTCCGTTGTTGTACTGGTACATCAGGCCTTCGACGGTGCCGACCGACAGCCCCGCGTCCGTGACTTCCTTGACGGGGCGAATGACGGCGACGCGCGCCGCCGTCTCGGTCTTTTCGTAGCGCAGTCCCAGATCGAAGCGCGCGCGACCGGCGTCGGCCTGGACCTCGCCATAGGCCGAGGTGATGTCTTCCTTGACGCGCTTATTGTTGTCGAGGCGGCGCTTCAGGTTGCCGACCTCGTCCGCCACGAAATACTCGGGGTGGTCGCGATAGATGTCATACATCCCGTAGTGGCTGTCGGCGCGCCAACCTTGGGCGTTCATATTGCCCGCATCGAAGCCGATCATCTCGAAACGGTATTTTTGGGTCCACGGAATGACCGCCTCGGCCGCCGTCTGGGTCAGATCGCCGGTCGGGCCGACATATTTGAACTGCTGGTTCGAACCTTCATCCGTACGCCAGTCGTTGCTGCGCGCGCCCAGTCCGCCCATGAGGGTAAAGTGGACATCGCCCATACTCAGGCGTTTCTTCACATCCAAGTTCAACGAATACATGTCGTTGATGGCGTCCGACTCCGCCGTGCGGATGTTGTTGCCGATGGAGATGTCGCGGTTGAAATTCGTCGGATCGCTCCACGAACGGCCCGCCGTCTGACGCAGATACCAGGCGTTCGAGGCCGTGGAGTCGCGCTCCATCTCGAAACCGATCCCCGTCAGGTGGTTGTCGGTGCGCTGGAAGAAGCCCTTGCTGGTGTCGCGGAAGTTGAACTCGGCGGAGGAATAGCTGGCGCGCAGCGCCGCTTCCCAGGTCTCGCCCTTATATTCCAGCTTCGGCGCGATCAGATAGGTCGGCGTCCCCGCGTAACGATGCGAATAGCCGGTATGCAAGCGGGTGTTCTTGCCGTCCGGATTGACCACGATGTGCGTGCCGCTCGAGTCAGGCGTCGCATAGGATTTGGTCGAAGTCCCGAACGTCAGATAGGTGTACTGGTTGAAATACTCCACATCATAGAAGGAGTAGTTGCTGCGCAGCGAGAAGATCAGGTCTTCGGTGAACTTGTAATCCAGCGCCAGATTGGCGGCCGTGCGGCTGGTCAGTTTCGGACCCGGGCGCCACATGACCTGATAGGGCAGCACCCGGCCGTCGGCCAGATAGGACCAGTCGGTCTGGATGCGATCCTGCTGCACATAATTGGCGTTGTGGCTGGCGCTGAAGGCCACGCCCAGACGGCCGTCCATGAAGACGTCGGCATAGGAGAACTGGGCCGAGGGGTAGAGGCTGGCGTGCTTCTTGTCGTCGGGCATGTAGTGGCGCGACAAGGCCGAGTCCGAGGTCGCCACCCCGCCCAACTGGAAGCGCAGCTGCCGCTCCGGCAGTTGGAAGGCGTATTTGCTGCGCAGGTTGATGCTGCCGCCGGGCGAATCCGCATCCATGCTAGCCAGCAGGGTGTGGTTCAGCTCGATGGTCTCGATGCCGGTGATCGACATCTGCTCGAACGAGTTCTGACGGCCCGAGTTATTGTTCGAGGTGGCCGTGGCCATGCGGGCCCCGTCCATGGTGAAGGTCGAATATTTGGGCGGCAGGCCGCCGATCCGCACCGCGGTGGCGTCGACCTCGGTGTAGTCGATCGACAGGCCTGGCATGGACTTCATGAACTCGCCGACGTCGCCCATGGTCAGAGCGCCGAAATTGTCGGCCGGGACCACGTTCTTGGCGTTCATCGCCACGCGACGCTCCATCAGCGCCTTGGCCTGACCGCCGCGCGCGGCCGTCACCACAATGTCCGAGACCGAGGCCACGTCATCGGCCACGCCATAGGACGGCGCTTGCAGTTCGACGTCGACGACTGCCGTCTGGCCCGCACTGACGCCGGCGACCACGCGCGCCTCCTGCAGACCAGCATAGCGCACCACCACCACGACCTCGCCGCTCGGCACGCCGCTCAGACGGAAGACGCCGCCGTCCCCCGAATAGGCGACCAGACTAGTCCCCTCGACCCGAACTTCGGCGTTGCGGAGGTATTCGCCGCTGGCCGTGTCGAACACCCGGCCGCGCAGGGCGCCGGACGCCGCCTGCGACTGGGCCGTCGCTTCGCCAGCCGTTTGCGCGACGGCGGCCTGCGGCGCGACGGTCGAAAAGGCCGCCACCACCAGCGGATACAGCAACAGGGCTCGTGGGCTGGCGCTGGCGAGGTGACGTGAACGAACTCTCATGGAAATTTACTCGGGAACTGAGGAGGAAAAAAGCGAAAGGATGCGGGCCGCCGTGCAGCGACCCGACAGGGAGCTCAGCCGTCAGACATGGTTCAGGGGGTGGAGATCAGTTGCTGACGCTGGTCGGCGTTGACGGGGGCGAACGGCGCCTGCGGATCGCCTGTCCATCGCATCAGGGTGATGTCCGCTGTCTGGGCGCCCTTGCCGCCGGAATTCTCGGCCACATAAAACAGGCCCCGTCCCAGCGGCTGAAACCCGACGTCCGCCTTCCAGCGCCAGCCGCGCACGCCGGTGGCCGGATCTTCCAGACCATCCGCCGCCAGGGGCAACAGCAGACCCTGCTCCCATCCCTCGCTCGATGCAGGAGACACGCCGATCAGATCGCCGCGCGCGGGCTGGGCTTGGGCGTCGACAGCGAACAGCAGATAGTTCGGGAAGGCGGACTTGCGACCTTGATAAACGCCCATGAACCACCGGCCTGCTTCGGCGTCATAGGCGAGATTCTGCACGCCATAGGTCGTATTGCCGGTACGAACGAAATACTTGCCGTCGACGGCGGCAGGGCCTTCGCGGTGCGGAGCCGCCTCTGACAGCGGACGGGCGTATCGGTCCCAGTCGGCGATATCGTATTGCAGCAGAACCTGATGGTCGTTGTCGGTCCGCGTCACGTCGCCATAGACGCCATAGCCGACGGTCAGCATCACCGGTCCATCGGTGCGCCCGAAGCGCGGGCCGAACGTCACGCCGTCGATGCCCGAGGCGCCGTAGCGATGGTCGCGCGTGTCCGCCGTATCGCCGTCGAACCGTCCGTCGCCGTCCATGTCAGCGGCATAGTCTCTAGCGACTTCGGCCAGATGCACCGTCTGGAACAGGACGCTTTCGCTCGCCTCCACGCCGATGCGGTCCAGTCCGGCGACGTCGATTACGGCGATGTAGAAGGCCTCATCCGCCTTGTACTCCAGCGAGCCGTAGAGCTTGCCGTCAGCGGGGTTGAACGCAAGGTCGCCCAGATGGCCGGCCCAGCCGACCAGGGTGCCGATCAGTCGGCCCTCGAGGTCGTATTTGGCCAGAAGATTGGTGAAAGAGTAATAGATATAGCCGCTGTCCAGATCGACGGCGACGCCCTGGACATGACCGGCATCCCACGTCCCGCCGTTCTGGGTCAGAGGCAGTCGGGCCAAGGCCTGTCGGTCGACCTCGTTGGCTATCCTGGCCAACGCGTGGCCGGGAGCCAAGACAACCGGAGCCGCGGCCGCCAGCGCCATGCTCGCAGCGACCATTGGAACGGTCGCACGCCGCAAAACACCAAACTTCATCCTTGCCTACCCCCTTGCGACGGCGACGGGGTCTAGGTCGAGTTCATGATCGATCGCTCACGCTTCAGCTACATTGGCGCTAAGTTTGAATGACGTTAATTTTGGGATTGGTGCGCAAACGGACAGACCATGCAAAACCCGTCGCGACCGAACATCCGTACCCACAGCGTAGGACGATTTCATCATTCAGCACGCCATCGTTCGGCGTGTCAGGGTTCCGACCATCCCTGCACGCGAAGGGTCGCAATAGGTCTTTGCGGGCCTGAAAAAACCAGGCTGGCCTTCTTCTCTCCCCGACCGGGCACGTAGTCGAGCGAAGCCCCTGAGCGTTCTTCGCCGACTTGGCCCTCGATGTCCACGGCGGCGGCGGCGAGGTCGCTCTGGTTGGAGACCACGACGTCGACCACCCATCCGCCGGTCGAAGGTCGAACCGCCTCGCTTCTGATCATCAGCGCCGCCGGCGAAGGAACTGAAAAGGCTGCTCGCGCCAGTACGCCCGCCGCGCCGAGCGTGATGAGCAGCCCAACCAGGGCGCAGGCGCACTGCAGCCGCGACACGCCCTTCTTTCCTGTCTTCTTCTGTTGCTCCTTGGCCGTCACGGCTACACCAGTAGCCGCGCGGCCGCGGCCCCGATCGCCGCCGGAAAGGCGAGGATCACGACATTGGCCATGAGCGCCTGGAGCCCATGGCCGTCCGCTCCGCCGAACACCCACAACATGGCGAGGCTGGCCAGCAGGCACAGGGCGTAGCCCGGCAGGGTGAAGTCGAAGAAAGCCCGAACCGGCGTTTCCGCCTCCTCCTGCCCAGCGAAACCCGCCTCGAAGACGATCAGGTGCAGCAGGATCACCGACAGGACGAGCACGCCCAGCGCTCCCAGCGGCGTGGTCATATAGGCGATCAGCCGCATCTCCTCGGTCGGGGCCAGGTTCATGGCGAAGTAGAGGGCGCCGGCCAACATCAGGAACAGCTCGCCCGGATAGGAGGCCTCATCCTCATCGCCCTCGTCCGGATCGCCCGACAGCTGGCGTCGCGCCGCCAGGGCGCCCAGCGCGGCGGGCACCGCCTGAAGGGACATCTGCCCCACAGCGGACGCCGGCGAACTCAGATCCAGCACGTTGAAGACCAGCAGAAGCCCAGCGGCAGTGACGAAGCCCACGGCCAGGGCGACCAGGGTGTCCAGCGCATTGTTGACTAGGCCCCGGCGGGCCGAAAACCCGGCATAATGCGCCAACCCGAACAGCACCGGCAGCGCCGCCAGGAGAAAGACGAGACGCCGCTCCGGTTCCGCAGCAAATCCGAGAGCCCACATCTCCATCGTCATCAACAAGGGCAGGCTGAACAGCAGCGCGCCGCCGAAGGCTCGGCCCAGATCGCGGATATAGGCGCTGTCTTCCCCTCGGGCGGCGTCCTGCATCGTAGTCATGCCCATGCAACGCCGCCGTTCGGTTTCGGCTCCCGCATGGTTGCGGCGCCTCAGTTCAACCGATTGCGGAGGCGCTGTTCCGCAGCGCCGTCCGCCAGTGCAGCGTCGCAATCGCAGGCCGCCTGCGAAAGCTCCTCCTGGTCAAGGACGACCAACCGCGCCCGACGAATCCGGAGGCCCCCCCGGTCCTGCAGGTGGCGGCACGCCGCGTTGACGCTGGTGCGCTGCAGGCCGAGCATATCCGCCAACTCGCCTTGGGTGATGGAGATCCCTCTCTCCTCACTGTCGGCGGCATGGAGGCGCGCGATCCATTTCGCCAGGCGCTGGAGGGCCGTATGCCGGGCGTTGCAGGCGGCCTCGACCCCAAGCGCGCGCGCCCGCGATGCGGCATAGGCGGCGAGAAACTGGTGAATCCAAGTGCTCTTCAACAGGGTTCGAACGGACTTCAGCGGCGCGATATAGCCCTCGGTCGGCAGAATGGCTCGCGTGTTATGAGCCTCAATGGTCACGCCGATAGCGCCTTCCCATCCGAGAACGCTGCCCGGTGGAACGACGCCCACACAGATCCGCTGATCGGATGGAAAGAAGCCCAAGGCGCCATTCAGGACGAAATAGAGCGCGTTGCTTGGCGGCGCCTCGCCCGCTTCCAATGAAAGACGGCGCGCCGACTCCGTCAGCCCGACCTGAACCTTCTGTGGCAGCACGGCGTAGACGGGATGGTCCTCCAGTCTCGTCCTGGCGCGCGGAGGCGCACGCCCGCTTCCGACATCGGCGTGAAACCCGGTCATGTTTTGATCCAGTGAGAGCTGCTGGACTTGGCCAGCAGCAACGAACGATTGCGTTCTGATCAATTGTAAACCCCTGCCTGCGCGACGGTTCCTCCAAATATGAAAAAGGAGGCCGCCGTCGCGGCCTCCTTCTCACCCGAACGAAAAGGGATCAGCGTTCCCTGCCCTTTCGTCCGGCCTCCGAAGCGCGTTCGGGATCGTCGGCGAAATTGCCGCCGCCCGCCGAGCCGCCGCTGTCATCGCCCTGGCGCGTGGCGGACGCTCCGTCGCCTCCCTGCGAAGCCTGTCCGCCCTTCCGACCCGCTTCGGCGGCCAGCTCATGGTCCTTGGAGAAGCTGCGATCTTCCGGATCGACGCTGGACCCGCCCTTGCTGGCGATCTCGCGCTGTTTGTCCTCGTCCATGGCGGCGAAGCCGCGCTTCGACGACGACGAGCCTTGCTGTTGCTGACCCTGTTGCTGGTTCTCAGCCATTGTTCACTCCCTCATTTTCATTGATCGCCCCGAAGGGCTCCCCTCCAACCCGCCCGCCTTCGCCGGGTTCATCCTTCGCCTGCCATTGACCGCCACCCGACAGAAGGCGGTCGCCCCGTCGCCGACGGGAACAATTTCAGGCGCCGTCCTCTCCTCAGTGCAAAGCCATGACGGGAGAGTCCGATGGGAAAACAGAAGCAATCCGAGGGTCGGGAGCGAAACGCCGCCATCCCCGGCGGCAAGCCCGACGCCGACACGCCGGATGAAGCCGTGCGGCGGGTCGGACGCGAATCCCGCCGGCGGGCGGGGCCGGACGGTCCTGACGCGCGAGAGATCGGCGACACCTTCAAGAAGGGGTCTGCTCCCCCTTCGGACGCAGCCCACCAAAGTGCGCCTGAGCGGCGCCGCCGGACGTTATAGCCACCACAATCCTCTCCGTCGCCGGGAGGGATACGGATGTGCATGATCCACCCCGTCGCCCTAGCAAAGCTGCGCGCACCTGAACCATCCTCAAAAGCCGTCAGTGCAGTTTGAGCCGCCCGGACACGCGGCGCATCAGCAGGCGGGACAGGGCCAGAAGCGCCGTGCGCCGCAGGCCGATCACCGCGCGATAGTGGTCAAGGTGCAGACCCATATAGGCCTGACGCGCCAGCCAGCCCTCGATTAGGAAGTTCGGCCCCACCAGACCGCCCATCAGCGATCCCACGCCGCCTTCGCTGCCCAGCGACACCAGGGAGCCGCGGTCGCGATAGACATAGGGGCCCGGATCGCCCGCCTTGAGCAGGGCGCGAGTCAGGTACCTCGCCTGCTGGGCCGCCGCCTGCGCCCGGGCGGGGACGAAGCCGTCGCCGCGCGGTGCCTGGGCGCAATCTCCCATGGCGTAGACGTCCGGCACGGACGTCCTGAGACGATCGTCCGTTACAAACTGGTTGAGATGGCCGGTCTCCAGTCCGAAGTTGCGATTGCGGGGCGACGCCAGTACGCCCGCCGCCCATACGGTCAGATCCGATCGAATCCAGCCCCGGCTGGTCTGCAGCCCGTCCGCTGCAACCTGTTCGACCTTGGCGTTCACGGCCAGGGTCACGCCCCGGCGCTCCAGCTCGCGCGCCGCCTTGGCGGCCACGGTTTCGGGCAGACCGCCGAGGATGCGCGGCCCCGCCTCGACCACCGTGACCCCCAGATCGAACTTCTGATGCGCTCCCAGACCGGCCGACAGGGCTCGGTGGCCTTCGATCAACTCGGTCGACAGTTCGACCCCCGTAGCGCCCGCCCCGACGATGGCGATGTCCAGCCTTTGGCCGGGCGCATAGGCCGAGGCCAGGAAGGCGGCGGTCAGGCGCCGGTTGAAGGCTTCGGCGTCCGCCACGTCCTCCAGCAGGTGGGCGTGCTCGGCGGCCCCGGGCGTATTGAACAGATTGGAGCCGCTGCCCGTCGCCAGCATCAGGCGGTCATAGGCCAAGCTGCGCGCCGGAATCAGAACCCGGCCGTCGTCGTCCCGCACTTCGGCCAAGCTTAGGCTCTTTTCAGCAACGTCCAGTCCCTCCAGGTCTCCGAAGGCGAAACTGAAGTGATTGCGCCGGGCCAGCAGCGGATAGGCCAGGCCTTCCTGATGCGAATCCAGCGAGCCGGCCGCGACCTCGTGCAGGGAGGGTTTCCACAGGTGAAAGATGGTCCGGTCGATCAGCAGCACGCGTCGCGGACCTTCCTTGCGGCCCAACGCGCGCCCCAGCCGTGCGGCGAGCTCCAGGCCACCTGCGCCGCCGCCGACAATGACAATCTCATGGTCCATGTCTTCTCCTCTCGGAACGAAGGCCGACAACACTCTTGAGGCGGATATGGATACGGCCGACGCCTGACGCGCCGGCCGCTCCGCGTATGCTACGATGTTTCGTATCGTCCGTCCGCAAACCCCCGCCTCCCCTTTTTGATGTGAAACGCCAGCGCCTAGCCAGGCGGGACGGCGGGCATAGGCCGAGTTCGCCCGGCCCCTGGGCCGGCCCCGAGGTCCGCGCCGGTCAGCGGATCGAATTCGGGTTCGGAACGCGTGCGGGCGGCGAAGGTCTCCACCGCCTTTTCTTCGTCGACCGAAAGCGCCACCTCGGCGCGGCCGTCTCCGCCGTCGACAGCCATTTGAGCTTCGCGCTCGTCGACGGTGTCCCACTGCTCGCCCGTGTTCCACGGTCCGGATGCATCGCCCTCGCCCTGGGACATGTTGTAGTATTTGTCGGCGAAGTCCGGATGGCCCGGCAGCTTGCCCGGCGGGAAGTTGGCGGGGATGGCGTAAAGCGCCTTCTCAAACGACTTCTGATGGGCGACCTCACGCGTCATCAGAAACGTCAGGGCGTCCTTGATCCCCGGGTCGTCGGTGACGTTGATCAGCCGCTCATAGACGATCTTGGCCCGCGACTCCGCCGCAATGTTGGAGCGTAGGTCGCAGGCCGGATCGCCGATCGAGTCCACATAGGCCGCCGTCCAGGGCACGCCCGCCGAATTGATCAGGGCCGCGCCGCCTCCATACAAGATGGACGTGGTGTGGCTTTCGCCCCCCGAGGTCATGCTGGCGTAGAGATCGGCCTCCTCCTCCGCCGCCTCGGCCAGACGCCCCTTGGCGCCGCGGTTCAGCATGGCGACAATCGAACCGATGATCTCGAGGTGGCTGAGCTCCTCGGTCGCGATATCCATCAGCATGTCGCGGCGGCCGACGTCCTCGTCCGCCAGACCCTGCGTAAAGTAGCGCATCGCCGCCGCCAGTTCGCCCTGCGGTCCGCCGAACTGCTCCAGCATCAGGGTCGCCAGGGCCGGATTGGGTTCCGAAACCCGCACCGTGTACATCAGCTTCTTGTTGTGCATGAACATCTCGCGTCTCCTTGCGACGGCGATCAGCGGCTGGGGTTTTCGCCTGCGCGCTTCAGCATGAGGAATTTTTCGGTGAGGGCCGGCAGGCTCTGGTCCACCCAGGCCGCCATACGCGCTTCTTCATCCAGCGAGGCGTTCAGCGGGTCCAGGGCGACAGAGTAGCCGCTATGCTGGGCCAGGACGATCAGTCCCTTATAGGCGGCGACCTCATAGTTCTCGAAAGCGAAGTTGGCGAAAGCGTTCTTGAGGATCTCATCCTCGGCGAAGGTGTGACCCAGGGCGGCCATATTGCCGCTCATGGACATGGCGGCGTCCTTCAGACCTGACGGGCTCTCGTCCAGGCCCGAAAGGATCTGCTCAAGCCGTGAAATCTGCTGCTCGGTTTCGAGCCGGTGCGCCTTCAGCTTCTCCGCCACCTCCATGAAATTTCTAGCGCGGTCGATCTGCCGATCCATCAGGGCCAGGGCCTGATGCTCCACGGCATGGGCGTTCTTCAAGCCGGTCACGAACACGTCGCGCCAGACGTCGTCGTTGTTGATCATGTCGATCTCCTTCGGTTTGCGGGTCTCTGGCAAACCGGCGGAGCGGATGAGGGGTCCGGCTGTCGGATACCCGTCACTTCATCGATCTCCGCAACGAACCCGCCTTCGGTCCATTGGCCCTCGTCGCGGCCAAGGTCGCTCTGGCTGGCTGCGCCACCACGCCCCCGCCGGAGGTGCGGATGATCCCCACGGCTGATCACGGCGTGGGCGTTCGTTTCTCCCGCGGCAACGCCCTGATGGTGTCGAACGGGCGGTCCAGCGCAATCATGCTTTTACCTGTGCGCTACAACGACACCCAGAAGTTCTTCTTCTCGATCGCCGCCTTCAACACCTCTAGCTATCCGATCAACATCGGCTCGGAGGACGTGCGGCTCTATCTGGATGGGCAGCTCTACCGCGTCCAGGACTTCGACTATCTGCGCCACACGGCCCGTATATCTGCCCGACGCGAGATGGACCTGGCCTGGGCCGACGCGGCGGTGGATTACTTCCTCACCCTCCAGGAGAGAGAGGACCATCCGCGCCGCCACGATATCGCCTACCGCAGCGCCTCGAGGCAATTGCAGGCGTCGCACGACCACATCCAGCGACGTCTGCGCCAGACCATCGCCACTCTGGGCCGGACCATGCTGGAGACGACGACCATCGATCCCGGCACGGCGCATGGCGGCGCCATCCTAGCGGAACAGATGGAAGTACACGGCAGCCTGGCGGCGCTGCTGGCTCTGGGTCAGGCCCGAAACGCAAAAACCCCACGGCTGGAAGCCATGGGGTTTCCGCAGATCAGAGCCTCACGTCCGGATGTGATGCGGGAGCGGGATTTGGGCGATACCTCACACTTGACTTCGTCGCCTGAGATTTTAGCCGACAGACACTAAAACTCGGCCGATGCGACTCTGAGGTCCGCCAGGAATTTGGCGCGTTCGCTATCCCTCGCAGCCAGATCAGGCAGGCGCAGCAGATAAGCAGGGTGAACAGTAAGAAACACGCGCGCGCCGTCGTCCGCCGTGATGACCCGGCCCCGCTCGGCCTGCACGGCGGGTTTCCGGCCAAGCACCGCCAGACCCGCCGTTGCGCCCAGCGCCAGGATCAGCCGAGGCTTCACCAGACGTCGCTCATGATCCAACCACCAGCGGCAGGCCTGAACCTCGCTAGGGCTTGGCGTTCTGTGCAGTCGGCGCTTGCCGCGCGGTTCGTGCTTGAAGTGCTTGACCGCATTAGTCAGGTAGAGATCACGACGATGCAGGCCCGCTTCTTCAAACGCCGCGTCCAGCAGGCGTCCAGCGGGACCGGTGAAGGATCGTCCAACCAGATCCTCCTGATCGCCCGGCTGTTCGCCTACCACCATCAGAGCCGCACGCTTGGGGCCCTCGCCGCAGACGCCCTGGGTGGCGTCGCGCCACAAAGGACAGCGGCGGCACCCCTGAACGCCCCGCGCCAGCTCATCCAGATCGCCAGGAACCAGATCGTCGGTCGGCGCGCGATCGACGGAAGATGCGCGGACGCGCTGGAAACGCTCATTGGGTTTCAGTGCGGACTGCGTCACCATGGCTTCAGTGCGAACCGACGCAGCGGCGGTCAGTTCCGGTATCAGCGCCGCCTCGGGCAGGTTCTTCCAGTAGCGCTTGGGCATTTCCGACCGCATCGCCTGAAGCCGCAGCCGTGCGGGATTGAAGGTCGAAGCGTAATAGGTGCGCCAGAAGTCCTCCACGGCATCCTCGGCCGGGGCCTGCGCCTGTTCGCCGGCAGGGCCGAAGGTCAAGGTCTCGCCGTGCCAATGAGCTGAGCCGTCCGGCGTCAAGATCGTCCATCGCATGGCGCTGAATCGCCGGGCGAAGAAGGGCGCGGTCGCCTGCAACACGCGATGCGCCGGCTCGAACCAGGCGACCCAGTGGTCACCTGCCTCATCCTCAGCCTGTCGGAATCGGACGAAGGCCTTCATCTTGTGGGCGGCGCGGCGCACCGCCTTCACCCGATCAGCCGCCTCGGCCACATCCCGATCCGACAGGACGGCCAGCAGGTCAGGCTGATCCTTCAAGCGCCACAGCAGGCGATACATCAGATCAAAACGATCCTCGGATCGATGCTGGATCAACTGCGCCGCCGTCTCCATGAAGGCGCGCGGGGCGTTGAATGCGCCCTCGACTTCGGGAAGAGCCGCCGCCTCGTCGAACAGGTCGCCACGCGAACGGCCCACGGCGAACCGCACCTGGGCCGGCTCGACACCCGCCAACCGCAAACGCCGAGCCGCCTCGCGCCAGCTGTCGAAATCAAGCGGATCGGCCAGGACAAGGGTCCGCATCAGAACAGGCTCAACTGTTCGGCCTTGCGCCGGGGGGCCAGGCGCGCACGCAGGTCCGCCGCATCGGTCAGGCCGCCGGGCGTCCAATCCAGCGCCGTGATCCACGGCCGCACCGCCTCGATAGAGCGCGTCAGCCGGCCCACGTCCTCCAACCGCAAGGTCCGATGCCGCCGCACGGACAGGATGCGGTCGACCGCCTTCACACCCAGTCCCGGCACCCGCAGCAGCGCCTCACGCGCTGCACGGTTCACGTCGACGGGAAAGGCCTCGCGCCGACGCAAGGCCCAGGCCAGTTTGGGATCGACGGCCAGATCCAGCATTCCATCATCCGTCCCCTCCCCGATCTCGGGCGCGGTGAAGCCGTAGAATCGCATCAGCCAATCGGCCTGATAAAGCCGGTGTTCGCGCATCAGCGGCGGCTTGGTGGGCGGCAACAGACTGGAGCCGTCGGGAATGGGGCTGAAGGCGGAATAATAGACCCGGCGCAGGCCGTAACCGCCATACAGGGCGGCGCTGCGCGCCATGATCTCCGTGTCCGGCGCCCCGTCGGCGCCGACGATCAACTGGGTCGACTGTCCCGCTGGGGCGAAGGCGGGCGGGCGTTTGCGGTCCTTCTTTTCGGGCCGGGCCGCTTCCAGCTTCAGCCGCACCTGCCCCATGGCCTTGCGGATTGTCCGCGCGTCCTTTTCGGGAGCCAGTCGGCCCAAGGCCTCGTCGCGAGGCAGTTCGATGTTGGCGGACAAGCGATCGGCATAGAGGCCCGCCAGCTCGACCAGCCGCGCATCCGCCTCCGGGATCAGCTTCAGATGGATATAACCGCGAAAGTGGTGGTCTTCGCGCAATCGCCGCGCGACCTCGACCAGCTGCTCCATGGTGTAGTCGCCGTTGCGGATCACCCCCGACGACAGGAACAAGCCCTCGATATAGTTGCGCTTGTAGAAGGCCAGGGTCAGGTCCACGACCTCCTGCACCGTGAAACGCGCCCGCTCGACGTTCGATGACACCCGGTTGATGCAATAGGCGCAGTCGTAGATGCAGAAGTTGGTCAGCAGGATTTTCAGCAGGCTGACGCACCGGCCGTCCGGCGTATAGGCGTGACAGATGCCCATGCCCTCGGTCGAGCCGATCCCGCGACCGCCCAAGGAATCTCGTTTAGCCGAACCCGATGAGGCGCATGAAGCGTCATACTTCGCCGCATCCGCCAGCACCGCCAGCTTTCGTCTCAAATCAATCTGCGCCATTTGTTCATGATATGTTCCAGCCGTGGGATGATCCAGCTTGGCTGGAGCGATTTTTCAGAACGCCAGCGGTGCGGTCTGCCAGGTCACGCCGACAGCGGCGACCAGAGCGCCGGTCAGGGCGACACGCCGCTCCCAAAGAGCCGGCCCCTCCGGCGCCGGACGCCGCGCCATGGCGAAGGCCGCGACGGCGATCAGCGTCAGACACAGAAGGCTGAAACCCAATCCGATCCAGCGACCGGCGACCGCTTCGGTAGAGGACCACACGTCTGCGGCGCTGGCCAACAGGTAAAGCCCCAGAAAATGCGCGGCCCAGATCAGCAGCCCCGCCGTCATCGCCAGCCAGCGCCTCATGCGCCGGAGCCCGGAAACAGTCGGATCAGCAGCACCAGGATCACCGCCTGCGCCGCCGTATAGGTCATGAAGAGGCCGATCAGGTCTACCGTCGACGGCCGCTCGGCCGACAGCCGCCTGAACGCCCGTCGCAGCAGGATGTAGAGTCCCATTAACATCCCGATCCCGGCGAACGTCGCCGACCAGCCGAGCAGGGCGAAGACGGCGGCGCCCTGGCTGGTGGCGTCAGGCTTGAGCCCCGCGGTCCACCAGGCTTGGAGCTCAAGCCCTATCGCCGTTGCGGCGCCGATGGCGCTGATGACCAGAAGAACCGTAGCGAGCGTCTCCGCTCCCTTCCCGGTCCGGCGCAGAACGCGCGGCGCCGCTGCGGCGCACAGCCCTCCTAAGGCCAGACCGCCCAGATGCAGCATCATCGACGCCGTCTCCGGCGGCGCCTGCCACAGATCCGGGCGCCGGCTCCACAGGAAGATGTAGGAAAAGCCGGCCAGCAGGCAGACCATGCCGCCGACGATCAGCACGATCACCATGGCCCACCAGCCGTGGCTGGCCGGACCCGAAACATAGTTGGGTACGCGAACGCCCGCTCCGATGTCGGTCGTCTTGCGGGTATGCGGCGCGTCCAGAAACCAGCACCAGCGCATGATGCAGTAGATCGCCAGCACGCCGCTGACCACGGCGGCGGCATAGGCCTGGATGGTCAGGATCAGGAAGAAGCCTGCCGTGAAAAGAGCGCCGAACACGTGCCAGGGCGACGGACGCGGGAGGCGCAAGACATACTGCGGCTCAGCGTTCAGAGGGCTGGTGACCAGGGTCTGGCGCTCGCCTCCCGCCGCGCCGGGCAAGAACCAGCGCCCCTCCTGCACCTCCTTCGCCAAGCTCTTCTGTTCCCACAGCGGATAGAGGCTCTTCACCACCGGGACGGAGCGCACGGAATAATAGCCGCTGGGCAGCCACTCCAGTCCTGGGCCGTCGTGGATATTGCCCGCCTCGCGCGGGCCGAAGGGGCGGAAGTTGCGGATCATGTCGACGACCCACAGCAGGACCGCCAGGCCGAACAGGAAGGCCCCGACGGTGGAGATGAAGTTGGGCAGATCCCACCCCCGCCCCGGCAGATAGGTGTAGACTCGACGCGGCATCCCCATCAGCCCAGTCAGATGCATCGGCATGAAAGCGATGTTGTGCCCGGCGAACATCAGCCAGAAGACCCATCTGCCCATGCGCTCGCTCAGCGGCCGGACGCTGGACATGGGCAGCCAGTAGTAGATGGCCGCGAACATGGGAAAGACCATGCCGCCGATCAGGACGTAGTGCAGGTGGGCGACGATGAAGTAGCTGTCGTGGGCCTGCCAGTCGAAGGGCACCATGGCGACCATGACCCCGGTCAGACCGCCCATGACGAAGATGACCAGACCGCCCACGGCGAACAGACCCGGCGTGGTGAAGCGCATCTTTCCGGCCGCTATGGTGGCGATCCAGGCGAAGACCTGCACACCGGCGGGCACGCTGACCGCCATGGAGGCGGCGCTGAAGTAGTTGATGCTGATCTGCGGCATGCCGGTGGTGAACATGTGGTGCGCCCACACGCCGAAGCTGATGAAGCCGGTCGCCAGCATGGCCATGACCACCAGGGGATGGCCGACCAGCTTCGTGCGCGCCATTGCGGGGATGATGGTCGACATGGCCCCGGCCGCCGGCAAGAAGATGATGTAGACCTCCGGGTGGCCGAAGAACCAGAAGAGGTGCTGCCACAGCATGGGATCGCCGCCCTTTAGCGGGTCGAAGAAGGGCCAGCCCAGCGCCCTCTCCAGTTCCAGCAGCAAGGTGGCCAGGATTACCGAGGGAAAGGCGATGATGATCATGCAGGCGAAGATCAGCATGGCCCAGGCGAAGACCGGCAGCTTGTCCAGCGTCATGCCGGGCGCGCGCGTCTTGAGCACGCCGACGATGATCTCGATCGCTCCGGCGATGGCCGAGATCTCGATGAAGCCGATGCCCAGCAGCCAGAAGTCGGCGTTGATTCCCGGCGAATAGGTCATGCCTGTCAGAGGCGGATACATGAACCATCCCCCGTCCGGCGCCAGGCCGAAGAACAGGGAGCAGAAGAAGGCCAGGCCGCCGATCAGATAGGCCCAGAAGGCGTAGGCCCCGAGGCGCGGAAACGGCAGGTCTCGCGCCCCCAGCATCTGCGGCAACAGCAGCACGCCCAACGCCTCGACCGCCGGCACGGCGAACAGGAACATCATCACCGTACCGTGCATGGTGAAGATCTGGTTGTAGGTCTCCTGCGGCAGGAAGCCGGTCATCGGCAGCGCCAGCTGGGTGCGCATCAGCAGCGCCAGCACCCCCGCCAGCACGAAGAACAGCATGGCCGCGCCGACGTAATAGACGCCGATGATGTTGTTGTTGATCGCCGTGATCCACTCGCCGGGACGGCGCGGACCGCACCAGGCGGCCTCCAGTTGCTCCAGCTCGCCGTCCGGACGCGGCTCTTCAGTGGGAAAGCGATCGTATTTGCGGACGTCGAAGCCGGTTTCCGACGTCATTTCAGACTGTCCAGATAGGCGGCCAGGTCGCGCAGCTCGCGCCCGGTCAGCACCGGATAGGACGGCATCCGATTGCCCGGCTTTATCCCCTGGCTGTCGGCGATCCAGCCCGCCATCGTGCCCTGATTGTTGGGCAGGATGCCCGCGCCCAGCGTCTGGCGCGAACCGACATGGGTCAGGTCCGGCCCGGCCAGGCCGTTGGCCTCGGTTCCGCGTATGGTGTGGCAGGCGCCGCACCCCGAGGCGCCGAACGCCGCCGCGCCCGGCAGGGCGGACGGCGCGGCGGGCGCGGCCTGCCTGGCCCGCCAGGCCTCGAAGTCGGCCTCAGCATGGGCGACGACGACGAAGCCCATCAGGGCGTGAGGTCCGCCGCAATACTCCGCGCACTGTCCCGCATAAACGCCCGGCTTGTCAGCCTGCAGGCGCATGAAGTTGCGACGGCCTGGGATCATGTCCGTCTTGCCGCCCAGGCGCGGCACCCACAGGCTATGGATGACGTCGGCGCTCTCCAGTTCGACCACCACCGGGCGGCCGACGGGGATGTGAACCTCATTGGCGTCCTGGACCATTTCGCGGCCCTGGTCGTCCAGATAGGCCACGCGCCACCACCACATCTCCCCGGTGACGCGCACGCGCATCTCGCCGCCGCGCGGCGCATCCGACACGCGCGCGGTGACGCTGAGGCCGTAGATCAGCAGGCCCGTCAGCACGACCACCGGAAAGGCCAGGCCGCCGATCCAGACTAGGCGCTCGCCGCCGACGCGACGTTTCCACTTCCTCGGCCCGAACAGGGCGACGCCCAGCGCGATCAAGACGACGGCCAGCACCACCGCGCCCATGACGAACAGCACCCATGCGACGACCGTCACCGGCCCGGCGAACGGCCCGGCGGGGTCAAGCACCGGCGGCGGCCAGCCGCCCAGCATGTCCGGCGTCTCAGTCGTCATCGAGCGTATAGAGATAGGCCGCTATGTCGCGGGCTTCGGCTTGTGTCAGGGGCATGGGCGGCATGCCGGTGTCGGGCAGCAACGACGGCGCGTCGCGCACGAAGGCGGCCATGACCGCAGGCTGGTTCGGCAGTCGCCCGGCGATCATCGGCCGCGCCCCCACGCCCGCCAGCGATCCGCCGGTCCGCCCCTCGGGCCAGGCCACGCCGGGAATGACGTGGCAGGCGCCGCAGCCCTGGGTCCGGATCAGGCGCAGCCCCTCGACCGCGTCGGCGCCCGCCAGGTCGCGCGGCGCCCCAGCCTTGTCCGCGCAGGCGGCGAGGCCCAGCAGGCCCGCGGCTGAAACCACAGCCCCTATCTTCCCCATCGTCGCGACATGACAGCATCCGGCCCCTTTCCGCTTCGCCAGAACCAATCCGCCGGGCGGCCAGGGGTTCCAAGGCGGAACCGGCGCCGCAAAGCCGGTGTTGGATCAGGGTGCGCGCCCTGCTCCTCGCTTTTCTGGGATTGACCCTCGCCGCCTGCGATACGACGCCGGGCGTAACTGATCGCGCCTTTCAGGCGTCCGGCGAGATCATCGCCATGGGTGGCGGCGCGGGCGGCGCGACCAACGCCTGTTTCACCTGCCACGGCCTGAAGGGCGAAGGCGACGGCGTCTCGACGCCGCGTCTGGCCGGTCTGGACCAGGGCTATCTGCAGAAACAGATGGAGGACTACGCCAGCGGCCTGCGCCCTGACGACGTCATGACCCGCGTGGCCAAGGGTCTGGATCAGGACGCGCGCCGGACCGTGGCGGCCTGGTACGCCGGACTGCCCGCGCCCGCCGTGCGGGCTTCAACCGCCTCCCCGCCTCCGATCTGGCTGACCGGAGACGCGGCCCGCGGCATCACCGCCTGCGCCGCCTGCCATGGCGTTGAGGGCCAGGGCGCGGGCGAAGGGCAGCCGATCGTGGCCGGGCAGCCCGCCGCCTATACGCTGGAACAGATTGACCGCTGGAAGTCCGGCGAGCGGCGAAACGACCCGCGCGGCGTCATGGCCGCCGCCGTCCAACGGCTGACGGACGACGAAGCCCGCGCCATCGCCGCCTGGCTGTCGACCCAGCCGCCCACCCCGGTCCGCGCCGAAGCGTCGAGCGCCCGCGTCGCCTCGGTCGCTGCTGCCGCGCGCCCGGCCGCGTCGCGCGAGATCCGCCGCCCCGCTCGTTCCGACGGCGACTGAACTCCTCGGGAACAGGCCGCGCGCCCAGAGATTGCCTGTCACACGACTAACAACCCGGTGGAGGCCGCTGATGCACGCCCACAGCTATCGCAATCTCGCAATCGAACTGCTGATCGACTTCGTCATCATGTATCTGGTGATGTTCACCATGATCGCGACGCTCGATCATTTCCGCTTCAACCTGAACAACGTCTATATGACGCTGATGATGGTCGCGCCGATGGCCGTGGTCATGCTGCTGTCGATGCGTTCGATGTTCCAGAACAGACGCGCCAACTGGATCATCATCGGAGTCGCCGCCGTCGTATTCGCCGCCAGCTTCTACGCCATGCGCACCCAGGCGGCCATTAACGACCAGGAGCTGATCCGCGGCATGATCCCCCATCATTCCGGGGCGATCCTGATGTGCGGAAAGGCCAAGTTGACCGACCCTGAACTGATCGCCCTGTGCGATGAAATCATCGTCGCTCAAGAGCGGGAGATCGCCCAAATGCAGGCGATCCTGGACCGACTCTAGACCTGGGAGCGGGTGCGGCCGCGCCGCAGCCCCCGAACGGTCGTCGCGATCCTTTTCTCCAGCGCGCGCCATCGTCGCTGCCATCGCGTGCGGCGCGGCCTCAGTTGAGGCACGACCGGCAGCATGGCGTGAAAGACGTCGTCGCGGTCGATCAGGTGATGCTTCAGCGCCGCCCCCGCATGGATCGGGATCATCAGCAGAAGAGCGACAATCAACGCCCAGTGCATCCACTCCGCCGCAGCCTCGACCGCCCACAGCTGGCGGTTCGACAAATTCTGCATCGGCAACAGCGGCCATGGAATGAAGCCCGCCGCCTCCAACTGGGTGTTTCGCGCCGTCGCGGAGACCATCGCCCAACCCGACAACGGCAGGCCGAACAGACAGACGTAGAACACATAGTGGGTGACGCGGGCCGCCGTGCTTTCCCACCCCGGCTTGTCTGCGTCATTGATCAGGTCCGGCGCGACCAAACGCCAGGTCAGGCGGCCGATCACCAGCAACAGCATCAGCACGCCGACGGCGAAATGGACCTCATAGGCGGCGACCTTCTCGCCGCCGACCGGCAACCGCCCCATCCACCAGCCCCAGCCCAACTGGAACACGACCAGACCTGCCATGATCCAGTGAAACCAGATGGCCACGGGGGAATAGCGCCCCTCATCATGATGACCGGCTGCCCACTCCAGCGCCTGGGCGATCAGCCGGTCGATCATGCCGCCGCCTCGCCCGCCGGCTTCAGCAGACCGTGAATCCGCCACAGGGCGACCAGGAGATAGGCCGCCGCCGCCGGCGCCCACATGATGAGCCCGGCCGCCTGCTGGTCCTCCAGCGGCGTCATGTTCCAAGCCATGGTGCTGGCGAAATGCGGCGCATAGAGGGGCTGGCCCGCGAACACGATCAGGGCGCCCAGAAGCCCCATCAGCAGCATGGCCGCCAGCAATGCGGCGACGGCCGCATGGCCTCTGGCGCTGCGCACGGCCGCCCAGAACCAGACTGCGCTGCCTAGAATAGTGAACTGCATCAACCAGTAGATCGCATCATGCGACAGGGCCTGGGCATAGAGGCCCGGCGCATGCCAGGCCCAGAAGATCACCGCCTGCGCGGCCGTCGCCGCCGCCAGCCTCGGCTTTCTCATCGCCGGCACACAAAGGGCCAGCAACGGGGCCGCCGCCAGCACCAGAAGCAGGTGGTGCAACGTCCGTGCGGTGAACAACGCCGAACTCAGCGCGCACAGAGGCGAGATGAAGCCGATCGCCAGCACGGTCATCGCAGCCGTATATCGCCTCCTTTCCGGCCCGCGCAGCAGAACCAGCCCCGCGACCGTCGCAGCCGTCAGAACGACCCAGAGAATCGGATCGCCGTTCCAGCGGCTCAGCGCCTCGACCGGATCAGGCGCGGGCCCGCAATAAGGTGTCCAGACGGCATCGACCATCCTGGGCCAACGCCTCCGCGCAGCGACGGTTCACCGCTCCTGCTGGCTCAAACGAAGCGGAACCCGGTTTCACCATGCGCCGTTTCCATGCCCTGTTCAGGAACCCGCTCATGTCCGATACCGTCGCCGACCCCGCCTTCGAGCCTCCCGCAGAAGCCCAGGCCTTTTATGAAGAGTCCTTGCGTCTGCTGAAGGAATCCGGCGTTCCTTTCCTGCTATCGGGCACCTACGCCGTGACGGCCTATACCGGAATCCGTCGGCCGACCAAGGATCTGGACGTCTTCTGCAAGCCCGGCGACTACCCTCGGATTCTGGCCTTCTTCCAGGCGCGCGGCTATCGCACCGACGTCGAGGACGAACGCTGGATCGCCAAGGTCTGGAAGGACGACAAGCACTTCTTCGACGTCATCTTCGCCATGTCGAACGGCACCATCGCCGTCTCCGACAGCTGGTTCGGGCCGGATCGCATCACCGTCTACGGACATGAGGTGACGATCACCCCGCCGACCGCCCTGATCCTGTCCAAGGCCTTCATTCAGGACCGCTATCGCTACGACGGCGCCGATGTGAACCACGTCATTCTCAAGCAGGCCGACGCCATCGACTGGAAGTCGCTTCTGGATCAGATGGACCTCTATTGGGAGGTGCTGATGGCGCATCTGCTCAACTTCCGCTTCGCCTATCCGACGGAGCGCGGCCTGGTGCCGGCGTGGCTGATGACGGAGCTGATCGGCCGCCTTCAGGCTCAGGTCGATCTGCCGGCGCCGCGCGTAAAGGTCTGTCGCGGTCGCCTGTTCAGCCCCAGAGACTACATCGCCGACATCTCCGAATGGGGCTTCGGCGACGTGGTGGGCAAGGGCCTGGAGGAACGCCATGACCCCGTCGCCTGAACCCGCCGGCCCCGCCGCTGAAAGCCAGACGCCTCAACCCGGCATGGAAGCCGGACCGAAGAAGAAGCTTCGCGTCGCCGCCGTCGGCGATCTGCACGTCGGCGAGACCTCGCATCGCGCCTATCGCGACCTGTTCGACCGGGTGCATGAAGACGCGGACGTGCTTTGCCTGTGCGGCGACCTGGTCAATTTCGGCAAGACGGTCGAGGTGGAGAACCTGCTGGAGGATCTGCGCGCCTGCCGCATCCCCATGGTCGGCGTGCTGGGCAATCACGAGCACGAGTGCGGCCAACCTCTGGAGGTGGCCCGCATGCTGACCGAAACCGGCGTGAAGATGCTGACCGGCGAGGCCTATGAGATCGACGGCGTCGGGTTCGCCGGGGGAAAAGGCTTCGTGGGCGGCTTCGGCCGCTACATGCTCAGTTCGTTCGGCGAGGCCTCGGTGAAGACCTTCGTCAATGAGGCTGTGGAGGACGCCAACCTCATCGAGAACTCCATCCGCACCCTGCGCACCGAACGGAGCGTCGTGCTTCTCCACTATGCGCCGGTGGTCGACACGGTGATCGGCGAACCGCCGGAAATCCACGCCTTCCTCGGCTCATCGCGGCTGGCTGAGGTCGTCGACCGCTATGAGAACGTCAAGCTGGTGGTGCACGGCCATGCGCATCGCGGGGCGCCGGAAGGCCGCACGGCGCGCGGCGTCCCGGTCTACAACGTCGCCCTGCCCGTGCTGCGGGCGCTGGGCGACACGCCCTATCGCGTATTCGAGGTCTGAGCTCAGGCGATCCCGGCGCCGCCGGTGACACCCCAGACCTCGCCCGTGACGAAGCTGGCTTCCTGCGACGCCAGCAGAACGTAGACGGGTGCGATCTCGACGGGCTGGCCCGGGCGGCCGAAGGCGCTGTGAGCCCCGAATTTTTCGACCTTCTCCTGAGGCTGGCCGCCGCTGGGCTGCAGAACCGTCCAGAAGGGCCCCGGCGCCACGGCGTTCACCCGCACGCCCTTCTCGATCAGTTGCTTGGCCAGGGCCTTGGTGTAGGTGACGATCCCGCCCTTGGTGGTGGCGTAGTCGAGCAGGATGTCCGACGGTTCATAGGCTTGGATCGAGGCCGTGGTGATGACCGCCGCGCCCGGCGGCAGGTGCGGCGTCGCCGCCTGGCACAACCAGTGCAGGGCGTAGAGATTGGTCTTCAGCGTGGCGTCGAAATCCTCGGTCGAGAACTCGCCTACGTCCTCGCGGAACTGCTGCCGACCTGCGTTGACGACCAGGATGTCCAGGCCGCCGAAGGCCTCGAGCGTGCGCGCCACCATGGCCGCATTCCACGCCTCGTCACGCACGTCGCCGGGCAGGGCCAGCGCCTTGACGCCTTCGGTCTCGATCAGGGCGATCACCTCGCGCGCGTCGGCCTCCTCGGAGGGCAGATAGGAGACGGCGACATCGGCCCCTTCGCGGGCGTAGGCGATGGCGATGGCGCGGCCGATGCCGGAATCGGCCCCGGTTATCAGGGCGCGACGCCCCTTCAGCCGCCCGTGGCCGCGATAGCTCTCCTCCCCATGATCGGGACTGGGCTCCATCTCAGCCGCCAGTCCGGGCGCCGGTTGCGGCTGCCGCGGAAATGGCGGACGCGGATACTGATGACGGGGATCCTGCATTGTCAGACGGTCGGACATGACGGCTCCTGTAGACGTTTGAAGGGCGTGCCTTCCTAAGTCGCCCTCTGTCCGCGCGTTCCCCTCCTGCGGCGGAACGTCGTCTTCAGACGCGACGTTTCCGACGCACCCGAGCCGGAGAAGCCGCATGCCAGATTCTGTTCCCCACGCTCCAGCCGTCCCTGAACCGCGCAAGGGCATGCCCAGCCCGGAACTGGACCGCGCAACCTTTGAAACCCGCTTCCGCAGCCGGTTCGCGGACCCCGCCTTCGATCCTCTGCGCGACGAGATCGACCGCCTGGCCGCCGCAGCCTGGGACGGCTACATCGGGGGTCGGAAATCGCCGCTGACGCGCCCCGCCGGTCCGAGCTTCGCCGAGCCGGACTATGAGTTGGCGCTGGACTGGCTGGACGCCCACAAAGCTCTCCGCGCCGCCGAGGCGCAGCATGACGACGCCGCCATGCCCGCGCGCATCCTGATCATCAACGCTTCCAGCCGTTCCGAGCACACCTGCCCCGGCGAAATGTCCAAGAGCTGGCGTCTGGTCCAGATCGCCCGCGAAGTTGTGGAAAGTCACGCGGGCGTGGAGACTGAAGTTCTCGACCTGTCACGCCTGGCGTCGGAATACGGCCGGGAAATTCATCCCTGCAAGGCCTGCTTCTCCACCGCAGCGGCCCTCTGCCATTGGCCGTGCAGCTGCTATCCCAACTACAGCCTGGGCCAGGTCCACGACTGGATGAATGACATCTATCCGATGTGGGTCCGCGCGCACGGCGTCCTGATCGTCACCCCGGTCAACTGGTATCACGCCTCAAGCCCGTTCAAGCTGATGATGGACCGGATGGTCTGCGCCGACGGCGGCAATCCCGACCCCACCACGACGCACGGCAAGACCGTTCCGATGGCTAAGGCGCTGGAGTTGGCCGACTGGCCCTATCCCCGCCATTTGGCGGGTCGGCGTTTCGCCCTGGTCGTTCATGGCGATGCGGAAGGCGCCGAGAACGTGCGTCGCTCTCTGTCCGACTGGCTGGTTTCGATGGAGCTGTCGCCGGCCGGCGCCGAGATCGATCGTTACATCGGCTATTGGGAGCCTTACGCCACCAGCCATGACGCCTTGGATCGCGATCCCGCCGTTCAAGATGAAGTGCGGCTGACGGCCGAGAAACTGACCTTGGCCGTGCTGGCCCGGCGCAACTGCCCCTCAAAGCCCTTTGAATCTAGCCTAAAATCCCCGCGGCAAAAATAAGAACTGACCGGCGCCGTATGGAACAGGCTCGGCGTCGTTTCCTTCTCCTATCAATACGAAAGGAGTTCTCTTTGCCGCTTGCAAACAAGGAAAAACCGCCGATTTTGCGACGTCCGCGCCAGCTGTTGATGCTCGTCGGAGCCCTTCTGGCCCTGTTGTTCGTCGTCTACCTGGCCACGGCGGCGACCGGTTTTCTCCGCACACAAACAAAAACTCCCGATGCACGAATGACCGGCGCCGAAGCCCCGCTGGAACGCGCCATGTGACGGCATGTCCAGGCTTGAGCATTTGGAACACCGCCGCGTCCCGCCGCTTAAGCTCCCGTCACAGGGAGGATTAAAGACATGATCGATCGCAATCGCCGCCCCCCGGGCGTCCCCGCGACGGGAGACCGCCATGCGCTTCTATGAAGTCGTGGTCGGCAGCGACAGCGGGCCTCAAAGACGCCTGCGGGTGGCCTCGCCTACCGACGCCCAGGCCATTGACGCCGCTGCCCCGCTGATGCGCGTTCACGAGGCCGTTTTGTCCATCCGAGAAACGCCGGACGACGGCCTTCAGCACGCCGACGCGCCCCCGCCCAAAACTCAGGCGGAAGAACTGGCCCCCGTCACGCCCGGCATGGCCGCCAAATCCTGATCAACTAAGGAATCAATATGATGATGAAGCAAACCGCCGCCTTCCTGGCCGCTTCAGCCGCCGCTCTCGCCCTGGCCGCCTGCAATCAACAGCAAGGGTCCGAAGCCGTCGACAAGGCGCAGGACGCCGTTTCCGAGCCGGTGGGCCAGACCTCGGCGGCGACCATGGGCGCCAATATGGTCAGCGCCTATGTCCCGAACGCCGCCATGGGCGACACGTACGAAATCCAGGCCGCCGACATCGCCCTGGAGCGGTCAAAGAACGCCCAGGTCAAAGAACTGGCGCAGATGATCAAGACGGACCACTCGGCCGCCTCGACCGCTCTAAAGGCCGCAGCCGGACAGGCTGCGCCGGACACGACCTTGCCGACCGAGCTGGACCAGCGCCGCAAGGGCTTGATCGACAACCTGCGCTCAGCCTCGGCGGCGGACTTCGACAAGACCTATATCGACCAGCAGGTCGCCGCCCATGAGGAGGCCGTCACCCTGCATCGCGGCTTCTCGGACAAGACGGACGCCCCTGCCCTGGCGGAGCACGCACGCACCGTCCTGCCCAAGATCGAAGCCCACCTGGAGCGCGCCAAGCAGTTGCAATCCAACCTGATCGGCTGAGGCCGGCCGAAAGATAAAACGGCGCGAAGGGGCGGACTGCAGTCCGCCCCTTCTTCTATTCAGCGACTCCCCGCCGCCTTCGGCATTGGCCAGGCCGTCTAATTCGCAAAGGTTGCGTTGCGCCCGGCCCTGTTCATATCCGAACATTAGGAACGCGCAGGTCCGCCTGCCGCTTCGCAGGCTCCCCTTTCATATTCAGGAGAGCCCCATGGCTGAGAAAACGCTGCAGACCCTGTTTCACGACACCTTGCGCGACATCTATTACGCTGAGCGCAAGATCCTGAAATCCCTGCCAAAGATGGCGCGCGCTGCCCAGTCGCCCGATCTCAAGGCGGCCTTTGAAAAACACCGCGAGCAGACGGAAGGGCAGATCGAGCGCCTGCAACAGGTGTTCGAGATCATCGGCAAGCCCGCACGCGGCAAGACCTGCGACGCCATCGAAGGCATCCTGGCCGAGGGCGACGAGATCGCCGAAGAGTACAAGGATTCGGCGGCGCTGGACGCCGGCCTGCTGGCCGCCGCCCAGGCGGTCGAGCACTATGAGATCACCCGCTACGGCACGCTTAAGCGCTGGGCCGAGGTGATGGGGCTGAAGGACGCCGTCAAACTGCTTGATGAAACCCTGCAGGAAGAGAGCCAGACCGACGATGATCTGACGGCCATCGCCGACGCCGCGATCAACGCCGAGGCGTTGAAGCCCGCCGCCTGAATTCCGACGGCCCCGCCGCCTGATCAGCGGCGGGGCCGTCATTCGGCGCTAAACCGGCAGTCGCTCCAGCCGCAGATAGGAGGGATTGAATTCGGCCTCGTCCGCCAGACGGTCCCATTCCAGAATACGGACCTCAGATCCCGTCCACTCCAGCCATCCAGCCTCGCGCATGACCTTCAGCGTACGGTTCACGTGCACGGCGGACATGCCTAGCAGATCCGCAATCTCAGCCTGTATGATGGGGAAGCGAAAGACGCCGTCATGCGCCAGCCCCACCGCCTCCAGGCGGGCGTAAATTTCGCAGACCAGCAGGGCCGTCCGCTCCAGCGCTTCCTGCCGCCCCAGCGCCAGCAGCCACTCGCGATGCATCGCGGCGTCGACCACCGTCTCCAGCCACAACAAGCGTGTGAGATGAGGATGCTGTTCAGTTAATTCGCGCAGACGGTCATGCGGGGCCTCGGCGATAAGACAGTCCGACAGCGCACGCACGCCATGGTCGACACGCTTGAGAACGAAGCTGTGCAGGTCGATGAAGTCGCCGGGCAGGTTGATCTGAGTATACTGCCGCCGTCCGTCGCTCAGATCGCGATAACGCGCGCAGAAGCCGTCGACGACCAGACTGGAATGATCGACCAAAGCGTCTTGGGAGACGATGTCGCTGCCGGCGGGCTTCAGAACCACATGGGTCAGCACGCTTCGCAAGGCCTGCCGTTCGCAGTCCGTGATGACGTCGCGGCGCTCCAGCTTGTTCTCCAGAAGACGGCTGTGATCGTGCATCTCGCTCCCCTACGTTGGCGGAAACACAACGCCGATTCCTCGCGAATGTTGCGAGGCTGGGAAGCCGCCGGTGTTCCCGGGGGCCGCAAATGCGACACAGAGAACCGCGAGGCCTGAGCCGCATTGTCTTCCCGTAACAGGGGAGTTTGTATCGTGAATAGAACACCAGTTATCGAGCGCGCCTTCGAGTTGGCTCGCAGCGGGCGTTTCCGTATCCCTAGCGAAGTGCGAAAAGCCCTGATCTCAGATCGGTATACCCAGGCTGAGCTCTTCCAACTGGAAGGCAAGGCCACGTGGAGGCAGCTTCGCACCCTTTGCTCGGATTCCTACTACCGCGCCTAAAAGAGCTCTGATGACGATGTCGCAAGCGTGACGTTCGAGCGTTCCGACTAACCTATGTAAAGAACGAAACACCTCTGGCCGTGCTGTTGGTCAGGGGGATGAAGAATCAGTCTTATCAAGATGATGTAGACATAGCCGCGGCGTCGCTGGAACGTATGCTGTCCAGCTTCGTCGCGCTGTCGCCCGCCGACATCGATCGCGTCCGCGGCTGGTTCCACGGTCCGGCGCTGTTCCACCCGCCTGGCGGGTCGGTGTCTCTTCATCCCGAACGTCAGGACGCCCGCGTGGTGGCCCGCGGCTGGATCGCGCGTGGAGCCATGCTAGAAGACGGCCGGCGGCAGATCGTGGGCCTCAGCCTGCCTGGCGACGTCATTCTGGCCGCCGACGCCGTGGACGCCGACATGGCGGTCTGGGCCCTTACCGACGCTTCCACCCTCGACGCCTCCCTGCTGTGGGAGGCGATTTCGGAAAGCGTCGACGTCAGCCCCCGATTGCTGGAAGCCTGGCGCCAGGTCCGCTCTGCGGAGCGTCTGCGCCTAGCGCGGCACGTGATCCGTCTGGGGCGTCTCAGCGCCTATGAGCGGACGGCCCACCTTCTGCTGGAATTGTACGAGCGGCAAAGCCGCCTCGGCGCCGCCGAGCCCGGCGTTCTTCATCTCCCTCTGACCCAGGACATGCTGGCGGACATCCTGGGGCTCAGCGCCGTGCATATAAACCGCACGCTGCAGCAGCTCCGACGGGCGGGCCTGGTCGACTACCGGACCGGGCGGGCCATCCTGCCTGACCTGCAGGGTCTGGCCTTGGCCGCGGGGCTCAGCATCGCGGACGATCTCGCGGATGCGCCGCCCAGTCGCGACTAACCCATGTAAGTGGGGATCTTAGGCTTCCGTGGCAGGGCTTCAGGTCAGGAGGCCCCATGCCCGCAGATTCAGCCGCCGTTCTCCCCTCGCCCGCACGGCCTACCGGCCGTTCCCGGCCCAACATCCACGACCATCCGGTCTATCGCGCCCTGCCGTCGGACGCCCAACAGCGTCTGATCGCCGAGGGGGTGGAGCTCGACCTGTCAGGCGATGCACAGACCCCGCTGGACAGGGACCACCTCTGGTTCATTCTGTCGGGGGTTCTGGGCGTCTTTCCCGCCGCCAGCGACGTCTGCGTGGCGCCGATCGTCTCCGGCTCCGTCTACGGCTGGGATCACGCCCTGGGCTCCAGCGGCAGCGGCGCCGACGTGCGCCCGCTTTTGGATGTTCGGCTGTTTCGCGTTCCAGCCGCCGCCGTCCGCGAAGCGCTGGGCTACGACTGGCTGTCGCGTTTCATCGCTCTTCAGGCGGTTCAGCGTTTGACGTTTCTGGAACAGGAAGCCGCCTGCAATGCTTCGCACCGCGTGTCGGAGCGTCTGGCGAAATGGCTGCTTCGCCTGCACCACGGCGGCAACGGCGCGTCGCTTCGCCTGACGCAGGCCCAGTTGGCCGCCATGCTCGGCGTCCAAAGAACGAGCATCAACGCCGCCGCCAGCAACCTGCAGACTATGGGCGCTGTGCGCTTCAGCCGCGGCAAGGCGTCTATCCTGGACGCCGACAGCCTCTCAGATTTTTCGTGCCGCTGCGGCGCGCCCCCCGCGACGGATCACATAGGGGAGCCGAAGCTGCGCTCTGGCGTTGCCTAGACCCAAACTCAGCCAGAGCTGCAGAGATGCTGACGAGTGCGCCCCAGCCGCCGTCTTCCGACGGACTGATCTGGTCCAGCAACGAGACTCCGGGCCTCACGCGTCGCCGGAGCGGGCGAGGTTTCTGCTACCGTGACGCCAAAGGCCGCCTGGTCCGCGATCAGGGCATCCTCAAGCGCATCCACGCCCTGGCCATTCCGCCTGCGTGGCGGGACGTCTGGATCTGTCCTGACCCGAACGGCCATATCCAGGCGACGGGACGCGATGCGCGCGGCCGCAAGCAGTATCGCTATCACGCCGAATGGACGGCTCAGGCCGCCTCGCACAAGTTCGCCCGCCTGCCTGATTTCGCTCGCCGCCTGCCGCGGCTGCACGCGCGGGTGGAGAACGATCTATCGCGCCGGGGGCCCTGCAAGGAGAAGGTCGTGGCGTCGGCCGTCCGTCTGCTGGAGATCACCCTGATCCGCGTCGGCAACGCCGCCTATGCCCGCCAGAACCGCAGTTTCGGCCTGACGACCTTGCGCAAACGCCACCTGGAAGTCGACGGTTCGGCCCTGATCTTCGAGTTCCGGGGCAAGAGCGGCAAGGAACACTGCGTCAAGGTCAGCGACCGGCGTCTGGCGCGTGTCATGCGCGGGTTGGAAGGCCTGCCTGGCCAGCACCTCTTCAAATACCGCGACGCCGAAGGCGTTCTGAAGCCGATCAGTTCAGACGACGTGAACGCCTATATCCGCGAGGCCATGGGCGATCAGTTCTCCGCCAAGGACTTCCGGACCTGGGCGGCCACCGTTTCCGCCGCCCGCGCCTTCTGCGAGATGGCCCTCCCCACGTCCCAGACCGAAGCCCGGCGCAACGTCTCAGCCTGCATGAGAACGATCGCGGGCCTGCTTGGCAATACGCCGACGGTCTGCCGGGGTTCCTATGTGCATCCGCGCGTGATTGAACTTTATGAAACCGGAAGCATCACAACCTTACTGCCTGGTCCAGACGCTCAGGGTTTCGATTCGAGCCTGGCGCGATTGCTGGGCGGCCCCGCCTAGATCCAGGCTTCGAGAACTTCGTCGCATTCCGCCGTCTCGATCTGCTGGCCGAAACGGTCGTGATAAAGACCCAGCAAGGCGTCATGCGACTGGTCTGAGGAACTGCACAGAGCGTCCGACACCACCACCACGCGAAAACCCAGATCCACGGCGCCCAGAACGGTCGCCAGCACGCACATGTCGGTCTCGGCGCCCGTCACCACCAAGGTGTCGACCTGGCTCGCCATCAGAGCCGACGCCAGACCCGTGTCGACCCAGGGAGAATAGTGCGCCTTGTCCAGCACCTGTCCGGGCGGAGCGAATGCCTGCAACTCGGGCAGAAGCTCCACCCGTTCCTCCCCCAGATTTTCAAGCTTCATCGAGGCCCATCGCCGCCAATACCGACGCCAGGCTCCCCGCCCCTCATCGGCCGAGCGGGCGGGGATAAACCGGGTGAAACAGGTACGCTCGGCCTTGCGCTCGCACAGATGCACGATCACAGGCAGGACGCGCGGCATCCAGGGCGTGCGCCACGGCGTGTCCTCCGCGAACAGTCTTTGCATGTCCACGCACAGATGGACGGCGTTTGCCGGTATGGGGCCAAAGTGGATGCCGGAAGCCATAGGCAGCCAAAGCTCATGCTCGCAGAGGGTTCCCTTGACGGGCTCGAACATAGGGCGAACAGGCGCCCCCAGCCTCGCTCTTCGCCCAGCCTGTGCGATGAGTCCAGCATAGGTTATTGCACGCTTCGCCCCCGCCTGTAGGCAGGGCGTTCCCGAGGCTCGCCAAGGTTCGCAGATTGATGAAATCGCCACGTCGCCCGTCTACGGGCTCAAAAATGGAAGCCTGGGCGACGCTGGGGCTGGCCCTTGTTCTCGCCTTCTTTTTCGCCACCGGCGTCGTCGCCTGGCGCAACGTGGAAGTCTTGCGGGCCAACAACCAACAGATCATCCATACGCACCGGGTGATCGTCGCGGTCGATGAAGTACTGTCCGCCGCTCAGGATGCGGAGACGGGGCAACGTGGCTATCTGCTGACGGGCGACCTTCAGTATCTGCAGCCCTATGAAGCCGCGAGCCGGGACTTGGCTCGACGTCTGGACGAGGTCGGCGATCTGACGAAGGACAGCCCGACCCAGCAAGCTCATCTGCGCCAACTGCGACGCCACATCGACGCCAAGATGGCTGAATTGGGAGCCACCCTTCAGACGCGCCGCACCGAGGGGATGCAAGCCGCCCTGGCGCGCATGGCGACGGATCAGGGCAAGCGTGAAATGGATGCGGTCCGCGCCCAGATCACGCTCCTGCGCCAGGAAGAGCAGCGGGTGCGCCAACTGCGCCTGAACGAAATGGACGCCGCCTATCGGACGGCGCTGATCAGCGGCGTGCTTTCCGGCCTGCTGGGAGCGGCGCTGACGCTTGTCGTCTTCACTCTGATCCGCCGCAGCGCGCAAGCGCGCGCCCGCCAGGAATGGCTGCACGAAGGGCAGGTCGGCCTGGCCGCCGCCATGATGGGAGATCAGTCCCTGGAACAACTCGCGGACAGCATCCTCGCCTATCTGGGGCGTTATGCGGGCGTGCAGGCCGGCGCGCTGTTCAAGGGCGAAGGCGGCCTCTACCGGCGCGTCGCCGCCCTCGGCGTACCGTCTGACGCTCCCATCGCAGAGCGCTTCGGTCTGCGTGAGGGGCTGCTCGGTCAGGTGGCGGCTGAAGGTCAGGTTCTGACCCTGTCCGACGTGCCCGAAGGCTATCTGACGATCGGTTCGGCTCTGGGCCGCGACAAGCCTCGGCACCTGGTGCTCGCCCCGGCGCGAGCGGACGGAGCCGTCAATGCGGTTCTGGAGCTCGGTTTCCTTCACGCGCCTGACGAACGGCTCATGGCGCTGCTCGAAGAGGCGGGCCCCGCCATAGGCACGGCTTTGCGATCCGCCCGCTACCGCGCCCAGTTGCAGAACATGCTGGAGGAAACCCAACGCCAGGCCGAAGAACTTCAGGTCCAGAGCGAAGAGCTTCGCGTCTCCAATGAAGAGCTGGAGGAGCAGGGCCGCGCGCTGAAGGAGTCCCAGACGCGTCTCGAGCAGCAACAGGCGGAGCTGGAGCAGACCAACAGCCAGTTGGAGGAGCAGGCCCAACTTCTGGAGACTCAGCGCGACGATCTGGAGCGCGGCGCCTCAGCTTTGACGCTGAAGGCGCGCGAACTGGAACAGGCCAGCCAGTACAAATCCGATTTCCTGGCCAACATGTCCCATGAGTTGCGCACCCCGCTCAACTCGCTGCTGATCCTGTCCAAGCTGCTGGCGGACAACCCGGAGGGGACGCTGTCTGAGGACCAGGTCAACTACGCTCGCACCATTCAGTCGTCCGGCAATGACCTGCTGGCCCTGATCAACGACATCCTCGACCTATCCAAGATTGAAGCCGGTCACATCCAGGCGCGTCCCGAAGCGGTTTCGATGCAGCGGTTGACCGAAGACGTGCGCCAACTCTTCCAGCCGGTGGCGGACGATCGCGGCCTGGCTTTCGACATCGAGTTGGACGCCGGAGCCGATCTGATGGAGACAGACCGTCAACGGCTGGAGCAGATCCTCAAGAACCTGCTGTCGAACGCCTTCAAGTTTACGGAAAGCGGCAAGGTAAAGCTGAGCATATCGGCCCAGCCCGGCGACAGGATCGCCTTCGCCGTGTCGGATACCGGCATCGGCATATCGCCCGAGCAGCAGAAGGGCGTTTTCGATGCCTTTCAGCAGGCTGACGGAACGATCAGCCGCAGATACGGCGGCACAGGCCTGGGCCTGTCGATCTCGCGCGAACTGGCGCGTCTGCTTGGCGGGCGGATCAGGCTGGAAAGCAGACTGGGCGAAGGCAGCGTCTTTACCCTTTCTCTGCCGCGCACCTATGACGCGGCGCAGGTCGCCTCTCGCGAAACGCCCGCCCCTGCCCTGGAAACTTCGTCCCCATCGGACGCAACTCCCGAGCGCCGCCTGTCTCATGTGCCGGCAAGCATAGAGGACGACCGCGATCATCTGGCCGGGACGCGCCGCCTGTTGCTGGTGGTGGAGGATGACGACCGCTTCGCCGCCATCGTTCGCGACCTGTCCCGCGAGTTGGGCTTCCAGTGCATTGTGGCGGGTACGGCGGAGGAGGCCCTCAAGCTGGCCAAGCGCCATCGCCCCAGCGCGGTCGTGCTGGACGTGGGCCTGCCCGACCAGTCGGGCCTGACCGTACTGGATGTGCTGAAGCGCGACGACGACACCCGTCACATTCCGATCCACATCGTCTCGGCCGAGGATCACAGCCAGACCGCCCTGTCGCTGGGCGCCATCGGCTATCTGGTCAAGCCGGTGAAGCGCGAAGATCTCGCCGAGGTTCTGCGCACCCTGGAGGACAAGCTGACCCGCACCGTGCGTCGCGTGCTGATCGTCGAGGACGACGTGGTCCAGCGCGACGCTGTGAGCCGCCTGCTGGCCTCAGGCGATGTGGAGACCGTAGGCGTGGGCACCGCCGCCGAGTGCCTGGAACAACTCAGAAGCCAGACCTTCGACTGCATGGTGCTGGACCTGACCTTGCCGGACGCGTCGGGCTTTTCCCTGCTCGAGACCCTCAGCCGCGAAGGCGGCCACGGCTTCCCGCCGGTGATCGTCTATACAGGACGCGATCTATCGCCCGATCACGAGCAGCAGCTGCGCCGCTATTCCAGCTCCATCATCATCAAGGGCGCAAAGTCGCCGGAACGCCTGCTCGACGAAGTGTCCCTCTTCCTGCACCAGGTGGTGTCGGAGCTGCCGCCCGAGCAGCAGAAGATGATCCGCAAGGCCCGCAACCGCGACGCCGTGCTGGAGGGGCGTCGGATTCTGATCGTCGAGGACGACGTCCGCAACGTCTACTCCCTGACCAACGTCCTCGAACCGCGCGGCGCCATGATCGAGATCGCCCGCAACGGCAAGGAGGCGCTTGAGGCCCTGGAGCGATCCTCGACCGACCCGTCGAAGGCCGTCGACCTGGTGTTGATGGACGTGATGATGCCGGTCATGGACGGTCTGGCGGCCACGCGCGAGCTGAGAAAGGATCCGCGCTGGAAGACGCTGCCGGTGCTGATGCTGACCGCCAAGGCCATGCCGGACGACCAGGAACGCTGCATGGCGGCCGGGGCGAACGACTACATGGCTAAACCGTTGGACGTGGACAAGCTGCTGTCCCTGGTCCGTGTCTGGATGCCCCGCTGAGTTCCGCCATGACGAACGAGATCGAGGACATCGAGATCGGGCTTCTGCTGGAGGCGCTGTTTCAACGCTACCACTATGACTTTCGCCATTATGCGCGGGCGTCGATCAAGCGCCGCCTGCTTCAGGCGCGCAGCCATTTCGGCATGCCGAGCCTGACGGCCCTGCAGGAACGCGTGCTGCACGACCCCGAAATGTTGCCGCGTCTGCTCGCCTTCCTGACCGTTCAGGTCAGCGAGATGTTCCGTGATCCCGACTATTTCCGCGCCCTGCGCGAGCAGGTTTTACCCCACCTGCGCACCTATCCTTCGCTCAAGGTCTGGATCGCGGGCTGCAGCGCTGGAGAGGAACTCTACTCCATGGCCATCCTTTTCCGCGAGGAAGGCCTGTTTGACCGCACCCTCTTCTACGCCACCGATATCAATCCTGACGCCCTGCGCGCCGCCGAAGCCGGGATCTATCCCCTCGATCGCATACGCAAGTTCACGGAGAACCATCAGAAGTCCGGCGGGCGATCGTCGCTGTCCGACTATTATACGGCGGACTACGGCCGGGCTGTCTTCGACAAGTCGCTGCGCGCCAATGTCGTCTTTTCGGACCACAGCCTGGTTACGGACGCCGTCTTCGCGGAGATGCAGCTCATCTCCTGCCGCAACGTCATGATCTATTTCGACCGGGGGCTTCAGGATCGCGCGGTGGGCCTGTTCCAGGATTCCCTGGCGCGCAACGGCTTTCTGGGCATCGGATCAAAGGAGAACCTGCGCTTCTCGCGCCATGCGGCCGCCTTTTCGGAGTTCGTCTCGGCGGAGAAGATCTACAGGAAACGCGAACCGTGAGTCCCTCCCCGGACCAGGCCGTGGCAATCGGCGCCTCCGCCGGAGGCGTGCAGGCGCTGCTCACTCTTCTGCCGGCGCTGCCGGCGGACTTTCCCTGGCCGATCTTCATCGTCCTGCACGTCCCGGCCGACCGCGGCAACGTGCTGGCCCCTCTGTTCGAGGCCAAATGCCGGCTTGAGGTCAAGGAGGCCGAAGACAAGGAGACCGCCCGTCCCGGCGTGGTCTATTTCGCCCCTTCGAACTACCATCTGCTGGTCGAGAGCAACGGCGATCTGGCCCTGTCTTCCGACGAAGCCGTCAACTACTCCCGCCCCTCCATCGACGTGCTGTTCGAGAGCGCGGCGGACGCCTACGGAGCCGGCCTCACCGGCGTGATCCTGACCGGCGCCAACGAGGACGGCGCCGCAGGACTGAGCGCCGTCGCCGCTGCGGGCGGGATCGCCCTGGTGGAGGAGCCCGCCGCCGCCTACGCCCAGGCCATGCCCCAGGCCGCCCGCAACGCCTGCGACGCAGCCCTCGCCCTGCCGCTCCAACGCATCGCCGAACATCTGAAAGGTCTCGGAAAAGCATGACCAGCCCGGAACAGCCGATCCATCTTCTGCTGGTCGACGACCTTGAAGAGAACCTGCTCGCGCTGGAGGCGCTGCTGAAGCGCGAGGGCGTGGTCTGCCTGAAGGCCCGCTCGGGCGATGAGGCTCTGGAATTGCTGCTGGTTCACGACGTGGCCCTGGCGCTGGTGGACGTGCAGATGCCCGGCATGGACGGATTCCAGCTGGCCGAGTTCATGCGCGGCAATGTGAACGCGCGCCACGTCCCCATCATCTTCGTTACGGCGGGAAGCGCGGACCTGCAGCGTCGCTTCAGGGGCTACGAGGCCGGCGCGGTGGACTTCATCCAGAAGCCGGTCGAAACGGACATCCTGCGCAGCAAAGCGAAGGTCTTCATCGACCTCTATCGCCAGCGAATGGAAATCCTCTCCCAACGCAACGAGCTGGAAGCTTCCGCCAACGCCCTGCGCGCCGCCGATAGGCGCAAGAACGACTTCATCGCCATGCTGGGCCATGAGTTGCGCAATCCGATCATGGCTCTGCGGGCCGGTCTTCAGCTGCTGGAGCGTCAGTCTGACGAGCGGATGAAAGCCGGCATCCACGCGCGCATGGAGGTTCAGGCCCACCACCTCTCACGCCTGATCGAAGATCTTCTGGATGTCGCCCGGATCGACCAGGGCAAGATCTCTCTCAAGCGCGAGCGCGTCAGCCTGCAGAGCATCATCGAGTCCGCTGTCGACACGAGTCGCCCCAAGATCGAGGCCGGGGCGCATGACCTCACGGTCGCCCTGCCTGCCCAGCCCCTGTGGTTGAAAGGGGACTTCACGCGGCTCTCGCAGGTGGTCAGCAACCTGCTCACCAACGCCGCCAAATACACGCCGCCTGAAGGTCAGATCCGCGTCTCGGCCGACGTCGATCAGGACCACGTGCGGATCGACATCGCCGACAACGGCGTGGGCGTGGCGCATGACATGCAAGGTCGCATCTTCGATCTGTTCACCCAATCCAAAGGCCCCGACGATCGTTCGCGCGAGGGCCTCGGCATCGGCCTGGCGCTGGTCAAACAACTGGTCGAGATGCACGACGGCGCGATAGAACTGGCCAGCGAAGGCCCCGGTCAAGGCAGTTGCTTCACGGTGCGCCTGCCCATCGCCGCGTGATGTTCAGGGCGGCGTCGCGCCCGGCTTTCCGTCCCTGAAACGCCATTTCATGAGCAAAACGCCTGACGCCATGAACAAGGCGCAGGCGTTGGCGAACGCTACCGGCCAAGCCGAGACCATGACGCCATAGATCGTCCACCGAATGAAACAACTGACGGTCAGCGAATAGGTCTTCAGACTGACCGCCGATGCATCACGCTCCCGCCAGATCTTATAGCCCTGAGGCGCAAAACTGGTGATTGAGCAGAGCGCCGCAGCCGAGCCTATTAAGTTTGCGACATCTTCAGCCATGATCAGCCAACGTGACGCCTGCAGGGCTGTTCCAAGGGGCTCCCGCCCTTTCAAAGCAAGCATCGTCGAATGACGCCGAACTGTCCGAGCCCGCTGGATGACGTCGACAAAGGCTGAAGCCTGACCGAGAGTCGTGCATCACACGCCCCAACGCGAAAACGAACATCCCCTTTCCCTTCGTCTTCTCTCCAGACACCAGAAGGAGAAGACCATGATCAAGCCCCCCTGCGACAAGGGCGCCCCCAAGGTGGAACAGCCAGGCGCGGCTGACCGAACAGAGGTCGAGAAGGCGCAACTCGCCCTAGACGACCTCGACACCATGCATGGCCAGGCGACGCGACGATGGGATGAGGAGCTGCAAGCCCTGCGTACGCGATGCGACGACGAGCGACAGGCCTACGAGGCGCAGCGGAAGGCTCTGCAGGAACGCTTGAAGAAGGCGCGTGCTTAGCCCTGACCTCAGTCCTCTTCACCGTTCTCGGCGTCGAAATCGTCAAGAGCGTCCGCGAAAAGGCGCCGTTGCGCCTTCTCAGCGGCTGGCCACGATCCGATTTCACGCTGAGGTTCCGACCGCTTCCCAAAACTTATCGTGTAGCGGGGCCGCAGGAACAGGCTCAGCGCCTGTTGATTGGCTCTATTCAACCAACAGGAGATCATAATGACCGACGTCCAACCCAATGACCCCAACCGTGATCAAGCCGACGCTCCCGATCTGAAGGGCGAAGAAGTCGAGGCTGGTCGTCAGGCCCGGAAGACGGGAGCCAATCAAGACCCCTTAGCGAACAATAATCCAGTCGACAGAAACGCAACGCCTTCAACAGGCGGCGATGGAGCCGCCGGAGCCGGCGGCCCCAAGGGCTTCGGCACGGGCACGTAAACAGCTTGGCGGAGGAGAACCTCTTGCCTGCCGCGCGGCTGAAACAACTGATCCTATCGAATCCACTAGGAAGGACCAGACCGTATTCATAAGCATGCGGATCGCGAGCCAAAAGAACGAGCCCGTATTCTCATTGTTTTCGGCGCAGACAGCAGAAAGCCCCGAGGCGTATGCCATCGGGGCTTTGTAAGCTTGGGTGCGGGAGCAGGATTTGAACCTGCGACCTTCAGGTTATGAGCCTGACGAGCTACCGGGCTGCT
>Ga0209699_100227_pt1 | contig 48420 bp, 40 predicted proteins | sample SynthPrep_1_END__FD_187204 | JGI IMG/M metagenome (GOLD analysis project Ga0209699, IMG submission 187204) | Synthetic microbial communities from Ohio, USA - SynthPrep_1_END_DS7_MetaG (SPAdes) (version 2) | ecosystem: Engineered > Bioreactor > Aerobic > Activated sludge | place: USA: Ohio...
AGGGTGGGGCGGGGGTCGATGGCGGCGGGCGCGAGGGGCGCCGCCGGCGCGGGCGCCTCGCCGTGGTAGCGGCCGGTGCCCAGGCTGGCCGGGCCGAGGCGGGCGAAGCGCACCATCAGGTACATCTCCACCACCAGCAGCAGGGTGTAGAAGCCGACGAAGCCGGCGAGCGAGCCGTACAGGCTCTCCACCGTCAGCGTGGACACGGACAGATGGGTGGGCAGCACGCCGTAGATGGTCCACGGCTGGCGGCCGTACTCGGCCACGAACCAGCCCATCTCGCAGGCGATCCACGGCACCGGCAGGAAATACAGCGCCCAGCGCAGCAGGCCGCGGCGCTCGGCGAAGTCGCCCTTCAGCGAATGCCACAGGGCGAGGCCGAAAAGCGCCAGCATGGCGAAGCCCAGCGCCACCATCAGGCGGAAGGTCCAGAACAGCGGCGCCACCCGCGGCAGGGTGTCGCGCGCGGCGCGGTCCACCAGCTCCGGCGTCACCTCGTCCATGCTCTGGACGTAGCGGCGCAGCAGCAGGCCGAAGCCGAGGTCGCCTTTGATCGCGTCGAAACGCGCCTGCATCGCGGCATCCGCGGGGGCGGCGCGCAGCGCGTCCAGCAGGCGCACCGCCTCCATGCCGCTGACGATGCGGGCGCGGTTCTTCGCCAGGATCTCCTTCAGGCCGGGAATCTCTTGCTCCAGCGAGCGGGTGCCGATCAGGCCCATCACCCAGGGAATCTGCAGCGCGTAGCGGTTCTCCATCGCGGCGTCGTCCGGCAGGGCGAAGAGGTTGAAGCCGGCGGGGGCGGGTTCGGTCTCCCACATCGCTTCCATCGCTGCCAGCTTGGTCTGCTGCGCCTCGCCCAGCGAATAGCCGGACTCGTCGCCGAGCACGATCACCGAGCACACCGAGGCGAAGCCGAAGGCGGCGGCGATGCGGAAGGAGCGCTTGGCGAAATCCACGTCGCGGCGGCGCAGCAGGTACCAGGAGGAGATCGCCAGCACGAACATCGCGCCGGTGACATAGCCGGCGGACACGGTGTGCACGAACTTGGCCTGCGCCACCGGGTTGAGCAGCACCGCGGTGAAGTCGGTGAGCTCCATGCGCATGGTCTCGAAGCTGAACTCCGCGCCCACCGGGTTCTGCATCCAGCCGTTGGCGACCAGGATCCACAGCGCGGAGAGGTTGGTGCCCACCGCCATCAGCAGCGTCACCAGCAGGTGCTGCAGCCGCGACAGCCGCGCCCAGCCGAAGAAGAACAGGCCGATGAAGGTGGATTCGAGGAAGAAGGCCATCAGGCCCTCTATCGCCAGCGGCGCGCCGAAGATGTCGCCGACGTAGTGGGAGTAGTAGGCCCAGTTGGTGCCGAACTGGAACTCCAGCGTGATGCCGGTGGTGACGCCCAGCGCGAAGTTGATGCCGAACAGCTTGCCCCAGAACTGGGTCATGTCGCGGTACACCGGCTTGCCGGTCATCACCCACAGGCTTTCCATGATGACCAGCAGCCAGGTCATGCCCAGGGTCAGCGGAACGAACAGGAAGTGGTACATCGCGGTGGCGGCGAACTGCAGCCGCGACAGGTCGACGAGTTGCTCAGTGACCATCGTTATCTCTCGGAGTACGGGAATCGGAAGGGGCCAGCGGCGCGGCGCCTGCTTCTGTGCCGCCGCTGGCCAGCCAGCCGCCCAGGGCGGCGAGCAGCGCCAGCTTCACCGCCAGCGCCACGGCCAGTTCGCGCAGCAGGCGGCGGTCGGCGCCGCTGAGGGGGCCGGAGGCCGGGGCCAGGGGTAGCGCTGGATGCGGTTTGCATGTTTTTGCTGAGGCCGCCTCGAAAGGCGGCGGGGCAGGCGGGGGGATGGGCGGTGACATGGCGGTGGCGGGTGAAAATCTCACCTTGGTAATAACAAGCTGCATGCCAGCCCGGCGCGGTGCCGCGGAATAGCGTGGAATCAGGGCCTTGGCGTCTGCCGTCCGGCGTGCAGGGCTGACAGCCGTACTGCCAGTGCTGCAAGATATGGCAGTCCCCTGTCAGAGGTGTCGCAGCATGTCCCCCGTGCCGTCCGCCGGCGAGCCCGTCCTGCCGGAGCTGGTGTCCTACCTGGAGACCTTGTCCGAGCCCCACATCCTGTGCGACCGCGACTACCGCATCGTTGCCGCCAACACCGCCTACCGCGCTGCCTTCGGCACCACCCGCAGCGTGCTCGGGCGCAACTGCTACGAGGTCTCGCACCGCTATCCGCGGCCCTGCGACCAGGCCGGCGAATCCTGTCCGCTCACCCGCAGCCTGCAGTCGGGCACGCGCGAGCGGGTGCTGCATCTGCATCACACCCCGCGCGGCGAGGAGTACGTCGCCATCGAACTGTCGCCAGTGCGCGACGGCGAGGGCCGCATCGCCTGGTTCATCGAGAAGATGGCGCCGATGGAGGTCGCCCGCGGCCCCGGCGGAGGCGGCATGGTGGGGCGCGCGCCGGCCTTCCGCCGCATGCTGGAGCTGGTGTCGCGGGTGGCGCCGGCCGAGGCGGCGGTGCTGCTGCAGGGCGAGTCCGGCACCGGCAAGGAACTGGTGGCCCAGGCCATCCACGCCGCCAGCCCGCGCGCCGGGCGGCCCTTCGTCGCGGTGGATTGCTCCGGCCTGCCGGAAACCCTGTTCGAGAGCGAGCTCTTCGGCCATGAGCGCGGCGCCTTCACCGGCGCCAGCGCACGCAAGCCCGGGCTGGTGGAGGCGGCTGCCGGCGGCACCCTGTTCCTCGACGAGGTGGGCGACATTCCGCTGGGCATGCAGGTGAAGCTGCTGCGCCTGCTGGAGACCGGCACCTATCGCCGGGTTGGCTCCACCGAGCTGCGCCAGGCCGACATCCGCCTGGTGTCCGCCACCCACCGGCCGCTGCGCGAGATGGTGGCGGAGGGCAGCTTCCGCCAGGATCTGTACTACCGCATCAATACCTTCCCCATCCCGGTGCCGCCACTGCGCGAACGGCTGGCCGACCTGCCGCTGCTGGTGGCGACCTTGCTGGAGCGGGTGGCGCCGCGGCGCCGGCTGACGCTGACGGAGCCGGCGCTGCGCTGCCTCGCCGCCTACGCTTTTCCCGGCAATGTGCGCGAACTGCGCAATGTGCTGGAGCGCGCCAGCCTGATGTGCGACGGCGAGCAGATAGACCTCGCCCACCTGCCGCCGGAGGTGCTCGGCGAGGCGTCGGCGCCGCTGGCGGGTGCGGCCATGAGTGGCGGCCTGCGGCGGCTGGAGCGGCAGGCGCTGCTGGAGGCGCTGCGCGAGCATCACGGCAGCCGGCGGGCGCTGGCCGAGCGCCTGGGCATCAGCGAGCGCACCCTGTATCGCAAGCTGCGCGACCTGGAGCGCGGCTGACAGCCTTGGCGGTCGTGCCTGCCACTGCTGCCGCCAGCGGCAGCCGGCGGCAGTACGCGGGGTGGCGGCCTGTCTCCGCCGAGCCATGCAAGCGAATGAAGTAAAAGCGCTTTCCCGCCGTTGCGGGAGGCGATGCGCGGCAGGCACGCGATTTGTTTCTGTAAGGGCGAGGCGGCGCGTCCGCGAGCGTCGCGGCGGCCACTGGTCACCTCGCCCCACCCCTGCGGGCCCCGGGGCCGCGGCGGCGGCGCGTCGCCTCATCCCCGACCGCTCAAGGAGTGCCGACCATGCCCGCCCATACGCTGACGCCCGCCCCCGCGGACGACGACCGCCGCCGCCTGCTCGCCGCCACCGCCGGCGCGGGTGCCGTTGCGATGGCTGCCACCGCCGTGCCCTTCGTCGCCAGCCTGACGCCCTCGGAGCGCGCCCGCGCCGCCGGCGCGCCGGTGGAGGTGAACGTGGGCCGTCTCGCCGAGGGCGAGATGATGACGGTGGAGTGGCGCGGCAAGCCGGTGTGGATCCTGCGCCGCAGTGCGCAGATGCTGGCCGCGCTGGAAGGCCATGACGAGCGCCTTGCCGATCCTGCCTCGCAGGAAGCGCAGCAGCCGGCCTACGCCGCCGGCCCGCAGCGCGCCATCCGGCCGGAGTTCCTGGTGCTCGTCGGCATCTGCACCCACCTCGGCTGCTCGCCTTCGGAGAAGTTCGCGCCCGGCGCCGTCGCCGGCATGGAGGCGGACTGGCCGGGCGGCTTCCTGTGCCCATGCCACGGCTCGCGCTTCGACCTCGCCGGCCGGGTGTTCCTGCACCAGCCGGCGCCGACCAATCTCGAAGTGCCGCCGCACCGCTGGCTGGACGGCAACCGCCTGCTGGTCGGCGAGGATGCCGGCGGCGAGGGTGGCGCCGTCGTCTGAGTGCCGCCGCCCGTGGGATACTCCGGGGCCGTTCCGCCCCGGAGTCCCGATGAGCGCCCTGGCCCAACTCGACATCGCCGCCGTCCGCCTGCTGATCGCGGTGGCCGAAGCCGCCAGCATCAGCGGCGGCGCGGCGCGCTGCCACATGTCGGTGGCGGCGGCGAGCAAGCGCATCAGCGACCTGGAGGCGCGCCTGGGCGTGATCCTGCTGCACCGCCGGCCGCGCGGCGTGGCGCTGACGCCGGCGGGCGAGGTCTTCGTCGGCCAGGCGCGGCAGATGGCGGCGCTGGCGGCCAGCCTGGAGGAAGAGCTGCGCGACTACGCCAGCGGCGTCGAGGGCCGGGTGCGCATGGTGGCCAACGCCGCCGCCATCGTGCAGTTCCTGCCACGCGACATCGCCGCCTTCCTCGAAGCCCACCCGCGCCTGCGCATCGACCTGGAGGAGCAGACCAGCGCCGAGGCGGTGGCGCTGCTGCAGACCGACCGCACCGACCTCGCCATTTTCGAAGAGAGCTATGCCACGCCCGGCATGGTGGTGCGCCCCTACCGCACCGACGAGTTGGCGCTGGTGATGCCGCTGGGCCACCCGCTGGCAGCGCGGGACGAAATCTCCTTCGCCGATTCGCTGGCCTACGAGCAGGTGGGCCTGCACGGCGGCACCGCCATCCTGTCGCGCATGCAGCTGGCGGCGACCAGGCTCGGCCGGGTGCTGCGGCTGCGCATCCAGGTGCGCAGCTTCGACGCGGTGTGCCGCATGATCGAAGGCGGCGTGGGCGTCGGCGTGCTGCCGGTGCGTTCGGCCGAAGCCTATGTCGCCCTTGGCCGGCTGAAGGCGATTCCGCTGCGCGACGACTGGGCCCGCCGCCGCCTGCTGATCGGCTGGCCCACCCAGCGCGAACCGCTGCCGCAGACGCGGATGATCATCGACTTCCTGCAGGCATCGGCCGCGGCGGACGGCAGTCCGCTGTCATCTCCCGATGCCAAGGTTTCGAGATAGTCGAAAACGGCTTCGCAAAAAACTCGCTTGTCCACTCCTGCCGCCGGTCTCTATAAACGCCGAACGCAGCCCGCACGGCGACACGCCGCTGGCAGGCGAGCGCAAGAGGAGACCCAGGCATGCAGATAGATAAAGAAGCCACGAAGAACGTCGATCAACAACACGGCGCGGCCGCGGCAGCCGGCGCCCGGCTGGAGCGCGAGCTCATCATCCGCAGCGTGCGCGCCATCCCCATCAACGTGCCGGTGGATGCGGTGGTGGGCGCGGTGCGCAAGCCCACCGCGCTGTCCTGCGTGCTGGTGCGGGTGGAGACCGAGAGCGGGCTGGTGGGCTGCGGCTTCACCGCCATCACCGAGGAAGAGGTGGTGGCCGCGGCGATCAACGAGGTGGCCGCCCATCACCTGCTCGGCGAGAGCGCGCTCAACATCGAGCGGCTGTGGAACCGCCTCTACTGGCTGCTGACGCCGCGCGGCCAGAGCGGCTACGGCGCCCACGCCATTGCCGCGCTGGACATCGCCCTGTGGGATCTGAAAGCCCAGGCGCTGGGCCTGCCGCTGTGGAAGCTGCTCGGCGGCGCGCGCAAGCGGGTGCCGGTGTATGCCACCTTCGGTTTCGGCTTTCTCGATACCGAGCAGCTGGCCGAGGCGGCGCGTAGTTGGGTCGGCCTGGGCTTCTCCCGGTTGAAGATGACGGTGGGCAACCATGCCCTGCAGCGCCGCGACGAGCCACGGCCGCTGTCGGCGGTGATCCGCGAGGACGAAGCCCGCATCCGCGCGGTGCGCGAAGCGGTGGGGCCGGGGCCGGAGTTGTGCATAGACGCCAACTGCAGCCTGGACCCCTACCACGCCCGCCTGCTCGCCCAGCGGGTGGAGGACTGCGGCATCGCCTTCTTCGAAGAGCCGGTGAGCCACAACGACGTGCGCGCGCTGGCCGACCTGCGCCGCAGCATCAATATTCCGCTGGCCGCTGGCCAGAACGAGGGCCTGGACAGCCGCTTCGCCGACCTCTTCCAGGCGAGGGCGGTGGACATCGCCCAGCCCAACGTCGCCATCACCGGCGGCTACACCCAGTGCCTGCGCATCGCCGGCATGGCGCAGGCCTGGCAGGTGGCCATCGCCAACGGCGGCGCCTGGCCCTTCCACAACATGCATTTACATGCCGGCCTTGCGCATGGGGGCTTCATCGAATATCACCATGTGGCCGTGACCATGAGCGAACAGCTCTTCACCGGCCTGCCGGTGCCGGAGAACGGTTGGCTGCCGCTGCCGGAGGCGCCTGGCCTGGGCTTCACGCCCGACTGGGACGCGGTGGCGGAACTGGCCCGCCGGCCGACCTCGCGCGGCGCCGGCAAGGCTTGAAAGCCCCGGGCGGCCCCGCCCGCCAAGCGTAATAAGCATGAAGGGCTGAGCCCGCAGGAGGACTAGCACCACAGACATGACAGACACACCGGCGCGGCGGGACACCGCGCCGGCGGGAAACACACTCGATGCACGCCGCGACGACGGCCCGGACCGCTCACGGTCCGCGACATAACGACATCAAGACCAAAGGAGACCCGACATGAAGAGATTCCCATCCCGCGCCGCACGCCTGCTGCGCGGTATTATCCTCGCCGCCTGTGCGCTCGCCGCCGCCGGCGCCCAGGCCCAGGCTTGGCCTACCCAGCAGCCGATACGGCTGATCGTGCCAGCCTCGGCCGGCGGTTCCCTGGATACGCTCACCCGCCCACTGGCCCAGCACCTGGGCGAAGCGCTGAAGCAGGCGGTGGTGGTGGAGAACCGCGGCGGCGCCGCCGGCATGGTGGGCGCGGAGCATGTCGCCAAGTCCGCCCCGGACGGCTACACCTTCCTGATGGGTGCCATCCACCACGCCATCATCCCCGGCGTCTATGCCGACGTGCCCTACGACAGCAAGAACGACCTGGTCGGCGTCGCCCACATCGGCGAAACGCCCAACATGGTCATCGTCAGCAAGCGGGTGCCGGTGGAGACGCCGCAGGAACTGGTGGCGTGGATCAAAGCCAATCCGGGCAAGGTCAGCTACGGCACCGGCGGCGCCGGCGCGCTGCACCACGTCGCCACCGAGATGTTCAAGGCCGAGGTCGGCACGCCGGACATGGCCGCCATCCACTACCGCGGCAGCTCGCAGGCGATACGCGACATCCTCGCCGGCCACATCCAGGTGATGTTCGAGACCATGCCCACCGCCGCGGTGCAGGTGCGCGCCAAGCGGGTGAAGGCGGTGGCGGTGACCTCGCCGCAGCGCACCGAAGCCTTTCCGGACGTGCCCACGCTGGCGGAAACCGTGATGCCCGGCTTTCAGGTGATGACCTGGTACGGCGTGTTCGCGCCCAAGGGCACGCCGCCGGAGGTGGTCTCCCGCATGCACGAGGAAATCGCCCGTGCCCTGCAGCGCGAAGACATGCGCGAAGTATGGAAAACCGCCGGCGTGGAGGCGGTGAACATGCCGCAGCCGGATTTCCAGCGCTTCTGGGTGGCCGAGGTGGACCGCTGGAGCGGCGCCGCCCGCAAGTTCGGCATCACCGCCAACTGAGTTGCCCGCTCCCGGCCGGGCACCCCGCCGCCCGGCACCAAAACTCGACAAGGGCCGCGCGACGCCGCCAGCACCGGGCGCGACGCGGCCGCGGAGGAGACCCCGCATGACGGACAAGAATTACCGCGACCTGCTGGGCGGCCTGCTGGTCGCCGCCATCGGCCTGTTCGCCGCCCTCTACGGCCAACGCTACGAATTCGGCTCCCTGCAGCAGATGGGGCCGGGCTTCTTCCCCATCCTGCTGGGCATCGGCCTGCTGCTGCTGGGTGGCGCCATCGCCGCGCCGGCCTGGCGGCGGCAGGACAAGGCCAAACCCATCCGGGTGGAATGGCGCACCGGTGCTCTGGTACTGGGCTCGGTGGTGGTGTTCGCGCTGGCGCTGCAGACCCTGGGCCTGGTGATCGCCACCGTGGCGGCGGTGCTGCTCGCCTCGCTCGCCGACCGCAGCCTGCGCTGGCCCGGCCGGCTCAAGCTGGCGGCCGGCATCACCCTGCTGACGGTACTCATCTTCGTCACCGGCCTGGGCATGATCGTGCCGCTGTGGTGGCACTTCTGAGGGGGAGACGACAATGGACACCCTGAACAACCTGCTGGCCGGCTTCCAGACGGCCATGCTGCCGGTGACGCTGATGTACTGCTTCATCGGCGTCTTCCTCGGCACCCTCATCGGCGTGCTGCCCGGCGTCGGCTCGCTGGCGGCCATCTCGCTGCTACTGCCGGTGACCTACTACATCGAGCCGACGCCCGCCATCATCATGCTGGCCGGCGTGTATTACGGCGCCCAGTACGGCGGCTCCACCGCCTCCATCCTGCTCAACCTGCCGGGCTCGGCCTCCTCCGCCATCACCTGTCTGGACGGCCACCCGATGGCGCAGCAGGGCAGGGCGGGCGCCGCCCTGTTCATGACCGCCGCCGCCTCCTTCTTCGGCTCCATGATCGGACTGGCGCTGCTGGTGGCTTTCGCCCCGGCGATCGCCGAACTCGGCCTGGAGCTGGGCTCGGCGGAGTACTTCGCGCTGATGGCGCTGGGCCTGGTGGCCGCCTCCACCCTGGGCTCGGGCGCGCTCGCCAAGGGCCTGGCGATGGTGCTGCTCGGCCTGCTGCTGGGCGTGGTCGGCACCGACGTCAGCACCGGCGTGCAGCGCTTCACCTTCGGTTTCAACGGCCTGGCGGAAGGGCTCAGCATCGTCGCCCTGGCGATGGGGGTGTTCGGCATCGCCGAGGTGATCGGCGCGGTGAACCGGCCGCGCGAAGGCCAGCTGCACAAGGACAGGATCAGCCTGCGCAGCATGGTGCCCAGCCGCGACGACGTGCGCCGCTCCTGGATGCCGATGGCGCGCGGCTCCGGCATCGGCTCCTTCTTCGGCGCGCTGCCCGGCACCGGCGCCGCCATCGCCGCCTTTATCGCCTACGCGGTGGAGAAGAAAGTGGCGCGCGAGCCGGCGCGCTTCGGCAAGGGTGCGGTGGAAGGCATCACCGCCCCCGAATCCGCCAACAACGCCGCCGCCCAGACCGCCTTCGTCCCCACGCTGACGCTGGGCATCCCCGGCGACGCGGTGATGGCGCTGATGCTGGGCGCGCTCATCCTGCACGGCATCACCCCCGGCCCGCTGCTGATGGTGGAACAGCCCGAACTGTTCTGGGGCCTGATCGCCAGCTTCGTCATCGGCAACCTCATGCTGCTGGTGCTCAACATCCCGCTGATCGGCCTGTGGGTAAGCGTGCTGCGCATCCCCTACAGCGTGCTCTACCCGGCCATCATCGTGTTCATCTGCCTGGGCGTGTACAGCGTGAACAACAGCAGCTTCGACATCCTGCAGGTGGCGCTCATCGGCGCCCTCGGCTACGCCTTCGCCGTCCTCAGCTTCGAACCCGCGCCGCTGCTGCTGGGCTTCATCCTCGGCCCGCTGATGGAAGAACACTTCCGCCGCGCCATGATGCTGGCGCGCGGCGATGTGACGACCTTCGTGGACCGCCCGCTGAGCGCGATCATCCTGGGCGTGACGGTGGCCGTGCTGGCGTGGGCAGTGTGCAGAAGGACGGCTGCGGTGCTGAAGAGGAGGGAGGCGTTGCGGATGGCGGGGTGAGGGGGGGCGGTTCCGGAGGCCAAGGCTGTTTTGTCAGCGCAGGCCTCTGGAAGGTTAGCTGCCACAGAGCTTAAGAGCCTGTTCACGATCTTCTGAGTAGCTGCTACTTAGAAAATCGTGAAAATAGACTCTTAGAGAATAAGCTACAAATTAATCAGAAAGAAGGGGGAAATAACTCTGATGTCCAGCCCGACTCAATGCGTTCAATCAATAGCGTATCGTTAACCACTTCCAAGATAGGTAGCTTTCGCAATGCTGGAGTCAACTCACCCACTTTCCACTCTTTCTCCCCATCCCAAAGCCAACAAACCTTGATCTTACGAGTCACAGGATCAGGCACTCCATTCCTGAATATTGGAAATGCCTGCGCCTCTGGCGGGACAACAACATTTCCAGCAATTGAAACGATGTCTTGCTTCACAGCGGCACTTAAAGGGAAGAAAGTTATAAACATCGGCTCTCCCTTGACAACATCCTCCAGGCCCTCTGGACGAATGTCATAAAAGCGCTGAAAAACGCGTAGCAGAGATCCCCACTTCGAGTCTTTATTTGTGTAATGAGCATAAACCAACCCTTTCGTGGTCTTGATCTCAACCACGTCCCCAATTTTCAATTTAGCCATCTTGGAATCCAGGATAATTAGCCTTATTTAATATCTCAGTGCCAGAGATATTGCAACTGCATGATATAGAGAAACGTCAAACGGCGTTCCCGGTCATGCATTCACCACCCCTTGTTCACAGCCCCGGAAAGTGTGTAGTTTCCTCGTCTTTTGGGGTTCCCATGAAGACGAGGGAGGTGATGCCGCTCACGCAGGTGTTCGTCTCGATTTCCGACCCGCGCAGCGCCCGGCAGGTCAGGCACGACCTGTCCGAGCTGCTCACGGTGGCGGTGTGCGCGGTGCTGTGCAGCGTGGACGAGTCCTCCGACATCGAGGCGTGGGCCAAGGAGCGCCTCGGCTGGCTGCGGGGCTTTCTGGTGCTTGAGCACGGCGCCCCCTAGCACGACACGTTCGGCCGCGTGTGTGCCGCGCTGAACCCGCGCGAGTTCGAAGCCGCCTTGCGGCGCTGGGTTGGTCAGCTGGTGCCTGCCCTGGGCCCAGGCGCGGTGGTGGCCATCGACGGCAAGACCAGCCGGCGCAGCACGACCAAGGCCGCGGCGACGCCCCTGCACCTGGTCAGTGCCTTCGCAGCCGACGTCGGCTTGGTGCTCGGTCAGACGGCGACCGCCGAGAAGTCCAATGAGATCACGGCGATTCCCGAGCTGCTGGCCACCCCGGCGCGGCAAGGCTGTGTCGTCACGATCGACGCCATGGGCGCTCAGACCGGCATTGCGAAGGCGATTCGCGAGGGCGGCGCCGACTACCTGCTGTGCGTGAAGGATAGCCATCCCAAGCTCGTCGAGTCCTTCCTGCTCGCCCAGGCGGGCGTGGGCGGCGCCCTGAGGCCAAGCTCCACAGCAGAAAGTCGCGAGGACGGTCACGGTCGCAGGGAAGTGCGACGTTGCTGGGCGTTCGATGCGGTCGATCGCCTCTACAAGGCCGAGCAGTGGCCGGATCCGAAGAGCTTCGCGATCGTCGAGCGCGAGCGAACCATTGGCACCAAGATCAGTTGCGAGCGCCGCTACTAGATCAGTTCCCTGCCGGCCAACGCCCAGCGCATTGCCCAGGCGGTGCGTAGCCACTGGGAGGTCGAAAACCGGCTTCACGGGTGCCTCGACGTCCAGTTCAACGAGGACCAGGCCACCGTGCGCACCGGATTCGCCGCCAACAACCTTGCCATCGTTCGCCACATCGTGATGAACCTGCTTCGCCTGAATACGTCGCGCAAGGGCAGCATCAAGACCAAGCGGATGCTGGCCGCCACCTCAGATGCGTTCCGTGCCGAATTGCTCGGATTCATGACATGAAGGTGCGATTGTCCTGGGGGACGCGCCTCTGTGGGCGAAAGTCTAAGCCAGAACCTAGCGGCCTTTATTCTTCTCACGCTCCTTGAGCCGCTCAGCGATTTCAATGCTTATTGATATTTCGATTTTATGTCTTCTGATTCTTTCTTTTTTTGAGATTGGTGGAGTGTATTTTATTGGTTTATTTAAGTAAATCTTACTAAATAGAAAAATAAAGATTGGAGGTGTTGTCCATAGTAAATATAGATGGTTTGCGAATCCTTCTATAAAAAAATTACGCGGATTGCACTGGCAACGCTAGATGTAATAAATAGGAAAAGTGCAATTAAACCTGGGAGATAGTTTGTCGACAGGCCTTGTATGGTAAATCGAAGAACAAAAAATGCAGTGCCTACGGCAATGATGGCTGTGATGGTTGGAAGTGGCTCGGAAAAGAAGTCACCTCTTGAGCATCCCCAGGAAATAGGAGGCGGAGAGCGGGGCGTGATAGTCGCATTGTAGAACTCGCATGCCAGGCCATTTGGGGGCTTATTCACCATGGAGTGGTGAATTGGAGTCAGTTGTCCAACGACGACGTAATAGCTGATGCTTGCCACCACGAAAACTATTACGTTTGTAAGGTAACGAATGCCACGCAACATAGCTTACTGCTCTTGGAGACGGTACGTTGGCGTATATGCTGACGCCTGATGTATAGGCAATTCCAATCATCATACTGCAGGCTGATTGTCATGTGTCGTGGTGGCGCGCTCACAGCTATTGAGTCGACCTAGGGCGAGAGAGCAGCACGGAAAATGAAACGGGCGCGCCCTTGCGGACGCGCCCGTTTCATTTCCACCAGCCGGCGAGCCGGCGCAACCCTGTGCTTACTTGAAGCTAGGATCGAACGGCAACCCGACGTAGTTTTCCGCAATGGTCGTCTTGCCGGCGGTGGAGCTCATCAGGTAATCCAGTTCGGCGATCTGGATCTTGCGTTCGATGGGGTCGCCGCCGAACTTGTGGGTGATGGAGGTGAACCACCAGGAGAAGCGCACGGCGGCCCAGACGCGGCGCAGGGCGACTTCGGAGTAGCGGTCGAGCAGGTCGCTGCGGCCTTCGTTGTAGTAGGCGATCAGCGCGGTGGAGAGGTAGTACATGTCGGACGCGGCTAGGTTCAGGCCCTTGGCGCCGGTGGGCGGGACGATGTGGCCGGCGTCGCCGACGAGAAAGAGGGTGCCGAAGCGCAGCGGTTCGGCGACGAAGCTGCGCAGCGGGGCGATGCTCTTTTCCAGGGAGGGGCCGGTGACCATGCGTTCGGCGATGTGGGCCGGCAGGCGGGCGCGGATTTCGTCCCAGAAGCGGTCGTCGGACCAGTCTTCGATCTTCTCGTCCAGGCCGACCTGCACGTAGTAGCGGCTGCGGGTATGGGAGCGCTGGGAGCAGAGGGCGAAGCCGCGCTCGTGGTTGGCGTAGATGAGTTCTTCGTGCACCGGCGGGGTGTCGGACAGCAGGCCCAGCCAGCCGAAGGGATAGACGCGTTCGAATTCGCGGATCATGCCGCGCGGTACCGAGGCGCGGGAGACGCCGTGGTAGCCGTCGCAGCCGGCGATGTAGTCGCATTCGATGGTGGTGCGCTTGCCGTCCTTGGTGTAGCTGAGCTTGGGCGAGCCTTCGAGGTAGCCGGTGGGTTCGACTTCGCCGGCGGAGAAGATCACGGTGACGTTTTCGTCTTCCAGCACCGCGTCGTAGAGGTCCTTGGTGAGTTCGGTCTGGCCGTACACGGTGACGCGCTTGCCGCCGGTGAGGGAGGCCATGTCCACCCGTTCTTCGCGGCCGTCGAAGGCGAGCACGATGCCGTCGTGCACCAGGCCTTCCTTGTCCAGGCGGTCGCTGACCTTGGCGCGGCGCATCAGGTCCACCATGCCTTGTTCCAGGATGCCGGCGCGAATGCGGGCTTCGACGTAGTCGCGGGTCTGACGCTCGAGGATGACGCTCTTGATGCCGCTCAGGCTGAGCAGGCGGGCAAGGCAAAGCCCGGACGGGCCGCCGCCGATGATGCCGACTTGCGTGCGCATGGTCTCTCTCTCCGTTGGATTAATGCTGTCTTATAGACGACTCAACTATAGGAGCCGGAGCAGGCCGGCGCTTGAACGCGGCGGGGTGAATGCTTGTACTTTTCGTAAGTCGCGCCAGCAGCGTTGGATTGGCGCGATGCAGCATGGAAAAGGGCGAGCGTTCGCCCATCAATCCTGTGATTTGCGGGATTTCGGCGGATCGCGGCGGTGCCTGATCAGAGTCGGGGGGCGCGAAAAGCCATGCACGATCGGCAAGTGGAGCCCGGCGCCATGCTGGCGACATGGGCGTCGCCCGGCCGGGCTTACAAGGCGCCCAGCACCGCCTCGATGCGGCCGAACAGCCAGTTCAGCGCCGGGTTGGATTCATGCCGCGGGTGCCAGTGCAGCTTCACCTCGAAGCCGGGCAACTGGGCGGGCACCGGCAGCGACACCACCGCGCATTGGGCGGCGAAGGTGTCGGCGACGCGGGAGGGCAGCAGGGCCACCAGATCGCTCTGCGCGATCAGCAGCGGCAGGGAGCTGTAATAGGGCGTGCGCAGGGCGATGCGGCGGGTGATGCCCTGGTCGGCCAGGGCGTCCTCGGCCAGCTGGTGGCCGGAGTAGCTGGAGGAAACGACGATGTGGCGGGCGTCGCGGAAGGTCTCCAGCGGCATGCGGCCGCCCAGGCGCTCGGCGTGGTCGCGGCCCACCAGGCAGACGTAGTGCTCGCGGAACAGCGGCACGCTGCGGGTGTGGCCGCGCAGGGTGGGCAGGTTGCCCAGCGCGGCGTCTATCTTGGAGGCGGCCAGTTGCTCGACGATCTCCGGCACCGGCACCTGCCGCACTTCCAGTGCGATCTCCGGTGCGCGGCGGCGCAGCTCGGCTTCCAGCGGTGGCAGGAAGTACATGCTGCCGATGTCCGACATCGCCAGGTTGAAGGTGCGGCGGGCGGTGAGGGGATCGAAGCGGTGAGTTTCCTCGACCGCCTCGCCTATGGTCGCCAGCGCCTCGCGGAACTTGCGGTACAGCGCCTCGGCGCGCGGCGTGGGCTTGAGGCAGCGCTGGTCGCGCACGAACAGCGGATCGGAGAACACCTCGCGCAGGCGGGCGAGACGGTAGCTCACCGTCGGCTGCGTCAGCTCCAGGCGCTCGGCGGCCAGGGTGGCGCTGCCAGTCTCGTACAGGGTGGTGAATATGCGCACCAGGTTGAGATCGAACTGCTCCATCGCCAGCCTCGTTCATCGAATAGATGGCGTCGATTTGTAACATACATTCGATGCGTTGGTTCGATGCGAACTGGCCGTTAGTCTTAGCTCCACAACATCGGCGCCGCAGCCGCAAAGCCACGCCAGCCGTGGCGGTGCAGCGAGCAGGACGCTGGATAAAAGCAAAAGGAGAGAGACATGGAGCGTTCCTTTGCCGCCGAGGTCGCCAAGCTGACCCTGGGCGAGGGCGAGGTGTTCCACGGCGAGGGCATACTCGCGGTGACCAAGGCGCTGCTGCAGTCGGGCGTCAGCTACATCGGCGGCTACCAGGGCGCGCCGGTTTCCCACCTGATAGACGTGCTCGGCGATGCCCGCGAGGTGCTGGACGATCTCGGCATCTACTTCGAGAACAGCGCCTCCGAGGCGGGCGCGGCGGCCATGCTGGGCGCCTCCATCAACTATCCGCTGCGCGGCGCGGTGACATGGAAATCCACCGTCGGCACCAATGTCGCCTCGGACGCGCTTTCCAACCTCGCCTCCGCCGGCGTCAAGGGCGGCGCGGTGGTCATCCTCGGCGAGGACTACGGCGAGGGCTCCAGCATCATCCAGGAGCGCACCCACGCCTTCGCCATGAAGTCGCAGATGTGGCTGCTGGACCCGCGGCCCAACCTGCCCTCCATCGTCGCCGCGGTGGAGCGCAGCTTCGAGCTGTCGGAGGCCTCTTCCACGCCGGTGCTGCTGCAGCTGCGCATCCGCGCCTGCCATGTGCATGGCAGCTTCACCTGTCGCGACAACCGGCCGCCGCGCTACTCCCGCCGGCAGGCGCTGGAGAAGGCGGAGTTCGACTACGGCCGCATCTGCCTGCCGCCGTCCATCCACGCCCAGGAGCGGCACAAGGTGGAGGAACGCTGGCCGGCGGCGCAGCGCTTCATCCGCGAGGCCGGGCTGAACGAGCGTTTCGACGGCCAGGGCGAGGGCGCGGCGGGCGCGCAAGGGCTGGGCATCATTGTCCAGGGCGGCCTCTACAACGGCATGATCCGCGCGCTGCAGCAACTCGACCTGGCGGACGCCTTCGGCCGCAGCCCGTTGCCCATCTATGTGCTCAACGTGGTCTATCCGCTGGTGCCGGACGAGGTGGCGGACTTCTGCCGCGACAAGCAGGCGGTGCTGCTGGTGGAAGAGGGCCAGCCGAAATACATCGAGGAAGCGCTGGCCGCCATCCTGCGCAAGGCCGGGCTGGCGACGGAAATCCACGGCGGCGAGGCTTTCGCCCGCGCCGGCGAATACAACGGCGAGGTGCTGCTGAAGGGCATGGCCGCGTTTTTCGCCCGCCATCCGGTGGCGGCCGCGCCGGCCGCGCAGGCGCCGCTGGCGCAGGCGGTGGCCGAACGGGTGGAAGATGCAAGCCGCCTCGGCAGGCTGCGCGGCCAGGCCGCCGCCGCGTTGGGGGCGCCGGTGCCGGCGCGGCCGCCGGGCTTCTGCGTCGGCTGTCCGGAGCGGCCGGTGTTCGCCGCGCTCAAGCTGCTGCAGGCGCGCACCGGGCCGCTGCACGTCAGCGCCGACATCGGCTGCCACACCTTCGGCACGCTGCCGCCGTTCAACATCGGCAGCACCGTGCTCGGCTACGGCCTCGGCCTCGCCAGTTCCTCCGGCGTGGCGCCGATGATGGACAAGCGGGTGGTCAGCATCATGGGCGACGGCGGCTTCTGGCATAACGGCTTCACCTCCGGCGTGGTGAACGCGGTGTACAACCGCCACGACTCGGTGCTGGTGATCCTGAAGAACGGCTACACCTCGGCCACCGGCACCCAGGCGATTCCCTCCTCGGTGCGGGAGGCGGACAGCGGCAAGGAAGCGGCGCTGGACATCGAGGCGGCGCTGCGCGGCGTCGGCGTGTCCTGGGTGCGCAAGGTGCCCAGCTACGAGGTCGGCAACATGCTGCGCACGCTGGAAGAGGCGATGAGCACGCTGGAAGGCGGCCTCAAGGTGGTGATCGCCGACGGTGAGTGCCAGCTCGAACGCCAGCGCAAGCTGAAACCGCTGAACGCCCGCCGGCTGCAGGCCGGCCAGCGCGTGCAACGCACCCGCTTCGCGGTGGATGACGGCGTATGCACCGGCGACCACGCCTGCGTGCGCCTGTCCGGCTGCCCCTCGCTCACCATCAAGCCCAACCCCAACCCGCTGCGCATCGACCCGGTGGCCACGGTGAACCAGGGCTGCGTCGGCTGCGGCCTGTGCGGCGCGGCGGCGCATGCCGGCACCCTCTGTCCCTCCTTCTACAAGGTGGATATCGTCGCCAACCCGCGCTGGTGGGAGCGCGCGCTCTACCGCCTGCGCCAGGCCGCCATCGGCGTGCTCGCCGGCCGCGCCCGCCCGCTTTCCCTGCCTGCCGGAGCCTTCCAATGATGCAGAAACCGGTTTCCATACTCGTCGCCGCGCTGGGCGGCGAGGGCGGCGGCGTGCTGTCCGACTGGATCATCGACGTCGCCACCGCGCTGGATTTCCCGGTGCAGAGCACCTCGGTGCCGGGCGTGGCCCAGCGCACCGGCGCCACCACCTATTACCTGGAGGTGTATCCGCAGCCGCGCGCCGCGCTCGGCGGCCGGCAGCCGGTGCTGGCGCTGACGCCGGGGCCGGGCGATGTCGACCTGGTGGCTGCCTCCGAACTGGTCGAAGCCGGCCGGGTGCTGCAGAACGGCCTGGCCGATCCGGCGCGCACCACGCTGGTGTTCTCCACCCACCGGGAATACGCGGTGGCGGAGAAGATGCAGATGGGCGACGGCCGTTACGACGGCGAGCGGGTGTTCGACGCCGCCCGCGAGCTCGCCCGCGAAGTCATCGCCTTCGACATGCGCGACATCGCCTGGCGCCAGGGCACCATCATCAACACCGTGCTGTTCGGCGCCATGGTCGGCTCCGGCCGGCTGCCTTTCCCACGCGATGCCTGCGAGGCGGCGATACGCCGCTCCGGCAAGGCGGTGGAGGCCAGCCTGCGCGGCTTCGCCGCCGGCTACGAGCGCGCCGCCGCCCGCAGCCAGGCCGCCGCCGAAGAGCGCGAGGCCGCCGCCGCGCAGTCGCTGCCGCTGCCTGCCGAGGTAGACGCGGCGCTGGCCGCGCTGCCGCCGCCGGTGCGCCCGCTGGCCGCCGAGGGCTGGGCCCAGCTCGCCGATTACCAGGATGCCGCCTACGCCCGCCGCTACCTGGAGCAAGTCACCCAGGTGTGCGCCCGCGAGCGCGAGGCCGGCGGCGCCGGCGCGGTGGGCGCCGAGGTGGCGCGCTTCCTCGCCCTGTGGATGGGCTACGAGGACGTGGTGCGGGTGGCGGAGCTGAAGACCCGCGGCGAACGGCTGGAGCGGCTGCGGCGCGAGGTCGGCGCCAAGCCGGGCGAGGTGCTGCGCGTGACCGAATACCTGAAGCCGGGCATGGAGGAACTCTGTTCCCTGCTGCCACCGCGGCTGGCGCAGTGGCTGGAGCGCCGGGCCGGACCGCAGCGGCGCGGCTTCGCCCTGCGCCTGCGCAGCGACACCGTTGCGGGTTTTGCCGCGCTGTGCCTGCTGCGCGGCTTCAAGCGCTGGCGCCCGCGCAGCGCCCGCTACGCCACCGAGCAGGCCGCCATGCGGCGCTGGCTGGCGGCGATCACCGCCCGGCTGGCGGACGAACCGGCGGCGGCGCTGGAGCTGGCGCGCTGCGGCAACCTCATCAAGGGCTATGGCGACACCGCCGCCCGTGGCCGCCGCAGCCTGGGCCTGATTCTGGACGCGGCGGAGCAGGGCGCCGACGCCGCCACGCTGCGCACCGCCCGCGAAGCCGCGCTGGCCGATCCCGCCGGGCAGGCGCTGTCGCGCAGCCTCAGCCTGCCGGAACCGGCGGCGCGGCCGGTGCCGGTGCGGTTGGTGCGCCGCCGGCAGGAGGAGGACGCGCTGACTTCATGAGGGAGCGATTTCAGAAATTCCTGAAGACCGGGGCCGTCGGCAGTCGGCTCCCATTACCGCAGCACCGCAGTAACCGCAGCATATAAAACCACAATGGAGGAGACGAAAATGAACAAGGCAATCAAGCAGCAACACGGCTGTGGCGCCAACGCAGCGGCCGGGGGCCGGAGGCGTAGCGCCGTGAAGGCGACGCTGGCCGCCCTGCTGGGCACCGCCTTCGCCACCCTGGGCGCCAGCCCGGCCGCGGCGCAGGAGAAGAACGTGGAGCTGCGCCTGGCGCACTGGATGCCGGCGCAGCACGCGCTGGTGAAGACCGGTTTCGCGCCTTGGGCCAAATCGGTGGAGGAAGCCTCCGGCGGCAGCATCAAGGTGCTGATGTTCCCCGCCCAGCAACTGGGCAAGGCGGCGGACCACTACGACATGGCGCGCGACGGCATCGCTGACATGAGCTGGGTCAGCCCCGGCTACCAGGCCGGCCGCTTCCCGGTGTTCGCCGCCAGCGAGCTGCCCTTCATGGCGCGCGACCCCGGCCCCGGCTCGGCCGCGCTGGACGCCTGGTACCGCAAGTACGCCGAGCGCGAGATGGCCGACGTCAAGCTGTGCTTCGCCCACATGCACATCGGCACCCTGCACTCCAAGGCGCCCATCACCGATCCGGAGCAGATCCGCGGCCTGAAGGTGCGCCCGGCCAATGGCACGGTGGCGCAGATGGTGACGCTGCTGGGCGGCAGCAATGTGCAGGTGTCGGCGCCGGAGTCGCGCGACGCGCTGGACAAGGGCGTGGCGGATGCCATCACCTTCCCGTGGAACTCGCTCATCGTCTTCAACGTGCACAAGGCGGCCACCTTCCACTCCGACATGCGGCTGTACAACGCCTCCTTCGTCTGGGTGATGAACAAGGCCTGGTACGGCAAGCTCTCCGACAAGCAGCGCAAGGTCATCGACGACCACTGCAACAACAGCTGGGCGGCGCGCGTGGGCGAGGCCTGGGGCGGCGAGGAGGATTCCGGCCGCGAGAAGCTGGCGGCGATGAAGGGCCAGACCATCGTGCCCATCGACGAAGCCCACCTGGAGAAGTGGAAGAAGGCGGTGATGCCGGTCTATGACATGTGGGCGAAGGCGATGCCAGCGGGTGGACCGGAGGCGGCCAAGGTGCTGGAGGAGTACCGCCAGGAACTGGCCAAGCGCAACGTGGCCTACTGAGCGGAGCGCGCACCCATGAAACGCCTGCTCTCACTGGCGGAGACGGTGGCGGCCGTCTTCCTGCTGCTCATCGCCTTGCTCACCGCCGCCAACGTGGCTTCGCGCGAGTTGTTCGGCTTCACCCTGCCGGACTGGTTCGACGGCTCGCGCATGCTGCTCGGCATCGCGCTGTTCTGGGGCATCGCGCTGGCTACCTGGCACGGCAGCCATATCTGCGTGGACCTGGTCTGGGAACAGCTGGGGCCGCGCGGCCGACGCTGGCTGGGCGCGCTGGTGGCGGTGCTGTGCGCCGCCTACTTCGCGCCCATGGCCTGGATGGTGTGGGTGAAGGTGGGCGGCCTGGGCGGCCAGGCTACCTCCGACCTGCGCCTGCCCTTGTCCTGGTTCCAGACAGCGGCGGCGGCGGGTGCCACCGCGGCGGCGGTGTTCGCCCTCTGGCGCGCGCTGGTGGCCTTGACTGGCCGCAAGCTGGAGGACAGCGCGGCTGGCGGCAGCGAGCTTACGGAGGCCAGTCATGGATCGTGATCTGGTCGCCCTGGGCGGCTTCGTGCTGATGTTCGTGCTGATGCTGCTGCGCGTGCCCATAGGCGTGGCGATGGGTGTCACCGGCGTGCTCGGCTTCGGCCTGCTCGCCGGCACCGGCCCGGCGCTCAACCTGTTCGCCAACGTGCCGCTGTCGGTGGTGACGGACTACGACCTGGCGGTGATCCCGATGTTCATCCTGATGGGCGCTTTCGCCGCCAATTCGGGCATGAGCCGGGAGCTGTTCGAGTCTGGCCGCATGTGGTTCGGCCACCGCCGCGGCGGCCTGGCCTATGCCTCAATCGCCGCCTGCGGCGGTTTCGCCGCGGTGAACGGCTCCTCGGTGGCGACGGCGGCCACCATGACCCAGGTGGCGCTGCCGGAAATGCGCAAGGCCGGCTACGCGCCGGGCTTCTCCGCCGGGCTGGTGGCGGCCGGCGGCACCCTGGGCATCATGATTCCGCCCTCGGTCATCTTCGTGCTGTACGGGATCATGACCGACACCGACATCACCCAGCTGTTCGCCGCCGGGGTGGTGCCCGGCCTGCTCGGCATCCTGTTCTACTTCGCGCTGGTGCAGTTCATGGCCTGGCGCAACCCGGACAGCGTGCCGGTGGGCGAGCGTCACGGCTGGGGTGCGCGCCTGCGCAGCTCGGTGGGCCTGTGGCCGGTGGCGCTGCTGTTCATGATGGTGCTGGGCGGCATCTACGGTGGCTGGTTCACCGTGCAGGAAGGCGCCGGCATGGGGGCCATGGGCACGCTGCTGATCGGCCTGGCGCGGCGGCGGCTGAACTGGAAGCTGATCCGCGCCTCGCTGATCGATGCGCTGCGCATCTCTTCGTCCATCATGATGATCGTGGTCGGCGCCTACCTGTTCGGCTACTTCCTCACCATCACCCAGTTCACCCAGAACGCGGTGGATTTCCTGGTGCACCTGCCGATAGGCGCCTACGGCGTGCTGGCGGTGGTGCTGGTGGGCTACTTCCTGCTCGGCGCGGTGATGGACGAGCTGGCGATGATCCTGCTCACCGTGCCCATCGTCTTCCCGGCGATGGTGGAGCTGGGCTTCGACCCGGTGTGGTTCGGGGTGATCACGGTGATGGCGGTGACCTTCGGCATGATCACGCCGCCGGTGGGCATCAACGTCTTCGTCATCAACTCCATCGCCCGCGACATCCCGCTCGGCAAGATCTACCGCGGCATCGCGCCCTTCGTCGCGGTAGACATCGTCCGCCTGGTGGTGCTGTGCATCTTCCCGGTGCTGTCGCTGTGGTTGCCGCATCACCTTGCCTGAACGGCCGGCGGGCGGCGCAAGCCGTCCGCCGGCTGAACCGGCTTACCGGACTCGCCTGAGGTGCCGATGAAACTCAATGTGGAGGACTACCGCCGCGCCGCGCGGCGGGTGCTGCCGCGCTTCGTCTTCGACTACATCGACGGCGCCGCCGAGCGCGGTGACTGCCTCAACCGCAACCGTGCCGATCTCGACCGCCTGGCGCTGATGCCGCGGGTGCTGCGCGACACCTCGGCGGTGGATTGCGGCATCGAGGTTTTCGGCCAGCGCTGGCGCCAGCCCTTCGGCATCGCGCCCATGGGCTTCAACGGCCTTGGTCGCGCCGGCGGCGACGGCATGCTGGCGCGCGCCGCGGCGGCGGCCGGTGTGCCCTTCGTGCTGTCCACCGCCTCCAACGAACGGCTGGAGCGGGTCGCCACGCCCGGCGGCATCCACTGGCTGCAGCTCTACGTGATGCGCGACCGCGCCATCGCCAGCCAGCTACTGCGCCGTGCCCGCGCCGCCGGCTACCAGGCGTTGGTGCTGACGGTGGACGTGCCGCTGAGCGGCTACCGCGAGCGCGACGTGCGCAACGGCTTCCGCCTGCCCTTCCGGCCGCCGCTGGCCACGCTGGCCGACATCGCCCTGCATCCGCGCTGGCTGCTGCGCTTCCTGCGCGCCGGCATGCCCGGCTTCATCAACCTGGCGGAAGAGGAGGGCGCCGACACCTTGCAGCTGCAGGCCGCGCTGCTCAGCCGCGAACTGGACCGCGCGCTGGACTGGGACGGCCTCGCCTGGCTGCGCCGCCAGTGGGACGGCCCGCTGCTGCTCAAGGGCGTGCTGCACCCGGCCGACGCCCGCGAGGCGCTGCGCCGCGGCGTGGATGGCCTGATCGTCTCCAACCACGGCGGCCGCCAGCTGGACGTGGCGCTGTCGGCCATCGCCGCGCTGCCCGGCGTGGCGGACGCGGTGGAAGGCCGCATTCCGGTGTTCGTGGACAGCGGCTTCCGCAGCGGCGCCGACGTCGCCAAGGCGCTGGCGCTGGGCGCCCGCGCCGTCTTCCTCGGCCGGCCGCTGCTCTACGGCCTGGCGGTGGATGGCGAAGCCGGCGCCGGTGCGGTGCTGCAACTCATCGCCACCGAACTGGAGCGGGCCCTGGTGCTGTGCGGTGCCAGCCGGGCCGGGGCGCTGGAGCGGGGCATGGTGCATGGGCTGGCGCAAGGCTGGCCGGCGGCTGCCGGGCTTGGTGCCCTTGGTGTGCAAGCCGGCGAGTACGCCGCCGCCCATAGGAAAAAAGAGGAGGCGCTGCAGACATGAAGACTGACACGATGGAGCCGGCCGGCGCGGCTGGAGCAAGCTCGCAGACGGCCGGCTTCGGTCTGCCTCCCGGCGCGGCAGGGGCCGCCAGCCCCGGACGGTCGGCGGATCCGCTGGCGCCCGGTGTGGCGCCAGCGGCGTCGGCTCACGCCCACGCCGAGACCGCCGCCGACGGACGCCGCATCACCGGCATACGCGCCCGCGCGGTCAACGTGCCGCTGGAATACCCGGTGCGCACCGGCGTCGGCGTGGTCGCCACCGCGCCGCTGGTGCTGATCGACCTGCAGGTGGGCGAGGTTACCGGCCACGCCTACGTCTTCACCTATACCCCGCTGGCGCTGGCCAGCACCCGCGCCATGGTGCAGGCCCTGGGCGAAGCCATCCGCGGCCAGCCGGCGGCGCCCTTCGACATCGACCGCCACCTCGCCAGCCGCCTGCGCCTGCTCGGCCGCGGCGGCATCGCCGGCATGGCCTGCGCCGGGCTGGACATGGCGCTGTGGGATGCGCTCGCCCGCCTGCAGCGTCTGCCGCTGGCCACGCTGCTGGGCGGCAGCCCGCGGCCGCTGCCGGCCTACGACAGCCACAGCATGGACGGCGAAGCGCTGGCCCTGGAGCGGGCGGCGCGGGCGGTGGATGCCGGCTTCCGCGCCATCAAGACCAAGATCGGCTACGCCACGCTGGCGGAAGACTGCCGCGTCGTCGGCGCCCTGCGCCGCCGCATCGGCGATGGCGTGCAGCTGATGGTGGATTACAACCAGTCCCTCAGCGTGCCCGAGGCGGCGCGCCGCCTGCGCGCCCTGCGCGAGTTCGACCCCGCCTGGGTGGAAGAGCCCACCCTGCAGGAGGACTACGCCGGCCACGCCCGCCTGCGCGCTGCCGCCGAGCTGCCCATCCAGATGGGCGAGAACTGGTGCGGCGTGGAGGAAATGCAAGGCGCGCTGGAAGCCGGCGCCTGCGACCTCGCCATGCCGGACGCGATGAAGATAGGCGGCGTCACCGGCTGGCTGAAAGCCGCCGCGCTGGCCGAGCGCCACGGCCTGCCGGTCTCCAGCCACATCTTCCAGGAGGTGAGCGCGCATCTGCTGGCGGTCACCCCCACCGCGCACTGGCTGGAGCGCATGGACCTGGCCGCACCCATCCTCGCCCGCCCGCTGGCCTTCCGCGACGGCATGGCGCAACCCGGGGAAGAGCCGGGGAGCGGTGTCGACTGGAACGAGGAGGCAGTGGGCCGATACCTGGCGTGAATGCGACAACTGATGCGATGAGCGCGATACCGCGCTTCAGACCAACCCAGACCATCAAGCGTAGCGGTTTTTCTCCCCTCTCCCCTTGCGGGGCGCAGGCGGAAAAAGCGAAGCACCGCTTCGCCCGCCGGAGCGCCCTGTGGCCTGCAGGCCACAGGGCCGGGGCGCGGAGCGGGGGCCGGGAGAGAGCGGGCAGCGCGCGCCGACCTGAAACGCAGCCGCCCCGACCGGGGCGTCCTCTCTCCCCGGCATTCCCCCGCAAGGGGCGGGCACCGCCGTGGCTTGCAGCTCAGACGGTTCCTACCGAGGCTCGATCGCCCCTGAACCCAGGCCCGTTTCCCGGCCGGCCGCCGTATTGTCTCCTCCCTGGATAGGCGTCCGGCCTCTTGCCGTCCGCGGTGCTCTGCCGGCGCCGCGGGCGGTTTTTTCCGCCCGGCGTATAGGGTGAATTTCGGGCTTTGCCACTCGCTGTCGGGATGAATGATCCGTTGTAGGCCAGCAGGCGGGCCTGCGGCAGGAGCCAGCTGGGCTGCGGCGGGGAGATGTCGCCCCATGTGTGAGCCACTTAAGGGAAGCACCCCTGGCGCGTGATTTCCCCAAGTGCTCAATCAGCCGCTATGCAAAATCTCGTATGCCAGCCGGTGGGTGGGTGTGTATAGTCTGCGCTTGGTTTGCGCCGCGTGCCCGCGGCAGCCCCTCCAGTTCTCCGACACTGATCACTTCGCTCACCACATGCTTCGGATTTTCCGCCATCGCCGTTTGACCAGCTGGATCGCGATCCTCGCCGTCCTGCTGACGGTGATTGCACCGGGGCTCAGCCACGCCATGAGCAAGGGCGGCTCCTCGCTGATCGACGTCTGCACCGCGGATGGTTTGATGAGGGTGCCGGCGAGTGAAACTCCGTCGGATGGTGGTGTCGCCCCTGACATCGGGGCCAGCTGCGCTTATTGTCTGACTCATGCTTTCGGCTTCGCCCTTCCGCCGGTGGATGTACCAAGCTGGCTCGATTTGCCCCAGGCTGCCGCATTGCGTGAGAGGGCGCCAACTTCTCATCACGTCCGTTTTTCTCCTTGGTCGGCCTCGCGCTCCCGCGCTCCTCCTCTGGCCTGAGCCTCCCTAGGCAGGTTTCTCCTGCCATCTTGAGTTTGCACCCCGGCTCTCCCGCGTAGGCCGGCGAGGTCGGGTAGATCTTGCCCGCTCGCCGAGTCGGGCGGTCAGCCAAGCCAGCCCGTCTTTAAGTTTCCTGCGTGCCGATTGAACGCATCGGCCGCTTCGCGCCCGCTTGCTTCTATGTCACGCCTGCTGCGTCACCGAGCCTGGATTGCCTGGATGGTTATCGCTGCCCTGCTGGGCGGCTTGCTGGCGCACGTCGCGCCGTCGCAGCCTGACCATTGGTTGTTGGCTGGCGACATCTGTGGCGTAGCTCCGGAACCCGACCCGACCGGCTCGCCCCTGGATGCGAGCGAGAGCAAGCACTGCCCGTGGTGCCGGGTGGATAGCCATGCCTGGATGCCGCCGGCCAGCCCGCCGATCATCCAGATCCTGGTCGAGGTCATACGCGTCAGCCCGCCCCGTCGGGTGGCCCCTTGGCGCTCATTCGTTCACACCCCCGGCTTTCCCCGTGGGCCTCCTCTTTCTCCTGATCTTCCACTGCTTTGATTGGCCTCGGGTCGATGACCCCCTGGTCCGGCTTGGGCTCAGCGATGGTGTTGCGCGGCATCAGAAGAATGAGGAAAAACAATGTTTCTGTCTTTACGCCAGTTTCCGCTGGCGCTTGCGTTCTGCTTCTCCGCATCGGCTTTTGCCGTTGATCTGGATCTGCCGTCGCTGCCGTTAGAGGAGGCGCTTCTTCGCCTCGGTGTGGCGACGGGTTGCAAGATTGAGCCGCCTGCTGCTGTCCGCTAGCGCTGGCGTTGGAGCATGAAAGTGAACAAGTCGCATGGACTGGAGCACGGAACCGTATCGCTGGACCGAGGCGCCTCACTCTACCTGGCTGGTGAGAAGGGACATGCGTGGCGAGTGCTCAGCGGCAGCATCCGCTTGGACCAGGAGGAGCCGACTGGAACGCAGTTTGCGGGTCTTGCTGTGGCGGGGGACGTGGTGGGCGCGGAAACCTTGCTCTTCGGGCGCTACACCTTCAGCGCTCATGCGCTGTCTCCGTGCTCGCTTCGGCCTTGGATGGCAGCGCCTGAAACGGCCGGCAACGGTATCTGGCTGCAGATGATTGCGGCCGCGGAACGGCGAATGGCAGATCTGTTGGCGCTGCGTTGCGGCAAGGCCGCCGAGCGGATCCGCAAGCTCCTGGCTCTGATGGGCAGCGGCGGGCGCGGCGTGGCTTTACCCCGGCTGCGAGACATTGCCGATATCACCGACCTGACCGTAGAGACGGTGTCCCGCACGGTTACCTCACTGAGTGCGGACGGCACGCTGGATGTCCAGGGGAGCTATCGCGTGCGAAAGGTGCGCGAGGTGATGAAGGAAGCGCTTTGAACGTTCTGGGCGGGCGTTTCGCGGAGTAGGGAGCGAAGAAGCGCAAAGGTGGGTTCTGCAAAGCGATCCCTTCAATTCAAGGCCCATGATTTACCAGGCATGAAATTTTCAATAGAGGACTACGTAATATGCGATTCAAAGTAAAGGCGAGTGCGGGTGAAAAGCGCGAGTCCTGCACATCAACGTCATCCCTTCCGTCGACCGATATGGGAGGCCGGAGAAAAAAACGGAGAACCCCTGGCATGTCTGCCGCGGCAATCTCCAGGATGGTGTTTTTTCCCGTCAGGAATCCTGTTGCTGTCGCGGTGGCAAGCACCCTGATGGCGAATGTCGCTTTTGCACAAGTGACGGATTCGACTCAAACGCTGCCGGAACTCGAAGTGAGGGCCGAGCCTATCAACGTGCCGGCTTTTGGCACTTCTCTGCAAGGAGACGCGCTTGATGCGCGCCGATTCGCTACGAATGATACGGCAGCCGTACTCGAAGGTACCCCGGGGCTGAGTTTTTACATCGGAGGGGGAATTTCCAGTTTGCCGGTAATAAACGGATTGGGTGACGACAGGCTGAAAGTTACCGTCGATGGCATGAGTATCACCTCGGCCTGCCCCAATCATATGAATCCTGCGCTCTCCTATATTGATCCTGCTGCGCTGAGTCAGATCAAGGTATACGCCGGCATTGTGCCGGTCAGCCAGGGCGGGGACAGTATTGGCGGCACAATTGCGGTCAGGTCTGCTCCGCCTGCTTTTGCCGAGTCTGGACAGGGCTTGGAAACGTCTGGAAACCTGAGTGCCTATTACCGCAGCAATGGTGATGTAGCCGGCTTCAGTGCGCGGGCGGCTGTCGCTTCGGAGAACTTCAGCATCGGCTACGTGGGCAATACGGTAGATGCCGAGAATTATGAAGACGGTGATGGCAAGGTCGTAGGGGCAAGTCGGTACAAGATCCGTAACAATGCGATCAAGCTGGCGGCAAAGACCGGTAACGATATCTATTCCCTTGATATCGGTTGGCAGGATATTCCCGTACAAGGTTTTCCGAACCAAAGTATGGATATGACTTACAACAAGAGCTTTTCATTCAATGCCGCCTACGATGGTGATTTTTCGTGGGGTGAACTGGAAGCTCGCGTATTCCGGCAGCGCGTCCGGCACAAGATGGATATCCTGCCGGAAAAGGGCGGGCAGATGCCGATGGAGACCAAGGCTGTTGATCTTGGTTATTCGATCATGGCGACAATGCCCTTTGGCGATGAACACGTTACACGCTTTGGCCATGAGTTCCATCGCTACACGCTGGATGACTGGTGGCCGCCGCTTGATTCAGGATTCATGTCTCCCAATGACTTCTGGAATGTCCGGAACGGGAAGCGTGATCGCATGGCGTTGTTTGCTGAATTGGACAGCAAGTTGAGCGAAAAGCTGACTACTCAAATCGGCGCCCGGGTTGAGCGGGTCAGCATGAATACGGGAGATGTCCAGGGCTATTTCAATACGGGCGATTCAGACATGATGGGCATGCCCTTGCCTGATGGTACCGTTTATCAGAACGATGCCGACTCGTTCAACGCCAGGAATCACCATCGTACCGATGTGAATTGGGATCTGACCGCCTCTGCACGCTATGTTGACAGCGCGCATGCAACTTACGACATCGGCTTTTCGCGTAAAACCCGTTCTCCGAACCTGCATGAGCGCTATACCTGGTCAAACGAGGCCATGATGGCGGGCCTGATGAATAATTGGTTTGGCGACCTGAATTCCTATGTTGGCGACATTGATCTGAAGCCGGAGGTCGCATATACGCTGAAGGCCAGCGCGGATTGGCATGATGCCGAAGGGACGGACTGGCAGCTGATGGTGACGCCCTTCTACACCTATGTTCAGGATTACATCAATGTGGCAGTCAATACGGATGGAAATCCTTACAACATGAGCATGCTGGCCGGGCGTCAATCGCTGAGATTCATCAACCAGGATGCCAGGTTGTATGGCGTGGATGTTTCCGGCAAGAAATCCCTGGGGCGTGCCGCCGGCGAGTGGGGAACCCGTTTCAGTCTGAGCTATGTTCGAGCCAAGGCTGAAAATGGAGACAATCTTTACAACATCATGCCCTTGAATGCTCGCCTGAACCTCGATCACAGCCTTGGCGCCTGGAACAGTACCTTTGAAGCCGTACTGGTTGCGTCAAAGAATAAGGTGAGCAATGTACGGGCGGAGCAGAAAACGGCGGGTTATGCAATCGCCAACTTTCGGACGACCTACAAAGTCACGAAATCAATTCGCTTTGAAGCCGGGGTAGACAATTTGTTTGATCGGCAATACTCCCTGCCGCTGGGGGGGCTGGAATATGCAAGCGCCGACATGATGGCCGGGACGGCGCCCAAACCGCTGCGTGCGATGGGAAGGTCTGTCAATGCTGGAGTTTCAATCGACTTCTAAGCCATGAGGAAAGGAAGGCTGCCAGTCGTACGGGATGCACGCACGTAGGTCCAATGCATCGATGATGTAAGGAATGGAGAAGGCGTACTCCTGGGCACAGCTGGAAAATTCAGCTCTCGACGACGACGGAAAAATCATTACCCGCTGGAGCTTTTCGATGCATGGATTGATTGCCCGGATTGCCACTTTGTTTTGCATTACGGCTGTTCTTGCCGGGATATTGCCCGGCTGCGAGAGGAATTCTCCCGTTTCTTATCACGGCATAGACATCACTGGTGCGACATACGCTGCCGATTTCCGGCTTTCAGATCCGGATGGAAGGGAGCGCACGCTGGCTGACTTCAGTGGCAAAGCGGTCCTCATCTTTTTCGGCTTCACCCATTGCCCCGACATTTGCCCGACCGCACTGGCGCGCGCGGCCGAGGTCAAGCGCTTGCTGGGGACGGATGGGGAGCGCTTCCAGGCGTTGTTCGTCACGATAGATCCGGAGCGAGACACGCCGGAGGTACTCAAGGCGTACACGGCTGCCTTTGATCCCGGCTTCATTGGTCTGTATGGCAGTGCAAGTCGTACCGCACAGACCGCAAGGGACTTCCGCGCGTACTACAAGAAAGTGCCGACGGGATCCTCGTACACCATGGATCACTCCTCGCTGAGTTACATCTATGACCCGCAAGGTCGCCTGCGTCTGGCATTGGGGCACGAGAAGACGGCCCAGGAATTCGCGGAGGACATACGCAAGATCCTCGCCCCCCGTTTCCCGATGAACTAATGAAAGGAGCCCGCCAACACCCATCGATCAATCCGTCCTGGATTCACTACCGGAAGGAATGAGTCCATCCACCCGAAGGAGTGCGCAGTTGCGCCTGGTATCGGTCCGAAGCCGGCACATTGCCGGCAGCAGGATTCATCGATGCCGAGCGCGGTGCCGAATAGCCGGCGAGCGGACGCTCGCCAACAAAATCAAGTAAAAGGATCCACGAACCATGAAGCAAATCTTCCTGCTCATCCCGCTACTGGCCGGGCTGTCTGCCACGCCCGCCCTGGCTGACCAGGCCTTGGCCACGTCTAAGAACTGCATGGCCTGTCATAAGCTGGACACCAAGTTCGTTGGCCCCGCCTACAAGGATGTGGCAGCCAAATACGCCGGTAACAAGGATGCGGCGGCCATGCTGGCCAACAAGATCATGAAGGGCAGCAGCGGTGTGTGGGGTCAGGTACCCATGCCCCCGAACACCACGGTCAATGAAGCCGACGCCAAGAAACTGGCGGCCTGGGTGCTGTCGATCAAGTAAGCCAACTGAGGGCGAATCGCGCTACCTTGATTCGTTCTCGGGCCTGCCTTGTTCATCGTCCCTGGCTTGTCCGGCGGGGGCGGGTCAAGGCAGGCCCTGCCACTCCGGGCTTGCACTTTTGCTAAATTCCATTCCCCGCCCGCGCTCCGCGTGCGCCAGGAACCGGAACCCGCATGAGCCAGCCCACCGTCCCGACCTACAAGCTCTTCGGCGAGAAACAGCTGTGGCAGACGCCCGAGCCGCTGCACCATGAGACCATCGCCGCGCGCAGCGCCCTGTACGATTGGGAAATCACGCCGCACAGCCACGACAACCTGCTGCACGTCGTCTTCCTGCAGAGCGGGGCGGCCGAGATCAGCTTCGAGACGCGGCGGGTGGCGCTGCAGACGCCTTGCCTGCTGATGGTGCCGCCGCAGCGGGTGCATGGCTTCCGCTTTTCGCCGGACATCGTCGGCCAGATCGTCACCCTGCCGCAGCCGCTGGTGGATGAACTCCTGGCGCTGTCGCCGGAGCTGCGCCAGGCCCTCGGCCTGCTGCACTACCTGCCGCTGGCGGACGAGGTCGCCGCCTTCGACCTGATGCGCCTGCACTTCGAGGAGTTCGCCCGCGAGTACAGCGGCCGCGAGGCCGGCCGCGTCAGCGTGCTCAAGGCCATCATCGGCCTCGCCCTGGTGCGCCTGCTGCGCAGTGGCGGCCTGAGCGCCGCCGAAAGTGGCGGCGACCGCATCCGCCAGCGGGTGGCGCGCTTCAGCGAGTTGATCGAGCGCCATTTCCGCGACTGGCAGCCGCTCGCGTTCTACGCCAACCGCCTGGGTGTTTCCACCGCCCAGCTCAACAACAGCTGCCGCCGCGAGGCCGGCCTCAGCGCCCAGCACATGATCCACGAGCGCCTGCTGCTCGAAGCCCGCCGCCTGCTCGCCTATTCCGACCTCGACGTCACCGGCATCGGCTACGCATTGGGCTTCCGCGACCCGGCCTACTTCTCCCGCTTCTTCACCCGCATGCAGGGCATGTCGCCCTCGGCCTTCCGTCAGGCGCAGGGCAGGGGCGCCTAGCAGCCGGGCCTGCCCATTCCCCTGCCTTTCGCCGAATTGCGTATGGCGGAAGGCATGGTTTTTCCCATTGCGGCAAATCTTTACAGCAAAAATCCCTCAGCATAGGATTACCCGATCCGGAATACGGGCGGCAATCGGGCGCCGTGCCGCGCCTTCGGGCCCGGTACGCCGGCTTTTCCCGCCTGGGTGATTAGTCCTTGTATCGACTAGCGGAAACGGTCTTCCGCCATCGTCGAATCTTCATTTCTCATTCGTAATGCAGTAGCGCTTAATCGGGACAGGGGGTTGTGTGAACGGATTGAGTCTGTTTATCGAGTTGCCGATATTTTTGGGCGGGCTCGCGCTGATCGTTTTCCTCGCTTATCGGAAACAGCCCGGCGGTAGCGAAAGCTTCGGGCAGTTCGCCGGCGCCTACGCGAAAAAGAACTGGAAATGGCTGCTTCCGGGCTTTATCGCCGGGGTGCTCATCGGGCCTATCAGCGGCTTTGTCGTGCTGGCCATTGCCTATGGCATTTCCCGCATCGACTTCGGTGCGGAGAAAAGGAAAAGGCAGCAGGCGCGGGAGGCCGTGCTGAAAGAGCACGAGAAATGGGTTCAGGAGCTGGGCTCAAGCCGCGAGCAACGTACTGCGGCCATCAACGAGATCTTCGACCGGAAAGACCGGGCGATCAGCATTTCGGTCTGGCATGAGTTTGCAGACAAGAGCGCTCAGGGCGCGAAAAGCGAATCTTTCCTGGAATTCCATATCAGCCGCCATCTTGCGGCGATGGAGACACGGGAGCGGGAAATGCTGCGCGTCACCGAATTGCTGCTGAATGCGGGGAACGGTGCGTCCAGCGAGCAGGACATGAAGTGGTACCGCTGGGCGAAGTTCGGGCTGATCTGGGGGAATGGGAAGGCCACCATCGACAATTACAGCTATTCGATGTGGGCCGAGGACAAAGGCATCCGTGATGCCATCGGGGCCATCAACTGGTTCATGTCGAAAGAGGGCGCCTCGGCCGATGCGGTGGTGAGCAATGTGCTGAAGGTGATGCAGAGCAAGGAGGGCGATCCGGCCGTCCAGCCGCTGATCAAGGAGGCCAGCGCCAAGCTCAAGGGCGGCAACGCCTGGCTGTCTCTGGATGCGCTGGCCGACACGATCTTCGCGCCGAACGGGCGGCCCGGCCTGAAGCTCGGAACCATAGATGGCGAGCCGCTGATCTACGCCGGCGAGGGATCGCTGATTACCGTGGCGCCTCCCGGATCCGGGAAAACCCAGTGCAATGTGTTCCCCAACCTGCTCGACTGGCATGGCCCGGCGGTGGTGCTGGATGTGAAGGGCGAGATCTATGCCGGCACCAGCAAATGGCGCGCGGAGAATGTCGGGCCGGTGTTCAAGTTCAGCCCGCTCGACCCGGCGAACAGCCATTTCTATAACCCGCTGGCCTTCATCCGCCAGGAGTCGGACTACATCTGGGAAGACGCCCGCTTCCTCGCCGACATGATGATCGTGCCATCCGGCGCGGCCGATCCGTTCTGGGAGAACAAGGCGCGCGACGTGCTGACCGCGGCGGTGGCCTATGTGGCATATTCCAATCCGCCGGAGAGCCGGCCGATGTCGCAGATCGTCGACATCATCCACGGCGGCAAGGCCTGGGATGACATGGTGCTCGGCCTGCAGACCGCGGTGGATGTGCGCAGCATGATGCAGCAGGGCACCTCGCTGGCCGGCATGAACGAGAAGACCCGCGACAGCGTGCTGCAGACCGCGCAGTCCAGCCTCAGCGCCTGGAGTGGCGAGCGTATCGCCAGGGCCACCAGCCGGTCGGACTGGAGTCCGCTGGATCTGCGCGGCGCCACCAATCCCACCGTGTATATCTGCCTGAAGCCGAGCGAGGTGGATAGCTACATCTCGCTGCTGCGGGTGATCATCGCCCAGCACATCCGCATGCTGTGCAGTGAACTGCCGCCGCGCGGCGCCGCGCCCATCCTGTTCCTGCTCGACGAATTGCCGCGCCTCAAGCACATGCCGCCGGTGGAGGAGGCCATCGAAATCGGCCGCCAGTACGGGCTGCGCCTGTGGCTGTTCGCCCAGAGCCTGGGGCAGCTGGAGAAGGCCTACCCGAACGCGGAGGGCATGGTGGGAAGCTGCGCCGTGCGCATCTTCATGAACCCCACCGCGCACGACGGCCTGGCGGAGAAGCTCTCCGAGCAGCTGGGCTACCGCGAATCCATCATGGACGGCTCGCGGCAGAGGCTGGTGGATGCGGCCGAGCTGGCCGGGCCGGCGTACCGCGATTACCAGATCGTGATGGCGGCGAGCTGCAAGCCGGCGAAGGTCCGGAAGGACTTCGCCTGGCAGAACCCGGAAGTGGCTGGCCGCATGGGCAGCCTGTGAGGGCCGCATCGGCTGCGTGAATTGCGGGGGAGGGCGGCATGAGCCTTGAGCAGGAAATCGCGGAATTGCAGAAGCGGAAGGAAGCCCTGGAAGCGGCGCTGAGAGACCTGGATCAGCTGGCTTCCAGGATTGCCGCGCTACCCGCCGAAGACCGCGCGGCGAAGGAGCAGGAAGCCGCCGGCCTGAGAGTCGACGCCCAGGGGGCGCTGAAGCAGGCCGAGGAGCGGCTGACCGCGCTCCTGATCGCAAAGGAAGTGGCCGACAGAACGCTGGGGGAGCAGGGACTGGAACATTCGAGACAGCTGACGGAGGCGGAGGCCCGCGTGCGGGAGCAGCAGCAGGCGCAGGTCCAGGAGGTCGGCGCCGACCGTTATCTGGCGGCGTCGGCGGAGTTCAAGCGTGAGGTGCAGCACGAATCCGGCATGGTCCACCAGGCGCCGGTCAACCAGCTTGACCCGGCCCTGGGCCTTGCGCTGACCGCGGTTGCCGGCATCGAAGCCATCAAGGCCGGCATCGAGAAGCTCGAGCTCAACCAGGAAAAACGCATCGAACAGGCCATTGCCCAGCACCAGCCTTCCGGGCAGAGCCAGCGTGAGAACGAGGCATTCGCCGCGATCGAGAAGGAGCAGGCCGAGTCCGTGGCGCAGAAGGAGCAAGCCAGCGCCGCACGCAAGGAACTGGAGCAGAACCTGCAGAAGCTGGAGCAGAACTTCGAACAGCGGCACCAGAACACCGAACCCGAACGGCGCGACGAATTGCGTCAGCAGTTGCAGGCGCGTTTTCAGGACTTGCGGGATCAGCTCGAGGCGAAGCTGGCCGAGGACCGCCAGCGCTTGCTGGAGGAGCAGGAGAGAAAGCGCAAGGAGTGGGACCCACGCACGCTCTGAGGGGCGGGATAGGGGTTTCTCCCGCGCGAGCCCGGAGCCTCCGCCGGCTCCGCGCGTCAGACTGCGGAGAGGTACGCCCCTGGCTGAGGGGCCTGTTGCCTGCCGGATGCCGCGGAAGGGCGTTCTTAACCCGTACGGGGTAAATCGAAGGCTGAGAAATCCCGGGCTCATGACGTTGTTAACGCAGGAGGCCGGCTTTTATTGACTAGGCTTCCGATTGCCGCCGGGCCGCCCGCCGGGTGCCCGGGATACTGCATGGAGACCTCCGCATGTCCTCAGCCCAAGCCCTGCCCGCTGCCGTTGCCGACTACCGGATCGGGCATGAAGAAGACCTCCCCGGTTACTTCGCCGCGATCGATCGCAGCCGCGCCATCGCCGAGTTCGATCCCGAAGGCCGCTTCCTTGGCGTGAACGAGCGTTTCCTCAAGCTCTTCGGCTACTCGCGCGAGCAGCTGGTGGGCGCCCATCACAGCATGCTATGCCTGCCGGAGGAGGCCCAGTCGGAGGAGTACGAGACCTTCTGGGAGCGCCTGGCGGCGGGCGAATCCATCAGCGAGGAGTTCCACTATCTCGCCAATGGCGCGCGTGAGGTCTACATCGGCGGCATCTTCAGCCCGATTCCGGCGCGCGGCAGCAACCCGCGCAAGATTGCCCTGTTCGCGGTGGACATGACCGCCTCGCGCATGAAGAGCGTGGAGGACGACGGCAAGGTGGCGGCCATCTCGCGTTCCCAGGCGGTGGTGGAGTTCGACCTCAACGGCGTCATCCTCGATGCCAACGAGAACTTCCTGCACCTCATGGACTACTCGCTGGACGAAGTGCGCGGCCAGCATCACCGCATGTTCGTGGACAAGCAGGAAGCCAATGGCGCGGCCTACCGCGCTTTCTGGCACAAGCTGGCGCAAGGCGAGTTCGACCGCGGCGAGTACATGCGGCTGGCCCGCAACGGCCGGCAGATCTGGATCCAGGCCACGTACAACCCCATCCTTGACCCCAGCGGGCGGCCGCTGAAAGTGGTCAAGTTCGCCACCGACGTCACCGCCAGCAAGCTCGCCAGCCTGGAACTGGCGGCGCGCATGGATGCGGTGTCGCGCAACAACTGCATGCTGGACATGGACCGCGACCGCAACATCCTCAGCCTCAACGCGACCCTGGAGCGCACGCTGGGTTACACCGCCACGGAGCTGATCGGCAGCCCGGAGGCCAAGCTGTTGTTCCCCGAGGAGGAGATGACGAGCCAGGAGCACTGGCGCACCCTGGCCGAGGGGCGCGCGGTGAGTGCCGAACTGCGGCGCAAGGGGGCTGGCGGCCGCGAGGTGTGGCTGAGCGCGACGCTGACCCCCGTCATCGGCATGGACGGGCTGCTCGGCAAGGTCATCGTCGTCGCCAAGGACATCACCCGCGAGATGCTGGAGCGGTTGGATGCCGCCGGCAAGCTGGGCGCGGTGGACCGGGCCCAGGCCGTCATCGAGTTTGACCTGCAGGGCCGGGTGCTGCATGCCAATGCCAACTTCCTGGAACTCACCGGATACCGGGAAGACGAGATCATCGGCCATCATCACCGCATGTTCGTCGCGCCCGAGATGGCGGCGAGCACCGACTACCAGGTGTTCTGGGACCGCCTGGCGCAGGGCGAACTGGTGGGCGGCGAGTTCAAGCGCGTGGGCAAGGGCGGGCGCGAGTTGTGGCTGCAGGCCACCTACAACCCCATCTTCGACCCTCACGGCAGGCCGCTGAAGGTGGTCAAGTTCGCCACCGACGTCACCCGCCAGAAGGTGCACAACGCGGAGTTCGAAGCCAAGGTGGCGGCGATCAACCTCGGCCAGGCGGTGGTGGAGTTCGATCTCGGTGACCATGTGCTCAGCGCCAACCGCAACTTCCTCGCCGCCATGGGCTACACCCAGCGCGAAATCCAGGGCCAGCACCACGCCATGTTCTGCACCGACGAGTACACCCGCAGCCAGGAATACCGTGACTTCTGGCTGCGCTTGAGCGAGGGCAAGCTGGTGAGCGGGCGCTTCCACTGCGTCGGCAAGTTCAACCGCGACGTATGGATACAGGCCACCTACAACCCCATCCTCGATCTCAACGGCAAGGTGAGCAAGATCATCCAGTACGCCTACGACGTCACCGCCGAGGTGGAGATGGAGCAGCGCATCAGTGCCCGCTCGGTGGACATGAGCGGCAGCGTGCGCCAGCTGCTGGAGAGCATCGGCCAGATCGCCGACAACTGCGAGCGTGCGTCCTCCACCGCGTCCACCGCCTCCACCGCCGCGCAGGACGGCTCGCGGGCGCTGGCCGAGTCCATCGCCGCCATCGGCCGCATCCAGGGCAGTTCGGACAAGGTCTCCGAGATCGTGCGCGTCATCAGCGACATCTCCAACCAGACCAACCTGTTGGCCTTCAACGCCGCCATCGAGGCTGCCCGCGCTGGCGAGCAGGGCATCGGCTTCTCGGTGGTCGCCTCCGAAGTGCGCAAGCTGGCCGAGCGCAGCGCCGCGGCGGCCAAGGAAATCGCTGGCCTCATCGAGCAGTCCAACGCCAACGTGAAGGCCGGCGCCGAGGTCAGCCGGCGCGCCTCCACCAGCTTCGAGGGCATCCTGGAAAGCGTGGACAAGACCGTTTCCAGCACCGCCCAGATCGCCCGCGCCACCGAGGCCCAGCGCGAAATGGCGGGCAAGGTCTCGCTGCTCATCGACGAACTCTCGCGCACCGTGAGGCGCTGACATGGAGCGCGAGGGCGGCCTTTTGATCGGCGCTTTCCGCCGCGGCGGCCTGCAGCTTGGCCTGGCGGTGGAGGTATTGCGCGAAGTGGTGCCGCGCACCGCCCTGCATCCGCTGCCGGGCACCCGGGGGGCGGTGGTGGGCGGCATCGATCTGCGCGGTACGGTGGTGCCGGTGGTGGATCTGGACCACCGGCCCGAGGGCGGTCCGGGGGAGCAACAGGATGAGGTGGTGGCGGTGCTCGCCCACGAGGGCCGCCTGCTCGGGCTGCTCGCCGACAGCGTTGAAGGCATCCTCGAATGCCGCAACGCGGCGCTCAACCGCTTTGAAGCGGCCGGCGAGGTGCTGGCGCTGCTGCGCGGCGGCTTCGTGCGGGAGGACGACCGCTCGGTGGTTGCCGTGCTGGAGCCGGCCCGCCTCGCCGAACGCTTCCCCATGGTGGATGAGCCGCCGCGCGGCGCGGCTGGCGCCTGGCAGGCCGCCCACGGCAGCCTGCCCGCCACCCTGGTGCTGATGCACACCGGCAGCGTGCCGCTGGCGGTGGATGCGGAGTTGGTGCACACCACGCTGGTCAATCCGGTGATCGAGCGCAGCGCCTTGTCCGAGTGCGGTTGCCTTGGCGTCGTCGAGATCGACGCCAAGGCCGTGCCGGTGCTGGACTTCCTCGCCTTCTGCGGGCTTGGGCGGATGCGCCCCGGCGGGCCGCTGCAGGCCTTCGTGCTGCGCTACCCGGAGGGGCTGCTGGTGCTGGCGGTGGAGCGCATCCTGGACGTGGTTGCCGCCAGTTCCGCCCGGCTGGCGGAGGGCAGCGGCAGCTTGCCCGAAGGCCTCTTCCGCGGTGCCCTGACCACCGCCGGCTTGCCGCCGCGCACCCCTTGCGCCGCGGTGGACCGCCTGGCGTACTTCCTGCTGCTGGACAGCGCCCGCTTGCGCGACGACCCCGCCTTGCGCCGTCTGGCCGGGCTCAACACGCCGGTACGGCGCGAACAGCCCCTGCCGGGCAGTGGTCCGCGCCGTACCCAACCTGTGCGTGGCAGGCGCCGCCAGGTGCTCACCGCGGACGTGGGCGCCGAGGTAGCCGCCACGTTGGCGCAGGTGCTGGAGATCGTGGGCTGGACCGAGGGTGCGGTGCTCGACACCGGCGGCGACCGGCCCGGCCTGCTGGTGAGTCGCAGCCGGGCCGTGCCGGTATTCGACCTCGCCATCGTGCTCGGCATGCCTGGCCGGCCGCGTACCTCCACCGCCAGCATCCTGGTGGTGGCCACCACCGACGGCCAGCGCGTCGGCTTCACCGTGCCGGCGCTGGGTACCATTGCGGAAGCAGTGGACAGCGAGGCCGGCGGCGAGCAGGTGATGGCCAGCTTCGAGCGCGCTGGCGTGCCGGGCGTGTGGTCGGCGGTAACCCTGCATGCCGACGGCGAGATGCGCATGGGCGCCTTGCTGGACCTCGCTGCGCTGGCCGACTCGCTGCTTGAACAGATATTGGCGCTGCCGGCGGCCGCACCGGGGTAGGGGAGAGGGGCGGGCAGCGCATGCGCCGGGACCAAGGGAGCTGAGGCTTGCGCCAGAGCGCCTTCATCCGGTCCGCCAGGTTGCTTCCAGTCCGGGCAGGGTCTCTCCTGCAGCGAGGTAACCGATTTCGTACAGGTCGCCGGCCTCGTCTCCGCCGAGAGGTTGTGTCAGCCACAGGCTCAGCCGCAACAGAGACCAGTTCGCTGCGTCCAGGGCGGCGAGGCGGGCGAGCGGCAGGCCGGGCTCCGTCGTTCCCACGGCCTGGCCCGGCGTCTCGCGCCCTGTCCGCCAGGCGGCTTCACCAGCAGCCAGCGCGGCGAGACCTTCTCCGGCGGCCAGCGGCCGCGTCTCCAGCGTGGCCCAGCGTGCCTGCGACAAGGTGCCGGTCAGCGCGGGTTCCCAGGCCAGCCAGTTGCGTATGGCGGGGCGGCCGAAGGCGTCTGCCAGTGCGGCGAAGCCGGCGCTTTCGATGAAGCGGCTGGCACCGGCGATGTCCTGCCACAGGTAGAAGGGCGCGTAGCGGTTGGCGGTGGCGCGGTGGCGGGGATCGGCGCGGTCCGAGAACAGGTAGGCCTTGAAGGCGAGGCCGGGGAAGCCGTCCAGCGCGCGGCCCTTGTCGGCGATGCGGCGGCGGATCACCGCCATGTCGTAGTCGGCGGGCAGGGTGAAGGCGTATTGCATGGCGTACATGGCAGGCTCCTCAGGGCAGCATGCTGGCGTGGCCATCGGCGAAGGACCAGTCTTCCAGCGCGTTGTGGCGTATCACCACCATCAGGTCGGCGGGCGCAAGCCCTGGAGATAGCGCCAGCAGCTCGGCCAGCCGGCGATAGAAGGCGCGCTTGGTGTCGGCGCTGCGCGGCCGCCCGGCGGTGATCTCGATCAACACCCAGTCGTCGCTGCGCGGGCCGCCGAGGTAGTGGCGGTCGAAGCGCATCTCCGCCGGATCGAACTGCTGGATGAGCTGGAAACGATCATCCGCCGGCACCTCGAAGCGCTCCACCAGCGCCTGGTGCAGGCCGGCGGAGAGCGCGTCGAGGTAGGCCGCCGTATGGCCCCGGCGCAGGCTGATGCGGGAAACCGGCATGTCAGCGCTCCCGCCCGGCGGCATCCGCCTCTGGCGACAGGCGCAGCAGCGCGCTGTGCGCCGCCGGCCAGCCGGCATAGAAGGCGAGGTGGGTCACCACTTCCGCCAGTTCCTCATGGCTGACGCCATTCTCCAGCGCCTTGGCGAAGTGGATGGGCAGTTGCTCGCTGCGGCCCATGGCCATCAGGGCAGCCACGGTGATCAGGCTGCGGTCGCGCTTGTCCAGCTGTGGCCGTTCCCAGACCTGGCCGAACAGCACCTCGTCGGTGAGGCGGGCGAGCTCAGGCGCGGCGGCCATCGGGTGCGGCTTGCTCATGCATGCTCCTGCGAGGCGTTGATTTGACCCTCACAGCCTAGGGGCGGATGATCGTGCTGAAAATCAAATATTTCTTAATTGATTATCCAGATTTTCGGGATTAATGATGGCGACCAACCTCGACCTCGATGTGCTGCGCAGCTTCGTCGCTGGCGTGGATCTTGGCAGCTTCGCCCGTGCGGCGGATCGCCTCGGCCGTTCCACCTCGGCCTTGAGCGCACAGCTGAAGAAGCTGGAGGAACAGCTGGGCGTGCCGGTGCTGCGCAAGTCCGGCCGCGGCCTGGTGCCGACGGCGGAAGGCGAGCTGATGCTGAGCTACGCCCGTCGCCTGCTGGCGCTGAACGATGCCGCCGTGCTGGCGGTGCGCGGCTCCCGGCTGGGCGGGCAGGTGCGGGTGGGTCTGCAGGAGGATTTTGGCGAGGGGCTGCTCACGGAGGTGCTGGGGCTGTTCGCCCGCACCCATCCGGCGGTGACGGTGGAGGCGCGCATCGCCCGCAACCTGGCGCTGGAAACCGCGCTGGCCAGCGCCGAGCTGGATCTGATCCTTGCCTGGCAGGCCGAGCCGGACAGCAACTGCATGCAGCAACTGCCCTTGTGCTGGATCGGCGATCCAGCGCTGGTCGAAACCTGGCTGGGCAGCGGCGAGCCCTTGCCGCTTGTGGTGTTCGAGGCGCCCTGCGTAATGCGCAGCCACGCCGTCGCCGCGCTGGACGCCGCCGGCATTCCCTGGCGCGTGGCCTTCACCAGCTCCAGCCTCGCCGGCATATGGGCGGCGGTGCAGGCCGGGCTGGGTGTGACCGTGCGCACCGGCATCGGCAGGCCGGCGGCCCTGGCCCGGTTGCCGTCTCTGCCGTCCCTGCCGCAGGTAGGCATTGTGCTCAAGCGCGGGCCCGGCATCGATAGTGCGGCGCTGGCGCGGCTGCAGGGCATCGTGGCCGAAAGACTGGCCGCGCTGTGCGACGGCATCGAGGGAAAGGCCGCTACCGGCTATTCCGCAGCCGGAACGCTTGCCTCCGCCGCCACCGGCCACGCAGCCACCAGTACCAGCACCAGCCCGATGAACATGTAGGGCACGCCCGGCCCCTGTTCGTAGAGCAGGGTGCCCACCACCGGCCCCAGCACCAGCCCCAGGCCCTGGGCCGCGCCCAGGGAGCCGGCGGTGGCCCCTTGTTCGTGTGCGCCTACCGCGTTGGAGGCCAGGGCGGCGAAGGCGGGGAAGACCCAGCCCATGCCGGCGGCGGCGACGAAGTAGCAGGCGGCGAGCATGGCGCTGCTGTCCGCCAGCGCGACCGCGCCGAAGCCCAGCCCGCTGATGGCCGCGCCTACCCGGATCAGCCTCAGGCTGTCCCACTTCAGCCGGCGGACCGCCATCTGGGCCAGGATCAGTCCCACGCCGACCAGTGTCAGCGCCAGGCCGGCGGCCCGCGCGGCCTGTTCGGGCGGCAAGCCCAGGCGGTCGATGGCGAAGAAGCCGACCGAGATCTGGCCCACCGAGACGCTGAACATGGCGGCGAAGGCCACCGCCATCGGCCGGCGCAGCCTGGGGTCGGCGAGGCGCACGCTGCTGGTGGGCATGTCGTGGTGATGTTCGCTGCGCGGCAGGCCGCGCCAAAGCGCGACGAAGGCCAGCAGCGGCAGGGCGGCGGTCACATACAACGGCAAGCCGAGGCTGATCGGTGTCAGCGCCGCCGCCAGCGCGGGGCCGAGCACCAGTCCAATGGCATTGGCGGCGCCCAGGCCGGCAAGGGCGGCGGTGCGGCCGGCGGGCGACACATGGTCCGCCACCAGCGCCTGCCCCACCGATGGAATGGCGGCGAAGAAGCCGCCGACCGCGCCGCGGGTGAGCAGCAGGCCGGCGAACACCAGCGCGGCTGTCGGCAGCAGCTCCAGCGAGGCGAGCAGCAGCCCGCACATCGCCCAGTAGCTCAGCATGAAGCCGCCAACGCCCATCAGTAGCACGCGGCGCCGGCCCAGCCTGTCGCTGGCGCTGCCCCAGGCGCGCGCCAGCACCATCCACAGCACGCCGCCCACGGTGACGACGGTGCCGGCCTGCCATGCGGCCAGGCGCAGCACCCGCGCCATCGGGCCGATGAGGGCGACGAAGGCCATCATCGCCATGGTGCAGCTCATGTAGGCGAGCATCAGCGGACGCGGGTTGAAGGCAGGGGAGGGCGGCAGGATTTCCGCGTTCGTCTTCATGGCACGAGGGGGCGCATGGCGCTGGAGAAGGTGTTGAACAGGGTGTCGGCCAGCCGCTTGCGGGCGGCCTTGTTGCCGCTCTGCGCCTGGGCGGCGAGGTCGTCGGCGAGGCCGTGCATGCCGTGGAACATGAGGATGGCGAGCTGCCTGGGCTCTGCCGCGTGCCACACGCCGGCCGCCACGCCCTGGCTGACCAGGGCGGCCAGCTGGGTCACCACCGGGTTGTCGTGGATGAGGTCGCGGTGATCGTGGCCCAGCTCGTGGAACAACATGTCGTGCAGCACCAGCTGGTCGAGCAGGGTGTCCAGCGCGGTGGCGAACCAGGCGCGCAGGCGGCCGTTCCAGTCGCCGGCGCGGCGGCGCGCCAGCGCACTGTCCACCCGCTGGCAGAAGCCATCGACGAAGCGCTGCTGCAGCGCCGCCAGCAAGGCGTCGCGGGAGGGGAAATAGACGTAGAAGGTGCCCTTGGCGACCTGGGCGGCTGTGGTGATGTCATCCACGCTGGTGGCGGCGACGCCCTTGGCGAGGAAGAGCCGCTCGGCTGCATCCATCAGCTCGCCGCGGCGGCTTTCCGGCATGCGCCGGCGCGGCCTGCGCGGCGGGCGCTGCCCGTTTGCCAGCGCCGGTTCCGCCGCCTTGCGTTCGCGGATCGCGTTCATCCGGCCAGCGCCTCGACCGCCGCAGTCGCGGCCGCCGCGTCCAGCGTCCGGTCACGCGGTTCGAATACCGCCGTCTGCAGCCAGGCGAGGGCGGAGGGCAGGTCCTGGAAGGTCGCCGCCGGCACGCCGAACAGCTTCTCCAAGTTCATTTTGCGCACCCGTTCGTACTCCGCCGGCGGTACCACCGTCGCCATGCCCATCACCTGCGCGCGTATCGCATCGCCCTTCTCTTGCAGCCACTTCTTCGCGTTCTGCGCCGACCCCTCCGGATGCTCCAGCGCTGCCGCGTCGGTGAAGATGCGCAAGGTGGCGAAGGCAGCGCACTCATCCAGCCAGTGGTTCCACTCGGCGGTGAAGGCCAGCATGTCGTCCAGTGTGGCTCGCCCGGAAGCGACGGTGATGACCAGGGGCCAGTGGGAAAGATCGTGACGGATCATGGGTTTCTCTCCGGTGCGGTTTGTCGTTTTTCGCCGGCCCTCCGGTTTGCGATCCGGGGCCGATGCGTGGAGAGATAATGACTGATAGTCAATAATAGGTCAAATTTAATGAGATGAATTCTCATTAATGGCCGCTTCTCTGCGGCTGCAAAATCCTGGGCGCCCACGGAAACCGAGCGCATGCAGGCGGTGAAATCCGGGTCGATCGTTTCCCTCCTTTCCAGCGCGCCCGGCGCCGGGATTGCGGGCGTGATCACCCTGTCGCCATAGAAGCGCCCGGCGCCGAACACGCTGGTGAAGAGGATGAGCTGCCGGCGGCAATCCCGTCCGGATGCCGCCGGCCCGGGAACTGCGGGGAGGCTGGCGGGGGGAGTGTGGCGCGACGCTGCTGTTTGGTGGGAAGGAGGCTTCTTCCCAGATTTTCCCAGCGGGGCGGTGATCGCTGGGGCAAACGGTGCGACCGCCGTTTTGCGCCGGGACGGGCGCCGGACGACCAAGTCGATGTGGAGCGGATTTGACAGCCGCACGACCTTCGTTGGCGGAGGCATGCCTGGACAGCGCGGCATGGACGGGACCGCCTCGCCCGCCTGGGCCGGTCATCTCATGTGAGGTGGCGGAGCCGGTGTCCCGTTCCTTCTGGCCCCCTACTGGTGGGACTGCTGTTTGCCTCGGGCAGCTTCGTGCATGAGGCGCTCAAGGTCGTGCTGAATGAATCCAAGCATATGAGTGGAAAAGAGATTCCATGCTCAGAGCAGCATTCCCCGCAACGCGCTAGAGTGCCGGAACCCATCGCCGATCCAGCCCTCCCGGAGCGTGTCGCCATGCCTATGGTGCTGTTCGCCTGCCTGAGCTTGCTTGTGGCAACCACCCTGATCCACTACGAGGTGCTCGGCCTGATGAACCGACACCTCTCCAGGGCGCCGGTGCGGGCCCGGGCCCGGTTGGTCATCGTGATCTTCGTCGCCTTTCTCGCCCACACGCTGGAAATACTGCTGTACGCCGCCACGCTCTACCTGCTGGCCCGCTTCGGAAAACTCGGCCATCTCGGCGATGCGGGCCGTTTCTCTTTCGACGTCTCGCTGTATTTCTCCGCCGAAACCTACACCTCACTGGGTTACGGCGACGTAGTGCCCAAGGGCGACCTGCGCCTGATGGCCGGCGTGGAAGCCCTCAACGGCCTGCTCCTGATCGGATGGAGCGCCTCCTACACTTACATCGCGATGGAGCGCTTCTGGGGGGAGAGCGGCAAGAGGGTCCTCAAAACCTGAGGCCGCTTTCCCCGGCCAAGCCGGCAGAACTGCTGCGGCTGGACCGGGGGAGCGAACTGTGCAGGGAGGAACGCGGCGCAAATTGCGCGAGCGCGAGCGCATCAAGCGGTTGCAATCCACGCGTCCGCGAGGGACGCGACAGGCATCGAGAATCGCGGCTATCTCAAGATCGGAGTTTCAATCCACGCGTCCGCGAGGGACGCGACACCAACCCGACCCAGCAAACTCGACCGTGGAAATAGTTTCAATCCACGCGTCCGCGAGGGACGCGACTCGCGGTGCCGGCGCGCTGACGGTAATCGTCAATGTTTCAATCCACGCGTCCGCGAGGGACGCGACTCTCGGCGAGCGCCGCCGCGTGCTCTGCCTCGCTGCGTTTCAATCCACGCGTCCGCGAGGGACGCGACGTACCGATTTGAAGGTGTGAAGGGGGTGTGGCAATGTTTCAATCCACGCGTCCGCGAGGGACGCGACGCTGCGGATCTCCGCCTGCTCGGCGTCGCGCACCTTGTTTCAATCCACGCGTCCGCGAGGGACGCGACGCGCTTCCGATGGTGATCAGCGCCAGGATGCGCAGGTTTCAATCCACGCGTCCGCGAGGGACGCGACCCCCACTCGGCAACGACATGGCCACCGCGAAACTGTTTCAATCCACGCGTCCGCGAGGGACGCGACTCATCCGCATAGCTCACGCCGGCCAGCACTTCCACGGTTTCAATCCACGCGTCCGCGAGGGACGCGACAACAGTTGAATAGCCGCGCCCGTTTTGCCGCTCAGGGTTTCAATCCACGCGTCCGCGAGGGACGCGACTTGTGTGAAGAGCATCCGGAAGCGTCGGCATGCCAAGTTTCAATCCACGCGTCCGCGAGGGACGCGACGCCGACCCTGCCCGAGGGTCGCGCCATGAGCGCGGCTGTTTCAATCCACGCGTCCGCGAGGGACGCGACGCCAATCGCCACAGCCCGCCGGTTCGTCCAGGTGAAGTTTCAATCCACGCGTCCGCGAGGGACGCGACAGGCGGATCATCAGTTGCTTACTCATCAGTACTCTCCGTTTCAATCCACGCGTCCGCGAGGGACGCGACGACTTGTACCAGGTGAAAACCTCCTTCGGGTACGGGTTTCAATCCACGCGTCCGCGAGGGACGCGACCACAAGGCCAGCAACAAGCGCCGCGCCAGCCAGCCAGTTTCAATCCACGCGTCCGCGAGGGACGCGACGCCAAGCGCCCCCGCCCGCCGGTTCGTCCAGGTGAAGTTTCAATCCACGCGTCCGCGAGGGACGCGACTTGATGTGCGCACCACCCGCCCCGCCGAGGACATCGAGTTTCAATCCACGCGTCCGCGAGGGACGCGACTCTGCCACCGTAACACGCTGATTCCTCAGCCTGGGCGTGCTTTTGTCCGCGAACCCTGCATAAAAAGCTGTGGTTTCATCCGGATGAATTGAACGGCGAGGAAAAAGCGGTTTCCGATCAGTGGCTTGAGGAAACGCGAACCTCCCGGGGTTTTGCCGGCAGCTTGGGGTTCGCGCTCAGGCCTGCACGCCGCGGCGCAGCATGTCCACCATGGCGTGGGCGATTTCTTCGGGGCTGCGGCGGCCCTGGTGGTACCAGAGGTAGACCCAGTTCATGCCGCCCAGCAGGAAGAGGCGGAGCAAGGAAAGATCGGTGCCGGGGGCGACGGGCAGGGCGTTGACGAGGTTGCGGAACACGCCCTCGTAGGCGTCGCGCAGCGGCTGGATCTTGGCGAAAAGTTCGCGGTTGCCGGTGATGGCGAGGTTGTGGCCGGTGATGCGGTCCACCGGTGAGCCTTCGACGATGCCGATGATGTGCACCACGCAGGCGCGGGTGAGGCGGTCCCAGGGATCGGTGCCGGTGGCGGCGGCGGCTTTCACCTTGGCCAGCACTCGGGTGAAGCCTTCGCGGTGCACCGCCAGGTAAAGCTCTTCCTTGGAGGCGAAGTAGTGGTAGACGGAGCCGGGCAGCAGGCCGACTTCGCGGGCGATGTCGCGTATCGAGCTGCGGTCGTAGCCCTGCTCGGAGAAGAGCTTGGCGGCGGCGTTGATGATGAGCTGGCGGCGCTCCGGTGGTTCTTCGTCGCCGCGCTCGTTGTCTTCGCCATCGGCGCCGGTGCGCGACTGCTGCGCACTCAGCTGGGCGCTCAGTTGCGCGCTGACCTCGCCCCGCTCCAGCAGGCGGCGCTGGTTGTCGGTGAGGGCGGCCAGGCCGTCGCCGGACTGGCTGGCGAGCGCCTGCAGCCGCTTCACCGTGGTTTCCAGCCCATGCTTCTGCCAGATGTAGCGCACGCCGGAAGCGGATATCTGCAGCCCCTCCTGGCGCAGGCGCTCGGCCACGGCGGCCTGGCCCAGGGTGGGTTCTTCGCGCGCCAGACGCAGGATTTCCGCTTCGATATCATGGGGTTGCGCATCCTGTGCGCTGATCGCGGCGGAAGCGGGGAGGGCGGCCGGATTCATGTTGTAAAGAGGGCTGGTCGTGGGCGGAGGGCTGAATGATAAGGGGTGCGTTGCTGCGGTTTGGCAGTGGACTGCCTTCAAGATAGAACTAACTAATCATTTGAACAAGTGTTTGACAAGCTAGTTTGTCGCTGCTAACTTTCAGCCATGCCGGAATCCGTTCCGGCCGGCGCTCCAGGCGGGGCGCCTCCCCAGCAAGAGCGGCAAAAGCCGCCACCGGGGACGACACAAGGAGGAGTAGAGACATGGTGCATCCCGCATTCCAGGCCGCGACCGCTTCGTGTTCGTGGCTGTCCTCGCCCGCAGGGCGCGGCCTTTCCCCGGCTTTCCTTTCAGCTCATTCCGTACCCGGAACGGTAATACCGCATCGCGCTCCGGCGCGTCACGCCTCGCTGCCTGCGCGCTGAGCGCCGCGGCGGGACTTCATATTCGGTTTTCCTTTTCGAGCAGCGCGCCCGCGACGGGCGCAGCGGAGCGGGTGACATGGACTTTCAGATAGCGGCCCTGCTGGGCCAGGACGGCCTGACCAACGGTGCGATCTACGCGCTGCTGGCGCTGGCCTTGGTGCTGGTGTTCGCGGTGACGCGGGTGATCTTCATCCCGCAAGGGGAATTCGTCGCCTACGGCGCGCTGACGCTGGCGATGGTGCAGGCGGGCACGG
>Ga0209699_100230_pt1 | contig 47966 bp, 48 predicted proteins | sample SynthPrep_1_END__FD_187204 | JGI IMG/M metagenome (GOLD analysis project Ga0209699, IMG submission 187204) | Synthetic microbial communities from Ohio, USA - SynthPrep_1_END_DS7_MetaG (SPAdes) (version 2) | ecosystem: Engineered > Bioreactor > Aerobic > Activated sludge | place: USA: Ohio...
TGTACGCGCTGATGGACGCCGCCGACGACCTGGTGCGCCCGCTGCAGGATCGCCCGGTGCGGGTCGACCGCGAAACCCTCGGCCTGGGCTATGCCGGCGTCTACTCCAGCTTCCTGCGTCATGCCGAAGTGGCGGCCGAGAAGTACGGGTTGAAGACCCTGGACATCCTCGTCGAGCTCGGCAAGCGGCGCATGGTCGGCGGTCAGGAAGACATGATCGTCGATGTGGCGCTGGATCTGCTCGCCGCCCGCCGGCAAGCCTGAGGAGACGGTCATGTCGATCTGGTTCGGGGGCGAGTTCCCCCTGGAATACTGCAACCGGCGTAATGCCCGAACACTCAATGGCAACCTCGGCATCGAGCTGCTGGAAGCCGGTGCGGACTACCTCAAGGGCAGCATGCCGGTGGACGAGCGCACCGCCAATCCGGCGGGTGTGCTGCATGGCGGTGCTTCCATCGCCTTTGCCGAAACCCTGGCCTCCTGGGCGGGCGCCTTCGTCCTCGATAGCGCCACGCACCACTGTGTCGGTCTGGACATTAACGGCAACCACGTGCGTCCGGCCATGGGGGGCAGCATCGTCTATGGCACGGCCAGGCCCGCTTCGCTGGGGCGCAAGGTGCAGGTCTGGGAGGTGCGCATCGACAACGAGCAGGGCCGCCTGGTCTGCCTGTCGCGCGTGACCATGGCGGTGCTGGAAGGCGCCAACCGGTATTGAGGGCAGGCTCATGAGTTATGCAGTGACGATTCAACCCTCTGGCCAGCGCTTCGAACTGGCGGAGAACCTGAGCATCCTCGATGGCGCCCTGGCCGATGGCCTGATGCTCAAGCACAGCTGCCGCGAGGGTACCTGCGGCAGTTGCAAGGGCAAGCTGCTGTCCGGCGAAGTCGATCATGGCGACAGCCCGCTGGAGGTGCTCAGCGAGCAGGAGCGCGCCGAGGGTCTGGCGCTGTTCTGCTGTGCGCGGGCCAGATCCGATCTGGTCATCGATGCACCGGAAGTCACCGAGCTGCGCGGCATCAGCATTCAGCAGACGGCTGGGCGGGTGATGAGCCTGGAGAAGGTCAGTCACGATGTGATGGTGCTGCGCGTGGCGTTGCCACCGGGCAGTACCTTCCGCTACCTGCCGGGGCAGTACGTGCAGTTCCTGCTCAAGGATGGCTCGCGGCGCAGCTATTCGATGGCCACGGCCGAGCTGCGTGACAACCAGCTGGAATTGCATATCCGCCATATGCCGGGTGGGGTGTTCAGTGGCTTCGTCTTCACGGGCCTGCAACCCAGGGCGATGCTGCGCATGGAAGGCCCGTTCGGCTCCTTCTTCCTGCGTGACACCGCCGCGCCGATGATCTTCCTCGCCAGTGGCACCGGCTTCGCGCCGATCCAGGCCTTGCTGGAGCAACTGCGCGAGCAGGGCAATGTACGCCCGGTCTACCTCTACTGGGGCGGGCGCCGGCGCGAAGACCTGTACCGCCACGAGCAGGTGTTGCAGTGGGCCGCCGAGCTGCCCTGGCTCAGCTACACGCCGGTGCTGTCCGACGCCAGCGAGGCGTGTGACTGGTCGGGGGCGACCGGCTTCGTGCATCGGCAGGTACTCAAGGACTTCCGCTCGCTGCGCGAGTTCGAGGTGTATGCCTGCGGCGCGCCCATCGTGGTCGACTCGGCGCGGCGCGACTACGTCGAACAGCTCGGTCTGCTGGCGGACAACTTCTTCGCCGACGCCTTCGTCTAGCTGGCCGCCAGGTTCCTGAACGAGAACCTGCCCGTTCGGCGAGCAGATAACGCTCGCCGTGTTGGGCGGCTGTACGCCTTGCGTGGTGCGTCACCTGGCAGAACAACGATAATCGAGGCCAACTCCGATCATGCTCAGCTTGAGAAATCTGCGTATCCGTACCCGCATCCTGCTGCTGACCCTCAGCGTGGTGCTGTTCATCCTCTGCCTGAGCCTGTGGCTGGGGGCGGTGTTGCAGCGCAATCTGCTGGAGGAAAAGATGTCCGGCGTCGGTACCGCGCTGGATACCGCGAGCAACCTGCTGGCGCACTATGACCGGCAGGTGCGCGACGGCCATCTGACGCGGGAGGAGGCGCAGCGCCAGGCGGCCGATGTGGTCAGTACCATTCGCTACCTGGGCGACAATTACCTGCTGATCCTCGATCTGGATTACCGCATGGTGATGCACCCGACCGTACCGGCCCTGGTCGGCAAACAGGTCGTCGATTTCAAGGACGTCAACGGCAAGCTGTTCGCTCGGGACATGATCGAAGGTGCACGCAGCAAGGGCCGTGCGGTGGTCAATTACTGGTTTCCCAGGGCCGGCGCGCAGGTAGCGGAGTACAAGGTTTCCGAGGTGCGCCTGTTCCAGCCCTGGGGCTGGGTGCTGGCCAGCGGCATTCATCCGCAGGATGTCAGCCAGGTGGTCAACCGCGTGCTGCTGGTGCCGGGGCTGGTCGCGCTGCTGGCGTTGCTGCTCGTGGCGCTGTTCGCCTGGTCGCTGATCCACAGCATCATCCGCCCGCTCAACGACACGGTTTCGGCGCTGTCACTGGCGACCCAGGGGCACACCGACCTGACCCTGCGCCTGCCCACCGAGGGTGATGATGAGCTGACCCAGGTGGCGCGCAGCTTCAATCGTCTGGTCGATGCCGCGCATCAGGCAACCAGTAGCATGGCCACGGCCAGCCAGTCGATTTCCCGGGCTGGCGACGACCTGGGCGAGGTCACCAGGGCGGCGGAAGACAGCATGGCGACCCAGCAACTGGAGGCCGACAGCGTGGTCGCGGCGATGACGCAGATGGTTGCCACCGTGCAGGAAGTGGCACACAACGCCAGCATCGCTGCCAGTGCCACCCAGGATGCCGAGCGCCAGGCCGGTGCGGGCAGCGGCGCGGTGCGCGATACCGTCGATTCGATTCGCCAACTGGTCGATGAGCTGGAGTCGAGTCGCCAGGCGGTGGATCAACTGGCCATCGACTCCGGCAGCGTGGGGCGGGTGCTGGACGTGATCACCGCCATTGCCGAGCAGACCAACCTGTTGGCACTCAACGCCGCCATCGAGGCGGCGCGCGCCGGTGAACATGGTCGCGGCTTCGCCGTGGTCGCCGATGAGGTGCGTACCTTGGCCATGCGTACCCAGCAATCGACCCTGGAGATCCAGCAGATCGTCGAGCGTCTGCAGGCCGGCGCGGCGCGGGCGGCAGGGCGCCTCGGTGCCACCGTCGAGGCTGCGCAGCAGCCGGTACGGGCATCCGGCCGGGCTGGTGAGGTGCTGGATCTGTTGAGCACCTCGGCGGGCACCGTCAGCCAGATGACCTTCCAGATCGCCAGTGCGGCCGAGCAGCAGGCGGCCACGGCAGATGAGATCAATCGCAGCCTCAACCGCATTCACGCGGCGTCGTCCGGCAATGGCCTGGCGATTCAGCGCACGCGTGAGTCCTGCGAACAGTTGCGGGCGTTGGCGCGACAGCTCGAAGAGCAGGTGGGGCTGGTGGTGATCTGAAACCGCCCCCAGCTACGCACGCATGGCCGGGCTGTTCCCGGTGGCCGGCTCGGCCTGCTGGCGGCGCGGTGGCTGATGGTCAGTCTGGATCGCCTGGCGATCATGCTCGGCTGCGCCTGGCTGGTGATCGGCGGCCTTTACCTGGCCTGGCTTACCGGCGGTTTCCGCCGTCGCCCGGCAAAGCTGCATTTCGACGCAGGTTGATGCCGATAGGGCCAGGTCGGCAGAGCGGGCCATTCAGCGCCGGCATCAGTCCTCCTTGCCTTCAATCAGTAGCCGACGTAGATAGCTTTCGATTGCACCATCCTCGATTTCCCAGGTGCCTCGATCCGTGTTCGCCACGAGGTCGCGTTTGCGCAGTCTGTTGAGCGCAACCTGAACCTGCTGTGGAGTAGGCGCTCTGCGGCTTGGCAGCTCATCGGCCAGGCTTTCGCAGTACTCTGCGGAAAACAGGCTCTTGCCACACAGAATACCGATCAGCACTGCCTGATCGAGTGCGGGGAGCTCCTGGATCAGGGCTTCGAACTGCCCTTCGTCCATGAGTGATTTCCAGGCAATGCCGTCTGCCTCGATCACGCTCATGTTCTGCCCTATGCAGAGGCTGTAAAGCTCCCTGAGGTAGGTGGGCATCTGTCCACGGGCAATGTAGAGCTCGAATGCCTGATCTTCTTCCCAGTGCCTGCCTGTGACCTCATGGAAGGTTCGGCCCAGATGGGTCACGAAATCGCGCCCCAGTTCCGGGAAGGCCACATCCGAACTGAAGCGATAGAAAGGCGCCCTGCTGCGTCTGAACATCCGCGCCTCCTGCGTGGTGCGAATATGGTTGCAGCGTGCTGGAGCCCGGTCTCGAAGCTGTCGATGATCAATTTCGCCAGCGCAGTTCGCGGAAAGTGGAGTTTGTCCGTGACGGGGACGTTCATGATTAGGTGCCTTTATTTGCCGCTCAATAATTATTCATTTTTGAATAATTGCGCATAAACGCCAAAAACCAGGGCCGGTGCCGTTCCACGGGGGGCCGCCGGAGCTGCATTCAGACTCCGACGCATGACGGCGCGGCCTAACGGCCGCCGCCTGGCAGCCTGCGCTGCTGCTTGATCCGGTACATCTCGGCGTCGGCCAGGCGGATCGCCTCATCGGCATTCAGCTGCTCGGGGAGCAGTGCGACCACGCCAACGCTGGCGCCGCGGTATTGCAGCCCACCCGGAATGTCCTCCAGTGAGTAATGGCCGATGGTCGCCGCTGACAGTCGCTCACGCAGCACATCGGCGGCGCGCCGCATCTCGTCTGCCAGGTCGTGTGCCGGGTCGGCCGTGCCCAGCGCCAGTACGAGGAACTCGTCACCGCCCATGCGGCCGAGGATGTCGCTTTCGCGAAGGCAGCCTTGCAGGCGCTCGCCAATCGCCTTGAGAAAGTGATCGCCGGCCTGGTGGCCATGGTTGTCGTTGATGCGTTTGAAATCGTCGAGGTCGATGCCGCCGACCAGTACGAACGTGTTTTCGCGCTTGGCCAGGGCCAGCAGACGGGGAATCTCGCCCATGATCGCGCGGCGGTTGTGCAGGCCGGTGAGGGCATCCGTGAGGGCCAGCCTGACCAGTTCGGTGTTGGCGGCTTGCAGACGGTCGACGAGGATTTCCCGTTCCAGCGAATAGCTGAGCAGCCCGGACAGCAGCATCAGCGTCGGCTCCACCTCCGAAGTGCGGGCAACCTGCGCGGAGCTGGCGGCGCATACCGTACCCAGCACGCGGCCGTCCTGCGCCTTCAACGGTGCGCTGACATAGGTCCGAATCCCCAGAGCCTGGGCGGCTTCGGAGTCACCCCAGCATTCGGCGACGTTGTCCGAATACAGGCGGTTCTCGTCCAGGGCGCGTTTGCACAGGGTGTCTTCCCAGGGAACCACCAGCCCTTCGGGGATGGTCATGTCACCGGCATTGCGCGCGAATTCGACGCGCTGCACCCCCTGGTCGAGGTCGATGGTAGTCAGGTAGGTGGACTCCATGCCGGTCACCCTGTTGAGCAGGGTCAGCAGGGGGCGTGTCAGTTGCTCGACGGTCTGTGCCTTGGGAACGGTTTCGCAAAGGATGGAAAGCAGTTGATCCATGCAGGGCCTCTCTGGTGCAGGGGTCACATGGGCGGGCACTTTATGACGGCACGTCGACCGTTGTCGTTGACCAGGTCCGCTTTTGAGTGCAGCGAAAAGGCATCAGGCGGTTACCTTGAGCAGGGGGTTCTCCTCGCGCTCCGCGACGAAGGCCACGCTCGGCGAACCATCGGCGTTGAGTTGCAGGATGTGCTTGGGGCGGCCCTGTTCATCGAAGAACACCTGGCCGAGGCCGGCGCCGTTCCACAGGCGTTCGCCGGCGCGGCTGCGCTCGGGGATCAGCGGCGCGACGCGCATGCGGCGGCGCTTGGTCAGCCAGTTGAGCGGCGACCAGGGGGCGTAGAGCCAGCGGTTGAGGCGGTCGAACCAGTCCAGCAGGCGTGGCGGGAATTCGTTCTTGATGCCGCTGCTGGTGATCTGCCAGATGGTCGGGCTGGCACGGCGGTGGCGGATGCTCACGCGGTAGACGAAAGAGTAGTGCACGTCGCCGGAGAGGATCACGAAGTCCCCCGGCGTGCGCGAGTGACGGAAGATGTTCATCATCACGCTGGCCGCACCGCGATGGGCCATCCAGTTTTCCGCGTCGACCATCAGCGGATGGCCGGCGAAGGTGAACAGCTTCTGGATGCCCTCGATCAGCTTCACCCCGAACATCGGCGCCGGCGAGACGATGATGCAGCTGGGGTGGTCGAGCAGCGCCTGCTGGAATTCGCACAGCGCCTCCCAGTCCATCAGGCCTGATGGCCGTGACAGCCGGCCCTCGCTACGCCAGCGGCGGGTGCGGGTGTCGAGCACCAGCAGCGCCGGTGTGGTCGGCAGCACGTAGTGCCAGTGCTCGAAGTGCAGCAGGGTTTCGATCAGCGCATCCTGGGCCTTGGCGTGCAGGTGGTTGTCCTGGCGTTCGCGCAGCAGCCTGGCGCAGCGTTGCAGCGGCTCGGCGAAGGCATCCGGGTGGTTGCCCCAGCCCTGGCACAGCAGATAGGCGAGCAGGGCATTGCCGATGATGCGTTTGGAAAACGGGTGGCCGTAGGCGGTCTGCTCCCAGCGGGCGGACAGGTTCCAGTCGTCGGTGACGTCGTGGTCGTCGAAGATCATCAGCGTCGGCAGGTGCGCGAACACGCGGGCGACCCGACCGAGGTTCTGGCGGAAGGCATCGATGCGCTGGCGCTCGTCGGCGTAGCGTTGCTGCTGCTCCTCGTTGAGCGGTGGCTGGCCCTGCTCGATCAGCGTCCAGGGCACCGGCGACCACACCAGCAGGTACATGGCGATCATCTCGGCGAAGGTCACCAGGTGGTTGTCGGCACTGTTGCTGGTGAAGATGGGTTTCTCCACGCCGCCGAAGAACTTGTCGCGCAGGGTCTGGTTGCTCTTGAGCGCCGGTAGCAGGTCGGCGCGCTGGTAGTAGCCGACGGGCGTGGCATAGAGCGCCTGGCTGTCCTCGACCACGGCGCCTTCTAGCCATTCGTCGAACAGCCCCAGGCGGGCGATCAGCTGGTGGATGGCGCACAGCATCGGACCGGCGACGTCGTCGACGTAGACCTGGTCGCCGCTCATCAGCAGCAGGGCCGGGCGTTGCCCGGCATCGCCACGCTCGGCCAGCAGGCGGTCGGCGCACAGCAGGCCGTCGGCAGCCGGGTGATGCGGCTTGCGGCAGGAGCCGTGGAGCAACTGGTCGACCCGTGCACGCAGGACGAAGTCGGCCTGAGTGGCGCCGTCGTAGAGCAGGTGTGGCGCCCAGTCGGCCATGCCCCGTGTGCCGTCGCTTTCGACGATCTGCAGGTCATAGGCGATGCGCACGTCCTGCGGCAGCGCCTGCGCAAGCGGCAGGTCGATCAGGTGCAGCACGGCATGGCGTCCCAGCGGCAGGCGCTGGCAATGTTCGTCGAGGGCCAGGCTGCGCTGCTGCTCGCCGTCGGCCTGCAGCCACAGGTGCAGGCTCAGCTCCCGGCTGGCCACCAGCCAGAGCACCAGGCGGCCAGGCTCCATGCGCCGCAGCAGCGGGCCGGCGAGGACATCGGGCAACGGGGAGTGGGTGCTATCGGGCATCGCAGAGGGACTACCTGGAAAAAGACAGGTGTTGGACAGTGGCAGGACGCCAGCGGTTCAGGAAGCGGCCTGACGCAGGCGCAGCAGGTCGAGTATCTCGATCTCGCCGTAGGTCAGGCGCACGATGCCCTGGGCCTCCAGTTCCTTGAGGATCTGGTTGGTGGTCTGGCGTGACAGCGACAGCATCAGCGCCAACTGTTCCTGGGCCAGGTGCAGCACGCGGCGCGGTTCGCCTTCGCCGTAGTTCTCGGCGATCAGCAACAGGCGTCGGGCCAGGCGCGGGGCCGCCGGCAGCAGGCTCATGTCTTCCAGGGCGAGGAAAGCCAGGCGCAGCTTGTGGCTCATCAGCAGGGCGAAGTCGCGCCAGTATTGCGGCTGGCGTTCGAGCAGCGCGAGCAGGTCAGGCTGCGGCAGCAGCAGCAGGGTGCTGGCGCTTTCGGCGAAGGCGTCATGGGTCCGCGGCAGGCCGTCGAACAGGGATATCTCGCCGAACCAGTACGGTGGCTCGACCAGGGTCAGCAGCGCCTCCTTGCCGCTCTCGCTGACGGCGCCGACGCGCACGGCACCCTCGATCACCGCATACAGTCCGCTGGGTTTGTCGCCACGGCGAAACAGCCTCTGGCCGGCCTCCAGGCGTTGCACCTGGGCCATCTCCAGCAGCGCCAGGCTCAGCGGTTGCGCCAGGCCGGCGAACCAGTGGCCCTGGCGCAACAGGGCGAGGAGGGAGGACGAATCGGGCATTGCAGCTCCTGTGGCGGATGAACGGCGGCATGGCGATCCCTGCCATTGTCGGCTAGCCGACAGAGCGGTGATCGGGCTCGGGGGATGATGTCCGGGCCTATTCCGTACTTGAGGACGATAACAATGAAAACCCTCGTCGATCACCTGGCGCAGTATGCCGCCTACCACCGTGACCGGCGCAATATCGCCAGTCACTTCATCGGCATTCCGATGATCGTGCTGGCCGTTGCCGTGCTGCTGTCGCGTCCGGGCTTCGCCGTGGCTGGCCTGTGGCTCGCGCCGGCCACCCTGACGGCTCTGGCTGCCGCGGTGTTCTACCTGCGCCTGGACACCCGCTTCGGCCTGCTGATGACCGGGCTGCTGGGGCTGTGCCTGTGGGCCGGCGCCGCGTTGGCGAGCGCCTCCACCGCGCTCTGGATGACGGCGGGCATCGGTCTGTTCGTGGTGGGCTGGATCATCCAGTTCGTCGGCCACTACTACGAGGGCCGCAAGCCGGCGTTCGTCGACGATGTCATGGGGCTGATCGTCGGTCCGCTGTTCGTGGTGGCCGAGGCGGCCTTCCTGCTCGGCCTGCGCAAGGAGGTCGAGCACGCGGTGGTGGAGATCGCCGGTCCGACCTGCATCCGCGAGAAGAAGGCGCTGGCCTGATGCGGGTCAGCCAGGCGCCAGGGGATGACTGACGTAGGGTGCGTCATGCGCCCCGAGATGCGGGCATGCATGCCAGCGGCGCGCCCTACGGCGTGCCGCCGCTTTCTCGTTTTAGCGGCGACGACCGGACCATTGCCATCCACTGGCTGGTCAGCGTGCGTGCGTGGCGATCCACCGTGATTGGCGCGAAGGGACGGCCGGAGACGCTCTGCAGGGTATTGCTCTGGCTGTTCATGTCCGCCAGCGCCGCGCGCAGGTAGCTCCAGCGGGTTTGCAGGCGCGTGACCTGCGGATCGGTCTTGGCATCCAGGGCATCGAGTTCCCTGTCTATCGCCGGCAACAGCAGACGCTCGTCCTGGCCCAGGTAGGTGTCGGGCTGTTCGCGGGCGATCTCGAAGGTGCCCAGGTAGGAGCGGCTGAGGTACTGCACGCTGAGGTATTCGACCTTGGCCGCCAGCTCGCTCTGTGGCGCGTCACCCGGCAGGGCGCGGGCGGCGCTGAGGAAATCGCGCAGGGCGCGGCTGAGGTCTTCGGGGAAGCGCCAGGGCACGTTGTCGTCGCCGGGGCCATAGGAAACACCGTTACGCAGTTGGGTAACGAGTGCCTGGTGGGCGCTGGTGAGTTCCGTGCTGCCCTGCGGCAGGCTCTGCATGGCGCCGGCCAGCGCGGCGAGATCCGCTTCGAGACGTTGTTGGTGGGCTTTCTGGAAGCCTTCGCCACGTAACAGCATGAGGCTGCTGGTGGCGCGGCTGGCGTGGATCTGGATTTGCTCCTGGGGGCTTACGGCCTCGGCGAAGGCCTGCGGTGAAAGCCCGACGAAGAGCCCCAGCATCCAGAGAAAAGCGTGGCGCAGCAGTGCTTTACAGCGCATCCGGGGTGCTCCTTGTTATTGTTGTGAGCAGTCAGGGAATGGGCGCATCGATGACGCAGCGCCAAGACTACTGCGTGATGCGCCCTGCAGCATGACCCGAAAGAGTGATTTCGTCGGAAATCGCGGCCGTTCCAGACCCTGTGAAAACGTGGCGAGCGAAGGTCAGGCAAGGCAAGAACGGCGAAAAAGCACAGTTCACGAATTGCAAACGAGCATTTTGATCGGACTCGCGCACGAGCCGTTTGTAACGTCGCATGGCTGAGCGCAGTTGCTTTCACACCGTCTGGTTCAACTGCCTTTTGCCAGGCCTCGCAGGTACTCGGCGCTGAACGCGTCGGCGGGGAAGAAGGTTTCCAGTGCCAGTTCGGCGAGGGTCACGTCGTTGGGCGTGCCGAACACCGTGGTGGTGCTGATCAGGCTCAGCACGCCGGCCTCGGTCTGCAACTGCACCGGCATCAGCACGGCATCGCTGGCGGGCTCTGCCGGCGCCTCCGGCGCCGGGTAGCTGCGCAGTTCCTCAAGCAGCGCATGCAGGCCGGGATCGCCGCTGATTTCCGCATCGCGTTGCAGGCGCATCAGCAGGTGCGCGCGCCATTGCGCCAGGTTGACGATACGCGGCGCCAGCCCCTCCGGGTGTAGCGACAGGCGCAGCACGTTGAGCGGCGGCCCGAGCAGAAAGTCCGGCACCCCGGCCAGGAACGGCCCGACCGAGGCGTTGGCCGCCAGCAGGTTCCATTGCCGATCGATGGCCAGCGCCGGGTAGGGTTCGTGAGCCCGGAGCAACTGGTCGATGGCCTGGCGGGCGGCGCTCAGGGCGTCGTCACTCAGGTCATGCTGGCTGTACAGCGGTGCGTAACCCGCTGCGCCGAGCAGGCGGTTGCGCTCGCGCAGAGGGATTTCCAGCTGTTCGGCCAGGTGCAGCAGCATGTCGCGGCTGGGATGAGAGCGGCCGGTCTCGACGAAGCTCAGGTGGCGTGTGGATATCTCGGCCTCGCAGGCGAGGTCGAGCTGGCTGAGGCGGCGCCGCTGGCGCCATTGGCGCAACAGGGCGCCGGCGGTCTGGGAATTGTTCATGGCCTGCACGATAGTCCAGTGGCGTCATGCCGGCCATTACCTGGCAGGTAATCGACGCACATCCGCCAGGCACTGATTCTAGAACCACGCACCAATCCCGGTGTCAACTCTGGAGAAACATCATGAGCCATGTGCAACCTTCCCCGCTGCTGCGCAATGCCCTGCTGGCCGATGGTCTGCTGGGTATCTCCACCGGTCTGCTGCTGGTGCTGAGTGCCAACTGGATGGTCGGTTTTCTCGAACTGCCGCGCCTGCTGCTGATGGCCTGCGCGCTGATTCTGCTGCCGCTGGGCGGCCTGCTGTTCTGGCTGTCGCGTCAGCCGCAGCTGCATCGCCTGGCGGTGTGGGCGGTGATCACCCTGAACAGCCTGTGGGTGATCGAAAGCGCGATGGTGCTGGTGCTGGGCTGGGTCGAGCCGAGTCTGTTCGGCTACGTCTTCGTCATCGGCCAGGCCCTGGTGGTGGCGCTGCTCGCCGAGCTGCAATGGTTCGGCCTGCGCCAGTCCCGCGCGGTTGCGCTGTGACGTGGGGCGGGCGGGCAGTGGGGCGCCACTGCCCGCCATCGATCCGGGCATGATCCGCCGGGGCGCGGATCAACTGGCCGGATTGCTCACCGGCTTGCCACCCTTGGGCTTGAAGTACAGCGTGGTGCCGCGGCCCAGGTTGTTCAGGCTCAGGTGATCCTTGGCCACTTCGGCCTCGATCAGTTCGTCCTGGCCTTCGACCTTCAGGGTGATGCGGGTGATTGCGCCAAGCAGGCGGATGTCGCGCACTTCACCGGCCTTGTGGTCGGCCGCCGGCTCGCTGGACAGGTCGACTTCGTGCGGGCGGAACAGCACGTGGTGATCGTTGCCCACGTACAGGCGGTTGGCGTCGCCCAGGAAGTGGTAGACGAAATCGCTGGCCGGATACTCGTAGACCTCCGCTGGTGTGCCGATCTGTTCGATCACGCCCTTGTTCATCACCACGATGCGGTCGGCCACCTCCATGGCTTCTTCCTGATCATGGGTCACGAACACCGAGGTCAGGTGCACTTCTTCGTGCAGGCGCGCCAGCCAGCGGCGCAGTTCCTTGCGCACCTTGGCATCGAGGGCGCCGAAGGGTTCGTCGAGCAGCAGCACCTTGGGCTCCACCGCCAGGGCGCGAGCCAGGGCGATACGCTGGCGCTGACCACCGGAGAGCTGCTCCGGGTAGCGGTCGCCGAGCCAGTCGAGCTGCACCAGGTCGAGCAGTTCGTGAACCTTCTGCTTGATCACGTCCTCGCTCGGGCGCTCGCGCTTGGGCTTCATGCGCAGGCCGAAGGCGACGTTGTCGAACACGGTCATGTGGCGGAACAGCGCGTAGTGCTGGAACACGAAGCCGACGTTGCGATCACGCACGTCGTGGTTCGACACGTCTTCGCCGTGGAAACCGATGCTGCCGCTGTCCGGGGTTTCCAGACCGGCGATGATGCGCAGCAGGGTGGTCTTGCCGCAGCCGGACGGGCCGAGCAGGGCGACCAGTTCGCCGCTCTGGATGCTCAGGTTGATCTCGTTCAGCGCCTTGAACTGGCCGAACTGCTTGTTGACGCCTTGTACTTCGATACTCATGGCAAGTGCCTCTGGTAGTTCCGTGAACCGCAGTGCTGCGGCGCAACGGCTGTCATTCTTCTCGGTTGGCTTGCAACTGGCGGCTCAGACGCGCCTCGCTCCACTGGCGAAGCAGCAACACGACCAGGGCCATGACGAGCAGCAGGATCGCCACGCTGAAGGCAGCGACCATGTTGTACTCGTTGTAGAGAATCTCGATATGCAGCGGCAGCGTGTTGGTGTAACCGCGGATGTGCCCGGAAACCACCGATACCGCGCCGAATTCGCCCATCGCACGTGCGGTGCACAGCACCACGCCGTAAATCAGCGCCCATTTTACGTTAGGCAGCGTGACATGCCAGAACATCTGCCAGCCATTGGCGCCGAGCAGGCGTGCGGCCTCCTCCTCGGTGGTGCCCTGTTCCTCCATCAGCGGGATCAGCTCGCGAGCGACGAAGGGGAAGGTGACGAAGATGGTCGCCAGGACGATGCCGGGCACGGCGTAGACGATCTGCAGGTCGTGATCCTGCAGGTAGGGCGCCAGCTTGCTCTGCGCGCCGAACAGCAGCACGTAGATCAGGCCGGCGACCACCGGCGATACCGAGAAGGGCATGTCGATCAGGGTGATCAGCAGGCTCTTGCCACGGAATTCGAACTTGGTCACCGCCCAGGCGGCGGCCACGCCGAACACCAGGTTCAGAGGCACCGAGATGGCGGTGGCGAGCAGGGTCAGCTTGAGCGCGGAAATGGCGTCCGGTTCGCTGATCGCCTGCCAGAAGAATTCCAGGCCACGGTTCAGGCCCTGGGTCAGCACGATGTACAGCGGCAGCAGCAGGATCACCGCGAAGACCGCCCAGGCCACCACGATCAGGGCGATGGCGCCGGGGGAGCGACTGGCCGCGCGCGCAGCCGTGTTCTTGCCGAGGGTTGCAAGGCTCATGACGGGCTCCTCAGAGTTGCGGCTGGATGCGGCGCTGCAGAATGTTGATCAGCAGCAGCAGGATGAACGAGACCACCAGCATGATCACGCCGATGGCGGTCGCGCCCGGGTAGTCGTACTGATCCAGCTTGGAGACGATCAGCAGCGGCAGGATCTCGGTCTTCAGCGGGATGTTGCCGGCGATGAACACCACCGAACCGTACTCGCCGACGCCACGGGCGAAGGCCAGGGCGAAGCCGGTCAGCCAGGCCGGCAGCAGGCTCGGCAGCAGCACGTAGCGGAACACCTGCAGGGGCTTGGCGCCCAGGCACGCGGCGGCTTCCTCGACTTCCTTGGGGATGTCGGCCAGTACCGGTTGCAGGGTACGCACCACGAACGGCAGGGTGACGAACACCAGTGCCAGGGTGATGCCCAGCGGGGTATAGGCGATCTTGAACGGGAACAGCGAGCCGATCAGGCCGCTGGGTGCGTACAGCGCAGTCAGCGCGATGCCCGCCACCGCCGTGGGCAGGGCGAACGGCATGTCGACCATGGCGTCGATGATGCGCCGGCCAGGGAAGGTGTAGCGCACCAGTACCCAGGCGATGATGGTGCCGAGGATACCGTTGAGCAGGGCCGCAGCGAGTGCGGTGCCGAACGACAGTTTCAGCGAGAACTGCAACTGGCGGTTGCTCAGCAGGCTCCACCATTGCTCGGCGCTCAGCTGAAACGAGAAGAGGAACATGGCACCCAGCGGGATCAGCACGATCAGCGCCAGGTAGGTGATGGTGTAGCCCAGAGTCAGCCCGAAGCCGGGTATGACCGAGGAAGTTCGACGAGACATTGGGTGTCCTTTTGCTCAGGTCCGCGCCAAGAACCTGTTCACGATCTGCTGCGCGTCGGCCGGGCGTCGTTAAAAACACCCTGGATCGCCAGCCCGGTCAAAATGCTCATTTACAGCTCGTGAACTGCGCTTTCTCAGGTGTTCTAGCTCGCAAGAGCGTGAACAGGTTCCAGGAAGGCCCTGCACCCCGGAAGGTGGAGGGCCTCGGCGATCAAGCCGTTATCACTGGTTGATCTTGGTGAAGATCTGGTCGAACACCGCGCCGTCACCGAAGTACTTCGGCTGGGCTTGCGTCCAGCCACCGAAATCCTTGTCGATGGTGACCAGTTTCAGATCCTGGAACTGATCCTTGAATTCGGCGGCTACCTTGGCGTCGCGCGGACGGTAGAAGTTCTTCGCGGCGATGCGCTGGCCTTCTTCGCTGTACAGGTATTGCAGGTAGGCTTCGGCGACCTTGCGGGTGCCCTTGCGGTCGACGTTCTTGTCGACGACGGCAACCGGCGGTTCGGCGAGGATCGACAGCGACGGGGTGACGATTTCCAGCTGGTCGCCGCCTTCTTCGGCCAGCGACAGGTAGGCTTCGTTTTCCCAGGCCAGCAGCACGTCACCCAGACCACGCTGGACGAAGCTGATGGTCGAGCCACGGGCACCGGTGTCCAGCACCGGCGCATGGCGGTACAGCTCGGTCACGAACTCCAGGGCCTTGTCTTCGCTGCCGAATTTCTCGCGGGCATAGGCCCAGGCGGCGAGGAAGTTCCAGCGGGCGCCGCCGGAGGTTTTCGGGTTCGGGGTGATGACCTCGACGCCTTCCTTGACCAGGTCGTCCCAGTCCTTGATGCCTTTCGGGTTGCCCTTGCGCACCAGGAACACGATGGTCGAGGTGTAGGGGGTGCTGTTGTCGGCCAGGCGCGACTGCCAGTTCGGGTCGATCAGTTGCTGGTTGAGGTTCAGGGCATCGATGTCGCCGGACAGAGCGAGGGTCACCACGTCGGCCTGCAGGCCATCGATCACGGCACGTGCCTGTTTGCCCGAACCACCATGGGACTGCTGGATGGTCAACGGGGCGTTGCCTTCGGCCTGCCAATGCTTGTTGAAGGCCTGGTTGAATTCCACGTACAGCTCACGGGTCGGGTCGTAGGACACGTTGAGCAGGGTCTGGGCGGCGGCAGGGCCGGCGATCAGGGCGCTGGCGAGGGCGGCCAGGGCGAAACGACGAATGGACATGGTGCAGCTCCTAACTGGGCGAATTTCTTGTGTTGGCGTATGGGTGTCAGGCAGGTGTTGGATTTCGAACCCTCCGGTTGTCCAGTCGGGCCGCATCATGTTTCAGCTGTTCTTGCTGCTCGGTTGTTGCAGGCGGATCTTCTCTTTGCGTTCGATCTGTACGACCTGGCCGTTGTGCACGGTGATTTCCACCGAGCCGAATTTCAGGCCATGCAGTGCGGTCTGGATCTCGCGCAGGATGCTGGCTTCATCCTGGCCTTCGAGGTTTCTCAGCGTCGCAGTCATTTCCAGGCTCCTTATGAATAGGTCGCCACGGCGGCGGGTTGGATTACCGACGCTGGCGTGGAGCGGATAGTAGAGAGACCGGAATATTCTTAAAAATACTGTTTCAGAACATTTATATTCTTTTTGGAAATATGGAGTGACGACAAAGAAGGTGGCTATTATGGAATAAGCAAATAAGTTCTTATTCTTTTTAGAAACCATTCCTGCTGCCTAGACTGTCGCCATTCGATTCAGGGAGGTGCCGTCATGGGCAGCGAAGCAATCCGTTATCTGATTCTGCCGGGCTGGCAGGGCTCGCCCGAGGAACATTGGCAAAGCCACTGGCAGCGCAGCCTGCCGAACAGCGCACGGGTGGAGCAGGCCGACTGGCTCAACCCGCGACGCGAGGACTGGGTGGCCGAACTGAACCGCACCGTGGCCGCCGACCCGCGCCCGGCGATCCTCATCGCCCACAGCCTGGGTTGCGTGACGGTGGCGCACTGGGCCGCGCAGGCGCCGGTCGAGCTGCTGCGCCGTGTACGCGGCGCCCTGCTGGTGGCGCCGGCGGATGTCGAGCGCCCCGGCTGCCCGGAGCCCTTGCAGAACTTCGCCCCGATCCCGCGTGACCTGCTGCCGTTTCCCAGCCTGCTGGTGGGCTCGGACAACGATGCGGCGGCCAGCGCATTGCGGGCCCTGGAGCTGGCGCGTGCCTGGGGGGGCGAGGCGGCGATTCTGACAGGGGCCGGGCACATCAACGTGAAGTCCGGCCATCGCTACTGGGAACAGGGTTTTGGCTACCTCTATCGCCTCCAGGGGCGTATCGAACAGCAGGCGCGGCTGCGCGCCTGAACCGGCTCTTTCGAACCGACGATTTTCCGAGCGGGGTCGGGCCAGGCAGCCACCCGCTCTTTTTTATGGCCTGCCCTCCATGGCGGCCACCGTTCTAGCCGCCGTGCAGCGATGTCAGATCGTTCCCGGCGATTTCTTTTTCACCGGCAGGCTGCACGCGACAGGGCAGCGCATGGGAGCTGCAGCTCATGGATCTTTCACAGAACATTCCCGCGCCGTTGACCTTCGCGGACTCGGACAAGAGCCCACTGAGCATTCGCGCCAAGGCCCTGGTGTTCGTCGACGAACGTTCGCGCAGGTTGCGCGAGCGCGCCGAGGTTCTGGCTGGCAACGGCCAGCCGCTGCTGATCCTTGGCGAGACCGGTACCGGCAAGGAGTTGCTGGCGCGTTACATCCATCGGCAGAGCGAACGCGGCGGCCTGTTCGTCGCGCTGAGCTGCGCAGCGATCAGCCCGCAGTGGGGCGAGGCGGAGCTGTTCGGCCACGCGGCGGGCGCCCACGTCGGTTCGGGCAGCAGCCGCGCCGGCTGGTTCGGTTCGGCCAATGGCGGCACGCTCTATCTGGACGAGATCGCCGACCTCTCGCGCCCCTTGCAGAGCAAGTTGCTGGCCGCGCTGGAAACCCGTGAGGTCTACCGCGTCGGTGCCAGCCAGGCGCTGCCGGTGGACGTGCGCCTGGTGGCGGCGAGCAGCATCGACCTGTCACGCGCGGTCGCCGCCGGCACCTTCGACGAGCGTCTGTACGCCTACCTGTGCGACGGCCAGTTGCTGTTTCCGGCGTTGCGCCAGCGGGTCGGCGACATCCTGCCGCTGGCCGAGTATTTCCTCGGTATCCACGCCTTGCGCCTGGGGCTTGGCATCCCGCCGATCAGCCCGGCAGCCCAGGCCGTGCTGGAAGCGCACCGCTGGCCTGGCAATACCCGCGAGCTGGAGAACGTCATCCACTTCGCCCTGCTGCTGGCCGGCACCGCCGAGATCGGCCCCGAGCACCTGGAGCTACCCGGCGCCGCGTAACCGGCGGCCCGGGGATTTCGTACCGGCACGCGCACGCAAGGTGTGCGTGCCGGTGCGCGCAGCGCACCCTGCGGGAGAGTCGTTCCGGCGTCTGGCCGGCAGAGGGTGAGTGAATCGATTTGTAATGATTATCATTTGATATTGGCCAGGCGCCGACTATTACTCCTCTCGAACCCCTCCGAGTCATTTCTGCTGGCTGAAACCTCACGCAGGAGGATCGTGCGCCATGCTCGGAAAGTCTCTGCCGGTCTTTGCGCTGGTCGGTCTCGCGAGCTTCACCCTCGCGTTCCTCGTGCTGACCGATCCGTTCACCCAGACGCCCGCCCCGCAGCCCCCAGCCCGAATCGTGCAGGCGCCATCGCCGCCGGGCGCCGATCTGCCTGTCGCGCAGGAGAAAATGGAACGTCTGCCAGGGCCCGCAACCGAGGAACCTGCGGCCACGCAGCTTCCCGAACATCCCAGAACGCCCATACGGCAGAAGAAAATCGACTACGCCAGGAGTCAGCCCCCCCTGATTCTTCCCAAGGGCACGGTGCGCGAAATGCTGGCCACGCTGGATGCCGAAACGTCCCCGTAAAGCGATTACATGGCGGCCAGACTGATACATGACTGTCTCATCAGGCGACAGAGTCCGCCCAGTGACCCAGCCCTGGGGAGGGATTCCTTCAGAGACGAATGCGAGGAACTGGGCCCATTGTCCCCTTCGAGTTGGGTCGGGCGGATGAAAGCGGCGGCAGATGCCGGGATGGCGAGGGCCCAGGTGGGCATGGTCTTTGCCGAGAACCCCAACCCGCCGCTTGCTCCCGGCGACCCGGATCCCTGGTTCGACATGCAGCGCGACTATGTCGACCGGGCCGCCGCCCAGTGCTACCCAGGCGCCTATTTCATTCGTGGCAACTTCCACTTCAAGCCTGATGACCCGCGCGCGCCGAGTCAGCCGGCCTACATGGACTTCTACACCCTCGAATTGATCTTGCGGCACCGCTTCGATGGCGTTCCGGCCCAGCGGCTTGAGGCGCTTGCCGCGCTGGTGCAGGAAGAAAGGGAAAAACTCTACCACTACCAGATCGTGGAGGCGGAGAACCAGGCCTTGATCAACTACCACGAGGCTTGCACGAGATGATCACCAGAAAAGGATTTCTTGCCGGCCTTTCATTGGCACTCGTGACGCTGGCAATTGCCGCCTCCTATGACCGTTGGTTCTGCATGGACTGCGATCTGGAGATGTATCAGGAGGGTAAGCCCATTGATATGATGGACAAGACCTATGAGTTCATCCGCTCCACGGTCAACAGGGCGGTCATGCAATGGCGTCCCGGTGACACGGTAACCGTCACGAACGGAGAGCGTTGGGCGACCTTTCGTTACGCCTTCTCTCCATCGATGATCTGGGTGCCCATCGCCAGCGGAGAAGGCGAAGGCCCCGGCACGCTCAGAAACCCTGAAGACATGAGGGCGCCGGGTGCAGGGTTCTCCCCTGACCTGCGCCTTTTCTTCCCGGATGGGCATCCGCTGTTACGCCGGGGAATCAACCCTTTCATGTTCCGTGACGCTCTGCCCATCGGCCGGGTCGATGTCGGCCCCATCCAGCTGGTGAACGGTCCGGCCGGTTCCTGTCGGATCGCCTGTCACAATTGAGCGTTGTTGCACCCGGGGGTGAGCCTGTGTGCATCACGGCGCGAGCAGCGACACCGATTTGACCTGCGCCCAGAGTGCCTGGCCGGCATGAATGCCCAACTGGTCGAAGGAGTAGCGGGTGATGCGCGCCAGCAGGCGTTGCTCGCCGACGCGCAGGGTCAGCAGCACCTGCGCGCCCAGTACCTGCCAGTCGTCCACTGCGGCCGGTAGCAGGTTGAGCAGGCTGCTGTCCTCGGCGCGGTGGAGCCCCAGGCTGACGTCGCGGGCCTTGATCTTCACCCGTACCGCTCGCCCTGGCGGCACGGCCGCGTGGGGCAGGCGCAGGCGTGCCGGGCTGCCGGCCAGGCTCAGTTCGAGCAGGTCGTAGTCGGCATCATGGCCGCAGACCTGGCCGTCGATCACCGCTTCGGCGTCGTCTTCGCTGGCGAAGGGCAGGTCGGCGCGCAGCAGGGTTTCCTTGAGCGGGCCGCTGGCGCGTACCTGCCCTTCGTCGAGCAGTACCAGGTGATCGGCCAGTCGCGCGACCTCGTCCGGAGCATGACTGACATAGACCACCGGGATGTCCAGCTCCTCGTGCAGACGCTCGAGGTAGGGCAGCACTTCCTGCTTGCGCCTGATATCCAGCGAGGCCAGCGGTTCGTCCATCAGCAGCAGACGCGGGCTGGTGACCAGAGCACGGGCGATACCGACGCGCTGACGTTCGCCACCGGACAGCGCCGCCGGCATGCGCTCGAGCAGGTGGCCGATACCCAGCAGTTCCAGCGCCTGATCCAGCGCCACCTTGCGCTGCGTCGCCGGGATGCGTCGCTGGCCGTATTCCAGGTTGCTGCGCACGCTCAGGTGCGGGAACAGGTTGGCATCCTGGAACACGTAGCCGATGGCGCGTCGGTGTGCGGGCAGGAAAAACCCACGTTCGCTGTCCTGCCAGCATTCGCCGGCCACTTGCAGGTAGCCCTGCTGCGGCCGATCCAGCCCGGCGAAGCAGCGCAGGCAACTGGTCTTGCCCGAGCCGGAATGACCGAACAGGGCGCTGACTCCACGGGCGGGCAGGTCGAGGTTCACGTCCAGTCGAAAGCCGGCGTGCTGCACCAGAAAGCGCGCGCGAATGCGTCCGTCATCCGCCACGGTCAGGGGCGAGGTCTTGCCGAATCCGAACATCACCAGGCCCTCACCTTGCCGCTGCGGCCGCTGTACAGCGCAAGCAGGACGATGAAGGAGAACGCCACCATGCCGCCGGCCAGCCAGTGTGCCTGAGCGTATTCCAGGGTCTCGACGTGGTTGTAGATCTGCACCGAGACCACCTGGGTCTTGCCGGGAATGTTGCCGCCGATCATCAGCACCACGCCGAATTCGCCGACGGTGTGGGCGAAGGCGAGAATAGCCGCGGTGATGAAGCCGGGGCGGGCCAGCGGCAGCACCACGCTGAAGAAGGCGTCCCAGGGGCCGGCGCGCAGCGTCGCGGCAGCCTCCAGCGGGCCACGGCCGATGGCCTCGAAGGCATTGTGCAGCGGCTGCACGACGAAGGGCAGGGAATAGAAGATAGAGCCGATCACCAGGCCGGTGAAGCTGAAGGTGAAGGTGCCCAGGCCCAGGCTCTGCGTCAGTTGGCCGAAGAAGCCGTTGGGCCCCATGCTGACCAGCAGGTAGAAACCGATCACCGTCGGCGGCAATACCAGCGGCAGCGCCACCACGGCACCGACCGGGCGCTTGAGCCAGGAGTCGGTGCGCGTCAGCCAGAGGGCGATGGGGGTGCCGATGATCAGCAGCAGCACGGTGGTCAGCGAGGCCAGCTCCAGGGTCAGGAGGATGGCATCGAGGTCATTCTTGGACAGCGGCATGCAGGGTTCCGGGGGTGGCGAGCGTGATCCGGTTGCAATCCGGAGCCCGCGCAGGCAGAGCCCCGGATTTCATCCTACGGCAGTTTATAGCCGAACGACTCGATCACCTTTGCCGCTTGCGGGCCTTTCAGGTATTGCACCAGCGCGGCAGCGGCCGGGTTGTTCGCGCCCGGCTTGAGGATCACGGCGTCCTGCCTGATCGGGTCGTACATCGTGTCCGGCACGACCCAGGCCGAGCCGCTGCCGACCTTGCCGTCCTTGTACACCTGCGACAGGGCGACGAAGCCCAGTTCGGCGTTGCCGGTGGAGACGAACTGGTGCGCCTGGGTGATGTTCTGGCCTTCCACCAGCTTGCCCTTGACCGCTTCGCTCAGCCCCAGCCTGTCCAGCACCTGGGTCGCTGCCAGACCATAGGGAGCGGCTTTCGGATTGGCGATCGACAGGTGTCTGAACTGGCCGGCTTTCAGCGCCGCGTCAGTGCCGTCGAGGTAGGCGGCATCGGCCGACCACAGCACCAGACTGCCGATGGCGTAGGTGAAGCGCGAGCCAGGCACGCTGTCACCTTCGCTCTCCAGCTTGGCCGGGGTGGTGTCATCGGCGCTGAGAAACACATCGAACGGCGCGCCGTTCTTGATCTGTGCATAGAACTGCCCGGTGGCGCCGAAGGAGGCCACCAGCTTGTGTCCGGTGGCCTTCTCGAAGTCCGGCGCGAGGGCCTGGATGGGGGCGGTGAAGTTGGCGGCCACCGCGACCTTCACTTCATCGGCGATGGCGCCGCTGGCGAAGATCAGTCCGAGGGCGAGCAGGCTGTGCTTGAGAGGCTTGAGCATGGGGGTTCCTTGTCGTTGTCGGGTGTTGACTCGACCCTGGCGGCAGGTGCGAATGCGGCAATCCTACATCGTTATGTCGTTTTGTATATAGCGCTGGCGGGGCTATTTCCGTGCACGATCTTCGGGCGTGCTGCCGGGTGCCTGCACCGTCAGTGCCTGCGGGTAGTTTTTCCCTTGCCAGCAACTACAAAAAACATAATTTCGCGAATCCCCCGCTCTGAACAGAATGCCGCAACGAGCCGCCCCGGCGGATTCAGTCACGAGCAGAATCAGAGCAGGCAACCATGACCGAGCTGAAGCAGTCCGCCTTTCCCTCACCCGCAGACCGGGTACCCGCAACCCTTGCGATCGACACCCTGGTGGTCGGTGCCGGCCAGGCCGGCGTGGCCATGAGCGAACACCTGGGCAAGCTCGGCGTGCCGCACCTGGTGCTGGAGAAGAGCCGCATTGCCGAGGCCTGGCGCACGGTGCGCTGGGATTCGCTGGTGACCAACGGCCCGGTCTGGCATGACCGCTTCCCCGGCATGGAGTTTCCCGATCTCGGTCCGGACGACTTCGCCCACAAGGATCAGGTGGCCGACTATTTCGAGGCTTACGCGCAGATGATCGACGCGCCGATCCGTACCGGCGTCGAGGTGAAGCAGGTGGTGCGTGCACCAGGCCGCGCCGGCTTCATCGTGGAGACCTCCGAGGGCACCATTCACGCCAATCGCGTGGTCGCCGCCACCGGCCCGTTCCAGCGCCCGGTGATCCCGGCCATCGCCCCGCAGGACGAAAGCCTGCTGCAGATTCACTCCGCGCATTACCGCAATCCGCAGCAACTGCCCGAGGGCGCGGTGCTGGTGGTCGGTGCCGGCTCCTCCGGCGTGCAGATCGCCGACGAGCTGAACCGCGCCGGGCGCCAGGTGTACCTCTCCGTCGGTGCCCACGACCGGCCGCCGCGCAGCTATCGCGGGCGTGATTTCGTCTGGTGGCTCGGCGTGCTCGGCTTGTGGGATCTGGAAACCGTGCAGCCGGGCAAGGAGCACGTGACCATTGCCGTCAGCGGCGCCCATGGCGGGCGCACCATCGACTTTCGCGAACTGGCCGCACAAGGCATCACCCTGGTCGGGCTGACCCGCGCCTTCGCAGGCGGCGTGGCGCAGTTCGCCGATGATCTGGCGGAAAATCTGGCGCGCGGCGACGAGAACTACCTGTCGCTGCTCGATGCCGCCGATGCCTACGTCGCACGCAACGGCCTCGACCTGCCGGAGGAGCCCGAGGCGCGTCGCCGCTTCCCCGAGCCGGCCTGCGTCAGCGAGCCGTTGCACCACCTCGACCTGGCCGCCGCCGGCGTCACCTCGATCATCTGGGCCACCGGCTACGCCACGGACTTCAGCTGGTTGCAGGTCGATGCCTTCGACGCCAGCGGCAAGCCGAAGCACCAGCGCGGGGTGTCCAGCGAGCCGGGCGTGTACTTCGTCGGCCTGCCCTGGCTGTCGCGCCGCGGTTCCACCTTCATCTGGGGCGTGTGGCACGACGCCCGTCACATTGCCGACCACATCGCCACCCAGCGCACGTACACCGCCTACCGCGACGCCGCCCAGCGCGAAGTCGCGATCCCCGAATCCAGCGCTGGCAAAGTCAGCCTCACCGGAGTCCGCTGATGCCCACCCATACCCGCATCCGCATGTTCAACACCCGGGACACCTACCCCAACCAGACCCTGGACAACGACCTGTGCCAGGCCGTGCGTGCCGGTAATACCGTGTACGTGCGCGGCCAGGTCGGCACCGATTTCGACGGCAACCTGGTCGGCCTCGGTGACCCTCGTGCCCAGGCCGAGCAGGCCATGAAGAACGTCAGGCAACTGCTCGAAGAGGCTGGCAGCGACCTGTCGCATATCGTCAAGACCACCACCTACCTGATCGACCCGCGCTACCGCGAGCCGGTCTACCAGGAGGTCGGCAAGTGGCTCAAGGGCGTGTTCCCGATTTCCACCGGTCTGGTGGTTTCGGCCCTCGGCCAGCCGCAATGGCTGATGGAGATCGACGTGATTGCGGTGATCCCGGATGACTGGCCGGGCACAGGAGGGCAGGCATGACCTTTTCCATCGTCGGGCGCTGCCCGGAAACCGGCCATCTCGGCATCGCCATCAGCTCCTCCAGCATCGCCGTCGGTGCCCGCTGCCCCTGGCTGCGCGCCGGAGTTGGCGCGGTGTCGACGCAGAACATCACCCTGCCGGCGCTGGGCTCGCAGATACTCGATCGGCTGGAGGCCGGCGAGGCGCCCGCGACGGCGCTGGAGCAGGCACTGGCGCGCAACGGCTACGGCCAGTATCGCCAGGTGACGGTGATCGACAGCCATGGCGCCAGCGCGCATTTCACTGGCAGCGAAGCCCTTGGCGTGCACCATGCGCGGGCCGGTGAGCAATGCGTGGCGGCCGGCAACCTGCTGGCCTCCACGGCGGTGATCGACGCCATGGTCGAGGCTTTCGAGCAGGCCGGCGGTGGCCTGCCGGATCGTCTGCTGACGGCCATGCATGCGGCGGTTGCCGCCGGTGGCGAGGCCGGGCCGGTACATTCGGCGGCGCTTTCGGTGGTCGGCGATCTGGTCTGGCCGGTGGTCGATCTGCGTGTCGACTGGGCCGAGCAGGATCCCATCGGTGAACTGGACGCCCTCTGGCGCGCCTATGAGCCGCAGTTGCACGATTACATCACCCGCGCCCTCGATCCCACCGCCGCGCCGAGTTACGGCGTGCCGGGTAACGAGTAGGGTGGACGACGCTTTTCTCGTCCACCACATGTGCCCTGGGATGGTGGATGGATAAAGCGCCTCCCACAACCACACACCCAGTCGTAGGGTGGACGACGCTCTTTTCGTCCACCGTGTGTGCCGTGATGGTGGATGGATAAAGCGTCAGCTACGCGCCCCGATCCACCCTACGATACGGTATGGATCCCCTTTCACCGGTAACCGCCCATGCCCACCAGCCGTGACCTGCTCGCCGACCTGATCGCCTTCGATACCACCAGCCGTGAATCCAACCTGGCGCTGATCGACTACGTGCGTGCCTACCTGGCCGGGCTCGGTATCGACAGCGAGCTGCTGTTCAACGCCGAGCGCAGCAAGGCCAACCTCCATGCGCGCATCGGCCCGGCAGGGGCAGGCGGGGTGATGCTGTCCGGACACAGCGATGTGGTACCGGTCGACGGCCAGGCCTGGACACTGCCGGCATTCGCCATGAGCGAGCGCGACGGTCGCCTGTACGGGCGCGGTACGGCGGACATGAAGGGCTTCATCGCCTGCGTGCTGGCGTCATTGCCGCGTTTTCTCGACGCGCCGCTGCGCCTGCCGCTGCACATCGCCATTTCCTACGACGAAGAGGTCGGCTGCCTCGGTGTGCGCAGTCTGGTCGAGCGCCTGCGCGCCAGCCCCGAGCGCCCGGCCATCTGCATGATCGGCGAACCCACCGAGATGCGTCCGGTGCTCGGCCACAAGGGCAAGCTGGCGATGCGCTGCGAGGTGCACGGTGCAGCCTGCCATTCGGCCTATGCACCGCGGGGTGTCAATGCCATCGAATACGCGGCGAAGCTCATCGGCCGCCTCGGCGAGATCGGTGAACGCCTGGCCGCCCCGGAGCGGCATGACCCGCGTTTCGACCCGCCCTGCTCCACGGTGCAGACCGGCGTGATCCAGGGCGGACGCGCCTTGAACATCGTGCCCGCCGAATGCCGCTTCGATTTCGAGATGCGCGCGCTGCCGGCCGACGACCCGCGGCAGGTTGCCGCCGAACTGCGCGACTACGCCGAGCGCGAGCTGCTGCCGCGCATGCGTGCGGTGAACGCGGCCAGCGATATCCGTTTCAGCGAGTTGTCGAGTTATCCCGGCCTGCTCACCGACGCTGCCAGCGATGCGGCACGGCTGCTGGCGCTGATCGCCGAGCGTGACGACTTCACCACCGTGGCCTTCGGCACCGAGGGCGGTCTGTTCGACGAGGCCGGTGTGGCCACCGTGGTCTGCGGCCCCGGCAGCATGGAACAGGGGCACAAGCCGGACGAGTTCGTCAGCCTCGATCAACTGGCACGCTGCGACGCCATGCTGGCGCGCCTGGCGCAGTGGATGCAGGGCGAGTGACGGCACCGAGCGAAGCACCTTGCCGCCTGCCTGGATTCGCGCCTGCGCGTGAATGACGGCGGCAAGGCTCCAGTGCCGCATGCACGGCTCTTCCCTTCATGTGCGATACAGCTTGAGACTCTCGACCCGCGCCCGGTAGGCCCCGAGGCGTTCCTTGAGCTGATCCTTGTGCGCGCTGGCGACGCAGTGCAGCAGGACGTTCAGGGCACTGGTCAGGCCGCCGGTGGATTCGAGGATCAGCCCGGTCTTGGTCTTCATGGTGACGATGTGCGGCGTGTCGATATGTTTGGCGATGCCGTATTCGTCGGTGAACACCACCAGGTCGGTGTTCTGCTTCAGGCAGTTGTTGGCGAAGGCGATGCCAGCGTCGGCGTAGGGTGCGATGTCGATCAGGATCACGCAGCAGCGCTGGTTGTGGCTGTCCAGCCATTGGCCCAGCACGCCGCTGTAGAGGTCGAGAAATTCCACTCCGGAGCGCACCAGGGCGAGGCGGTTGGCGAAGTCCTCGGCGAGGCCGCGAATGGTCTGAAAACCGCAGACGAAGACGCGCTCGGCATCCCCCACGCGCGCCACGATGTCGCGCCAGTGCTGGCTGCCGAGCAGCTCGGCGAAGGCGCGCAGCGCTTCGATTTCCTCGTTGAGGTGGGCCACCAGGTCTTCCGGCTGCTCGACCCGCTCGATCAGCGCCGGGTTGAGCAGCGACTGCACGCGCACTTCGTCGCGCAGTTCGTCCTTCAGGCTTTTCAGGCCCTTGTAGCCAAGCCGGCGCAGGAAGCGGCTGACGGTGTTGGGGCTGACCCCGCTCTTGGCGGCCAGGCTGGCGCCGTTCTCGAACGCCAGGGTCTCCAGATTGGCCTGGATATAGACCCACAGGGTGCGTTCGGCCGGCGTCAGCCTGCCTTCCAGATGTTCCATCTTGCCATCGAGCATGTCCGATTCCCCTGCCATGCCAAATCGTTCTGACATTTAAATGTCAGAGTATTGATCTTTGGAATAAATATATTCTACTCTGCAACCGTAACGCAAAGAGATGTCGATTGGCCGTTACCTGGGTGAAGAAAGCCGGTAGAAGCCTTTCCGCTCCGCAGTCGACGCTCGCGCTTCCTGCCGCAACAAGCAAATGTCGCGCCCTGGCGCGGCCACAACAGTGGAGAACAGGAACATGCCCATACTGCGTCATCTCGCCCTGTGCGTCGCGCTTGGCAGCGGCCTCGTCACCGGTGCCGCCCAGGCCGCCGAAGAACTGCGCCTGTACAACTGGGGTGACTACATCAACCCCGAGGTGCTGACCCGCTTCACCGCCGAGACCGGCATCAAGGTGTCGCTCGACACCTACGGCAGCAACGAAGAGATGCTGGCCAAGCTGCAGGCCGGCGCCAAGGGCTACGACATCGTCTTCCCGTCGGTGCACATGCACGACACCATGGCCGCCCTCGGTCTGCTGGAGAAGACCGACATCAACCAGGATGCCGCCTTCGCCAATATCGACCCGGCCTTCCTGCGTTCCAAATCCGACCCCAAGGGCGAGTACTGCATGCCCTATGCCTGGGGCACGGTGGGCATTTTCTACAACAGGAACAAGGTCTCCAAGCCGATCGAGAGCTGGGACGACTTCTTCGCCGAGGCCAAGGCCGGCAAGAAGGTGATCATGCTCGACGACATGCGCGAGACCCTCGGTGTCGGCCTGATCAAGGACGGCAAGTCGGTCAACAGCACCGAGCCGACCGAGCTCAAGCAGGCCGCCGACTGGCTGATCGAACGCAAGCCGCTGATCGCCGCCTTCACCTACGACAGCGTGCCGATGGTGCAATCCGGCGACGCTGCCGCCTCGCACTACTTCGTCGGCGCCATGATGTACGTCAAGCAGGATCCGCAGAACCTCGCCTACGTCATCCCCAGGGAAGGCGCGACGATGTATCAGGAGGACATGTGCGTGCTCAAGAGTGCGCCGAACAAGGCCAACGCCAAGCGTTTCATGAGCTTCTTCCTGCAGCCGGAGATCGCCGCGCTGAACACCGCGCAGCAGATGAACGGCACGCCCAACAGGGAAGCGCTGAAGCTGCTGCCGGCCGAGCTGCGTGACAATCCGCAGGTCAACCCGCCGGCCGAGGTGATGGCCAAGCTGCAGATCTTCGAAGACCTCGGCAAGGGCCTGAAGCAATACGATCGGGTGTGGACGCGCGTGCGTACCGCCAACTGAGCCTCGCTGCTACCTCGTGACGTAGGCTGCCCAGGCCGTGCGCAGCGCAACCGCTTTGGAGTGGTGCGCATGGCGCACCCTACGGTATTTCCGCTGGAGTCATTCATGACTGTCTTCACCCAAACCGCGCCGGTGGTCGAAATCCGTGGCGCGGTGAAGCACTACCGTGCCCCCCGAGGGGCACCTGGTACGCGCCCTCGACGGGCTCGACCTGGCCGTCGGTGCCAATGAGTTCGTCACCCTGCTGGGCCCTTCCGGCTGCGGCAAGACCACGTTGCTGCGCACCATCAGCGGCTTCGAGCAACTGGATGGTGGCGAGCTGCTGATCCAGGGCCAGTCGATGAACCTGGTGCCGCCGCATCGTCGCCCGGTGCACACGGTGTTCCAGAGTTATGCCCTGTTCCCGCACATGAGCATCGGCGACAACGTCGGCTATGCGCTGGATGTACGCGGCGTCGGCAAGATCGAGAAACGCCAGCGCGTCGGCGAGGCGCTGGAGATGGTCGGCCTGGCCGGCATGGAGCGGCGCAAGCCCGGCCAGCTTTCCGGCGGCCAGCAGCAGCGCGTGGCGCTGGCCCGCGCCATCGTCGATCGCCCGGCGCTGCTGCTGCTCGACGAGCCGCTGTCGGCGCTCGACCGGCAGTTGCGTCAGGCCATGCAGCGCGAGCTGAAGAATCTGCAACACGAGCTGGGCATCGCCTTCGTCTTCGTCACCCACGACCAGGAAGAAGCGCTGACCATGAGCGACCGCATCGTCGTGCTCAATGGCGGCCATATCCAGCAGATCGGTGCCCCGGCGGAGATCTACCACCGCCCGGCCAATGCCTTCGTTGCCGGTTTCATCGGCGAAAGCAACCTGTTCGATGTGCACGTCGGTTCGGTCAACGACGGTGTTGCCTACCTGCTCGACAGCCAGGGGGATCTGTTGCAGACGCGCCACCCCGACCTGCGCGTTGGCCAGTACGCCCAGCTCATGCTGCGTCCCGAGCAGTTCCACCTGCACTGTCCCGGCGAAGGCTTCGCCGCGCTGGAAGGGCGCCTGGAACAACTGCTGTTCATCGGCAAGGATTTCGAGCTGCTGCTGCGCACCGGCCACGGGCGCACGGTCAAGGCCGTGCTGCGTGACGCCGCGCAGCAGGGTGTGCAACGCCTGCGCACGGGCGACAGCGTACAGCTCTGGTATGGCCTGGAGGCCGCGCACCTGATCCCCGGAGGTGCCTGATGCCATTGCGCGAGCGCCTGCGCCTGGTCGGCCTGCTGACCCCGGTGACGCTGATCATCGGCGTGTTCTTCCTCGCCCCGCTGACCATCATGGCGGTGTACAGCCTGCTCGAACCAGGCCTCTACGGCGGTGTCGAGTGGAGTTTCTACCCGGACAACTTCGGCCGCGTGCTGGGCTGGGCCGACGGCGTCAACGAGGAGTTCGACCCGGTCTATCTGGAGATCATCCTGCGCTCGTTCAAGCTGGCCGGGCTGACCGTGCTGGCGACCCTGGCGCTGTGCTACCCGGCGGCCTTCTGGGTGGCGCGCCAGCCCGAGCGGATGCGCAACTTCTGCCTGTTCCTGATCACCCTGCCGTTCTTCACCAGCCTGATCGTACGCCTCTACGCCTGGTTGCTGATCCTGCGTCCCAGTGGCGTCATCAACACCGCGCTGGCGGCGCTGGGCTTCTACAACCCGGTGGAGCTGATCTACACCGAGACCGCGGTACTGATCGGCATGACCTACATCTTCATCCCGTTCATGTTCATGCCTGTCTACGCCAGCGTCGAGAAGCTCGACAAGCGCCTGCTGGAAGCCTCGGCCGACCTTGGCGCGAGCCGCTGGCAGAGTTTCTGGAAGGTGATCTTCCCGCTCACCCTGCCGGGCATCGCCGCCGGCTCGATCATCGTGTTCATCCCCAGCCTGGGCAACTTCATCGTGCCGTCACTGCTCGGTGGTGCGCGCGTGCTGATGATCGGCAGCCTGGTCGAGCAGCAGTTCCTCGCCGCGCGCAACTGGCCGTTCGGTGCCGCCCTGGCGATGCTGCTGATGGCGGCGGTGCTGGTGTGCCTGGTGCTCTACGTGGTGGCCCAGGGACGTAACGGCACGCAGGAGGCCAGTCGATGAACGCATTGCTCGCTCGCCTCGGGCGCCGCCTGCTGGGTGGCTACAGCCTGGCCTTCTTCGTTTTCCTGTACCTGCCGATCGGTCTGATCGTCGCCTACTCGTTCAACGGCAACCCGATCAACATGATGATCTGGGACGGCTTCAGCCTGGACTGGTATCGCTCGCTGTTCGGCCTGTCCACCAGCCTCAGCGAGAACGCCCTGTACGTCGAGTCCACCGACCAGCTGCTGGCCGCGCTGCGCACCAGCCTGGTGGTGGCGCTGACCACCACGGCGATCTCCACCGTGATCGGCACGCTCACCGCGTTGGCCCTGGCGCGCTACCGCTTTCGCCTGCAGAAGTTCTACCGGGTGCTGCTGTTCATGCCGATGCTGATGCCCGACATCGTGCTCGGCATCGCCCTGCTGATCTTCTTCGTGGGTGTCGGCCTGCCGCTGGGCAAGGTGTCGATCATCATCGGCCACTGCACCTTCCTGATCAGCTATGTGTTCCTCATCGTCAGTGCGCGTCTGGCCGGCATGGACACGCGCCTGGAAGAGGCCTCGGCCGATCTCGGCGCCTCGCCCTGGATCACCTTCCGCCGCGTGACCCTGCCGCAGATACTGCCCGGAGTGGTCGGTGGCGCGCTGCTGGCGTTCATCATCTCGATGGACGACCTGGTGATCACCTATTTCATCGCCGGGGTCGACTCGACCACGCTGCCGGTCTTCATCTACGGCATGATCCGCCGCGGCATCAAGCCCGAAATCAACGCCATCGCCACGCTGCTGCTGATCGCCTCGCTGCTGATCGCGGCCCTCGGCCTGTACCTGCGCAATCGCAAGCCCGCCACTTCTCAGGATGACTCCCATGGCTAAACCTCGCGCCCGCGAACTCGGCCTGCCGCTGCCCGGCACCCCCGGCCCGTACAACGCCATCACCGACGTGCCCGGCGTGCTGGTCGGCTACCGTACCCTCAATGGCGTGGCCGACAACGGCCGGCGCATCCAGACCGGCGTCACCGCCATCCTGCCGCGTGGCCGCGAAACCGAACCGCAGCCGGTGTGGGCGGGCTTCCATGCGCTCAACGGCAACGGCGAGATGACCGGAACGCACTGGATCGAGCATGGCGGCTACTTCGTCGGCCCGCTGTGCATCACCAACTCGCACAGTGTCGGCATCGTCCACCACGCGGCCACGCGCTGGACCATCCGCCATTACGCCGACGCCTGGCAGCGCGAGCATCTGTGGGCCATGCCGGTGGTGGCCGAGACCTACGACGGGGTGATCAACGACATCAACGGTCAGCACGTCAGCGAGGCCGATGCCCTGGCCGCGCTGGACGCGGCAAAGGGCGGGGCCATTGCCGAAGGCAATGTCGGTGGTGGCAACGGCATGATCTGCTACGGCTTCAAGGGCGGCACCGGCAGCGCCTCGCGACTGATCGAGATCGACGGCCAGCGCTACACCCTCGGTGCCCTGGTGCAGGCCAACCATGGCCAGCGTGCCTGGCTCAAGGTGTGTGGCGTGCCGGTGGGCGAGCGCCTGGACGCCGAGCTGGCGGACGGGCTGGAGCGCGAGCGCGGCTCGATCATCGTCATCCTCGCCACCGACGCGCCGCTGCTGCCGCACCAACTGGGGCGCCTGGCGCAGCGCGCCGGTCTCGGCATCGCCCTGGCTGGCACGCCGGGTGGCAACAACTCCGGCGACATCTTCCTGGCCTTCAGCGTGGCCAACCCACGGCCATTGCCGCAGGTCTCGCCGCCGCGCCTGAACCTCGACTACCTCAACGACGACTGCTTCGACGCGATCTACCTGGCTGCCGTGCAGGCCACCGACGAGGCCGTGCTCAACGCCATGCTCGCCGCCGAGGACTCGCCGATGCAGAAGCCGGAAGGCATCTGTCGCGCCATCGACGGTGAGCGCCTGCGCGAGCTGGTGACCGGGGCGTGATGCGTAGCCCGGATGCAATCCGGGCTACGTGAAGCGGGTCACCGGGTAGGGTGCGCCGTGCGTATCACCGACTGCCGGCGGGATGCCGGAAAAGCATGGCGCGTGGATTTTTCGCCGTGTTTATATCCCTGCTTCATCGAATCCACCCGCAATGAAGGACTCCCATGGTCACCTGCTACCTGCGCTACATCGTCGACCCCTACAAACTCGAGGAATTCGAGCACTACGCCAAGCTGTGGATTCCACTGGTAGCGCGCTTCGGCGGCACCCATCACGGCTACTTCCTGCCGTCCGAGGGCGCCAACGACGTGGCCCTGGCACTGTTCAGCTTCCCCAGCCTGGCCGACTACGAGCGCTACCGCCGCGACTCGTTCGCCGACGCCGAGTGTCAGGCAGCCTTCCGCTATGCCGAGGAGACGCGCTGCATCCTCAGCTACGAGCGCAGCTTTTTCCGGCCCGTATTCGAGTAGCGCGCAGGACGGTCTCGGATGGGCTTTTGCCGCCCTTGCAGGATTGGGAGCTGAACTAGACTTACAACTCCCTCCCTCACAGCCAGATAGCAGCGCATGAACATTCGTCAGAAGATGATCGCCAGCGGAGTACTGAGCGTTACCGTCGCGGCGGGGCTTGGTGCAGTGGGTTTCTGGGGCCAGACCCAGCTCAATGGCGCGCTGGCGCAGAACGAGCTGAGCGTCACGGCGCTGCGCAACCACCTGGAAGGGGACATGATGCACGACGCGCTGCGCGCCGACGTGCTGGCTGCCTTCAGTGTCGAACCCGGCGATCAGGCCGCTGCCGAGCAGGTTCGCAAGGATCTGCGCGAGCATGCCGACTGGTTCAGACGCGCCCTGGCCGCCAATGCCCAGTTGCCGCTACCGGCCGAAATCCAGCAGGCCATTGCCCAGTCGCAACCGGCCCTCAATGCCTACATCACCGAGGCTGAGCAGATCACCGAAGCGGCACTGCGCGATGCACGGGCCGCCAAGGCTGAAATGCCGACATTCATGAAGAGTTTCAGTGACCTCGAAGTGAGGAACGAGGCGCTCAGCAGCCTGATCGAAGAGCAGGTGAGCGTCGCCCATCAGAGTGGCCAGACTGCCGTAAGCAACGCCTCGATCCACCTGCTCACCGGGATCGTCCTGGTCAGTCTGCTGCTGGGCCTGATCACCTGGAACCTGATGCGCAGCGTGCTGGGGCCGTTGCAACGCTCCGTCGAGGCGGCGCGAGCCATCGCCAGTGGCAACCTGCGTGGCCGCATCGAGGCACAGCGCCAGGACGAGGCCGGCCAGTTGCTCCAGGCCCTGGCCGAGATGCAGGCCAACCTCAGTCGGATGATCAGCAGCATCACCCAGCACAGCGAGCAGTTGCAGCATACGGCCCGCACGCTGACCGACACGGCCCAGGGCATCCTGCATGACTCGACCCAGCAGGCCGACAGCGCCACGAGCATGGCTGCGGTCATGGAGCAGATGATCCGCAACATCGCCCAGGTGTCGTCGCACGCCCACGATGCCAAGGGCATTTCCGCCCAGTCCGGGCAACTGGCCGACAGCGGTGGTCAGGTCATACTCGGCGTGGTCGAAGGCATGAACCGCATCGCCGAGGCGGTCTCCTCGTCGTCCGAGACGATCACCGAACTGGGGCGCTCATCCGAAGAGATCCACTCCATCATCCAGGTCATCAAGGGCATCGCCGAACAGACCAACCTGCTTGCCCTCAATGCCGCGATCGAGGCGGCACGCGCCGGGGAGGCCGGCCGTGGTTTCGCCGTGGTGGCCGACGAAGTTCGCAACCTGGCAGCCCGTACCGCGCAGTCGACCCAGGAAATCACCGACATGATCGGGCGCATCCGCAGCAACACCAACCTGGCGGTCGACAGCATGCAGGCCGGTGTGACCCGGGTGAACGATGGCGTGAGCCTGGCGCACCAGGCCGGTGATTCGATCAACGAGATACGCGATGGTGCGCAACGCGCGGCCCAGGTGGTGGGCGAGATTTCTCACACCATCGGCGAGCAGAGCGATGCCAGCAACGAGGTGGCTCAACGTGTCGAGCAGATCGCGCAGATGGCCCAGCACAACGCCCAGGCCGTGAACGACCTGGCTCGTTCGGCCGAGGCACTGGAGCGCGTGGCGCAGAGCATGCGCGACGCGGTGATGCAGTTTCAGGTCTGAGCAGCGGGGTCAGTCGGGTACCGGCCCGCGCTTCTCGCCCAGCTCCACCTTGCAGTAATCCACGAACAGCTGCGCCGGCTTGGTCAGCTGCGCGCGCTTGAGCCAGGCGGCGACCAGGCCGGAGCCGGTGACGTCTTCGGTGATGTCCACGCACACCACCTGCTTGCCGTCGTAGGTGGTATTGCAGTGCGGGCGGGTGACCAGGACGGAGAAGCCGAAGCCCTGGCCGACCATGCCGCGCACCATCTCGATGGAGGGTGAGCTGAACACGATGTTCGGTGACAGGCCCAGCTCCTCGAAGATACTCACGAAGTAGTTCCGGCTCGGCAGCACGTCGAGCAGGATCATCGGGTCGAGCACCAGATCGCGCAGCGACACCTGCGCCTGCGCGGCGAAGCGGTGGCCTTCGGGCAGCAGCGCATAGGGCCGTTGTGGCGGCATCAGCGGTTCGGTCTCGATGGTGCCGTCCAGATCGTGCTTGTAGAAGATCGCCAGGTCGAAGCGGCCGGCGGTCAGCCCCTGCACCAGCTCGTGCTGCTCGCCGTCGTGCAGGCGGATTTCCACACCCGGATAGCGCTGGCGAAAGCCGGCGATCAGGCGTGGCAGGTAGAGCGGGGCGACCGTCTCGAAGCAGCCGATGTCGATCTGCCCGGCCACCACGTCGTTGTCGGCCAGGGCGTTCTGTTCGAACTCGCGGGCCATGCGCAGCAGCTCCTGCGCCTTGCGGTAGAAGCGCGCGCCACTGGGGGTGAGCGAGACGCCCTGGGCGTGGTGGCGGATGAACAGCTGCACGCCGAAGCTCTCTTCCAGGCCCTTGATCGCCGTGGAGATGGAGGGCTGGGCGATGTACAGCTTGCGCGACGCCTCGGCGACGCTGCCGCATTCGACGGTGGTGACGAAGTATTTGAGTTGACGCAGGGTGTAGGCAGCCACGCAAGGAACCTCGGACGATCTTCTTCTGGCACTCACCATACCCGCAGATCAGGGGCCGGCAGGCGAGCATCTTGTTTGCCAGTGGCCATATTTTTTCTGGCCACCTTCAGTGCTGGGTGATGACTTGCAAGAGTCGTACACGGTCGGCAAGGCGAGTGCGAACGAGGTTGAAGCGGGGGCCGGCCATGGCGGGTCGAAAGCGGATTGCCCAGGGTTCGCGCGGTGCGGCATCGCTGCGCTGAAAGCGTGCGTGGCAAGGATCGGGCGGTGATCGCGCAGGCCAGGCGTGGCAAGGTCTCGCGGGTGAGAAGATGGCATTTGCACAAGGAGTTGGCTGGCTGCACTGTCCTGGTGCGGACGTGACCATCTTTTTCGTATGTCCCGGCGACATTTTTAATATTTTTCCTATTTTCGAGCTTGCGCCACCATCGGTTCCGCAATCGCCAAACGGCAGAAGGGGACAGTGGTGTACGAACTCAGCGACTGGCAGCAACGCGCCCGGCAGCAGGCCTTCATCGAACAGGCCATCATTGGTGGCCGCCGTGTGGCGGCGCAGTCCGGAGCCACCTTCGCGGCCATCAACCCGGCCACCGGCCAGGTGCTGGCGCAGGTCGCCGGCTGTGGCGAGGCCGAGGTCGAACTGGCCGTGCGCAGCGCCCGTCAGGCTTTCGATGCCGGCGTCTGGTCGCAACGCACTCCGAGCGAACGCAAGCAGGTGCTGCTGCGTCTGGCCGAGCTGATCCTGGCCAACCGTGACGAGCTGGCGCTGCTCGACTCGCTGAACATGGGCAAGCCGGTGATGGATGCCTGGAACATCGATGTGCCCGGTGCGGCCGGTGTGTTCCGTTGGTACGCCGAGAGCCTCGACAAGCTCTACGACGAAGTCGCGCCCAGTGCGCGCAACGTGCTCGCCACCATCACCCGCGAAGCGCTCGGCGTGGTCGCCGCCGTGGTGCCGTGGAACTTCCCGCTGGACATGGCCGCCTGGAAGCTGGCGCCGGCCCTGGCCGCCGGCAACTCGGTGGTGCTCAAGCCCGCCGAACAGTCGCCGTTCTCCGCCCTGCGGCTGGCCGAGCTGGCGCTGGAAGCTGGACTGCCGGAAGGCGTGCTGAACGTGGTGCCCGGCCTCGGCGAGCAGGCGGGCAGGGCGCTCGGCCTGCACATGGATGTCGACTGCCTGGCCTTCACCGGCTCCACCGAGGTGGGCAAGTACTTCATGGGTTACTCGGCGCAATCGAACCTCAAGCAGGTGTGGCTGGAGTGCGGCGGCAAGAGCGCCAACCTGGTGTTCGCCGATTGCCAGGATCTCGACCTGGCCGCCGAGAAGGCCGCCTTCGGCATCTTCTTCAACCAGGGCGAGGTGTGCTCGGCCAACTCGCGCCTGCTGGTGCAGCGCTCGATCCACGACGAATTCGTCGAGCGCCTGCAAGCCAGGGCCCGCGACTGGATGCCGGGTGATCCGCTCGACCCGGCCAGCCGCGCCGGCGCCATCGTCGAGGCGCGGCAGAGCGCACGCATCATGGACTTCATCCGTGGCGCCCAGGCCGAAGGTGCGCGCCTGGTCTGTGGCGGCCAGCAACTGACGGTGGGTGGCTCGGACAACTTCATCGCGCCGACGGTGTTTACCCGCGTGGCGCCAAGCAGCCGCCTGGCCCGCGAAGAGGTCTTCGGCCCGGTGCTGGCGGTGCTGCCGTTCGACAGCGAGGACGAGGCCGTGGCCCTGGCCAACGACAGCGTCTACGGCCTGGCCGCTTCGCTGTGGAGCGATGACCTCAACCGCGCTCACCGCGTCGCCCGGCGCCTGCGCGCCGGCACCGTGTCGGTCAACACCGTGGACGCGCTGGACGTCACCACGCCGTTCGGGGGTGGCAAGCAGTCCGGCTTCGGCCGCGACCTGTCGCTGCATTCGTTCGACAAGTACACCCAGCTCAAGACCACCTGGTTCCAGCTGCGCCCCTAGGGTGTGCTGTGCGCACCAGGTGAAGTTGATCGGATTATCAACGGTGCGCACGGCGCACCCTGCACGCCACTGGCGGAGACCTTGCGATGACTGCCCGGAAACACACCACCCAGCAATACCAGGCACTGGATGCGGCGCACCATATCCATGCCTTCCTCGACCAGAAGGCGCTCAACGAGAAGGGCGCGCTGGTCATCGCCAAGGGCCGGGGCCTGAACCTCTGGGATACCGATGGCAAGCGCTATCTGGATGGCATGTCCGGCCTGTGGTGCACCGCGCTGGGCTATGGCCGTGCCGACCTCAACGCCGCCGCCAGCCGCCAGCTGGAGGAGCTGCCGTACTACAACCTGTTCTTCCATACCACGCACCCGCGTGTGGTGGAGCTGTCCGAGCTGCTCTTCAGCCTGCTGCCCAGGCACTACAGCCACGCCATCTACACCAACTCCGGCTCCGAGGCCAACGAGGTGCTGATCCGCACCGTGCGCCGCTACTGGCAGGTAGTGGGCAAGCCGAGCAAGACGGTGATGATCGGTCGCTGGAACGGCTACCACGGCTCCACCCTGGGCAGCACCGCACTCGGCGGCATGGGCTTCATGCACGAGATGGGTGGCATGCTGCCGGGCTTCGCCCATATCGGTGAACCCTACTATTTTGCCGAGGGCGGCGACCTTTCCGAAGAAGCCTTCGGCCTCAAGGCCGCCCGCGAGCTGGAAGCGAAGATCCTCGAACTGGGCGCCGAGAACGTTGCCGCCTTCGTCGCCGAACCCTTCCAGGGCGCCGGCGGCATGATCTTTCCGCCGGCCAGCTACTGGGCCGAGGTGCAGCGCATCTGCCGCCAGTACGACGTGCTGCTGTGCGCCGACGAGGTGATCGGTGGTTTCGGCCGTACCGGCGAGTGGTTCGCTCACCAGCACTTCGGCTTCCAGCCCGACACCCTGACCATCGCCAAGGGCCTCACCTCGGGTTACATCCCCATGGGCGGCCTGGTGCTCGGCAGCCGAATTGCCGATGCCCTGGTGCAGGAAGGCGGCGTGTTCGCCCACGGCCTGACCTACGCCGGACACCCGGTGGCCGCTGCCGTGGCCATTGCCAATCTCACAGCGCTGCGTGACGAGAGGATCGTCGAGACGGTCAAGGCCGACACCGGCCCCTATCTGCAGAAGCTGCTGCGCGAGACCTTCGCCGATCACCCGCTGATCGGTGACATCCAGGGCACCGGCCTGGTCGCTGCTCTGCAATTCGCCGAGGACAAGGCCACGCGCAAGCGCTTCGCCAACGAGAACGATATCGCCTGGCACTGCCGCACCGTCGGCTTCGACGAAGGCCTGATCATCCGATCCACCCTTGGCCGCATGATCATGGCTCCGGCCCTGGTGGCCAGCCATGGCGAGCTGGACGAGCTGGTGGAAAAGACCCGACGCGCGGTGGATCGCACCGGGCGCGAGCTGGGGCTGCTCTAACGAGGGCGGCAGCGCTCCAGAACCCGTCGGTACAGGCGATCGACAGCCGCCTGCTGATCGAGACACGAGGTATCCAGTTCGAGATCGGCGTCCAGGGGAGGCTCGTAGGGGCTGTCCATCCCTGTGAAGTTGCGGATGCGCCCTTCGCGAGCGGCCTGGTAGAGCCCTTTGGGGTCGCGCTCGGCGCACACTGCCAGCGGCGTGCTGACGTGGACACAGATGAAATCGTCCTGGGCGAACAGGGAGCGTGCGGCCTCACGCTCCGCACGGTATGGAGATATCGCCGAGACGATCGTCACCAATCCGGCATCGCACATCAGTCGTGCGACCTCGGCCAGGCGCCGGATATTCTCCCGGCGAGCCGCCTCGCTCATGTCCAGGTCGCTGCACAACCCATGGCGGACATTGTCGCCGTCGAGCAGGTAGCTGCTCAGCTTTTCCTGATGGAGTCGCAGATCCAGCGCGCTGGCCAGGGTTGATTTACCCGCACCGGATAGGCCGGTCAGCCAAACGCAGCATGGGCGTTGTCCCAACAGGGCTGCCCGGGAAATGGATGGCACCTGCGGGGTCTGCCTGAAGAGGCGCAGGCCGGACTCAGTCATAGCCGAGCAGGTGGTAGTCGCGTTCATAGACTCTGCGAACAAGACGGCGTGTGCGCACGGTACATTGCTCCCGAATCGTCATATGGGCATCTGGAGATCGGTTCGCCTGCGGCAATTTGGCGTTCCAGCCCGTGCGCTCGCAGAGTTGTCGGAAGTCCTCCTCCATGCGTTCCTGGTGGCCGATGAAGTCCATGGCCAGACTGCCTGTGCTGTCGCACAGAAAGGTTGACTGTGGCACGAAGTGCAACTGCTTGTGAACGTTTTCCGGGTGCAGCCAGTTGCTGACGAAGCCATCGAAATTCGCATGGCGACTGACCAGCTCGTACGCTTCGCGATCCCGCCCGGAACCATGGTTGCGCTTGAGGAATGTGTAGGCCGAGTAGGCCCGCTCCAGCGGGTCGCGCACGAAAGTGAACTTGAAGCTTGCCGCATACTCGGCGGGGAACATCTGCTCGTACCAATACAGAGGCAAGTGTCCGGGGCGACCGCCATCGAACAGAGCGCAACAGACACTGGTACCGGCGCATTTGGGAACGTGGATGAACAGGCAGTGCTTCTCCCGGAAAAAATCCGGGAAATACGCACGGGCAGACAGAACCTTGTTGACGATCTGGCGTTGCTCTACGGGTAGGCAACCGAGCAGGAACCGTCGGTGCGTCTTGGGAAGCATCTTCCAGAGGAGTCGTTGCAGCATCTCGTGCTCGATCGCAAAAATGGAGTTATCGACCAGATTGCAGTTACCTGCGTCTCGCTGATTATTTCCAATTGATAATTTTTGTGTCGGTTGCAAAAGACAGTTTTTTCTTATGTCGCAACGACAAATTTAATAATTTTCCTATCCCCCCGCTTCGTAGACCATGCCCCCATCACGCACTGCCGCATGACGGATCAAGAGCCAGAAGAGCTCGTTTGTGCGACCTCGTCGATGACGAAGCTTTTCCAGGCTCTTGGCCTCTGCCACCGAATAACGAGAACCAATCGGCTGTGGAGCGTCCCATGATCAAGACTTTGCGTCCCCCTGTTTTCCGTTCGTTGCTTGGCGCCGCATTGGCTGCCGGCATGGCCGCCACTGCACAGGCCGGCACCCTGTCCATCGGCCACACCACCTGGGTCGGCTACGGCACCCTGTACCTGGCCCGTGACCTCGGCTACTTCAGGGAAGCCGGCCTCGACCTGCAACTGACCACCATCGAGGAAGCCTCGATGTACATGGCCGCACAGGCCTCGGGCAAGTTGTCCGGCTCGGCCTCGACCATCGACGAAATTCTCAAGTACCGCTCCAGGGACTTCTGCTTCAAGGCCGTGGCGGCGCTGGACGAATCCCACGGCGGCGACGGCATCGTGGTACAGAACGACATCGCCGACATGCAGGGCCTCAAGGGCAAGTCCGTGGCGGTCAACGAAGGTTCGGTGTCGCAATTCTGGCTCAGCTACCTGCTGAAGAAGGCCGGCATGAGCATGGCCGACATCGACGTGCAGAACATGACCGCCGACGACGCCGCCTCGGCCTTCATCGCCGGCCATGTGCCGGCGGCGGTGACCTGGGAGCCGAACCTGACCATGGTCAGGCAGAAGGGCAGCGGCAAGGTGCTGGTCGACAGCAGCGCCACACCCGGGGTGATCGTCGACGTGGTGGCGCTGGACTGCGGCGTCATCGAGAAGCAGCCGGAAGACGTCAAGGCGCTGGTGGCCGGTCTGTACAAGGCGGTCGAGTTCACCAAGACCAACCCGGAGAAGGCCTACGAAATCATGGCCAAAGGCGTTGGTGGCTACCTGTCCGATCCCAAGGACCTGGCCGAAGCCGCCAAGGGCGTGAAGTTCTACGACCAGGCCATGAGCGAGAAGCTGCTCGGCACCCCCGGCAAGGCCGGTGACATCGCCGAGATCATCAAGCTGGCCAACGAGACCTGGAGCACCTTGCAGGGCAAGCCCTACGCGGTGAGCTACGAGGATCTGGTGGATACCTCCTTCGTCACGCCCTGAGTCTGTGGCAATCGCGGCTGAAGCCGCTCCTACGGTGGGCGCAGGTGCGCCTGCCGGTCTTTCGCAATTCGCAACACGAGGTGGTTGATGGCCACGCAAAAATCCTGGGTGCAGCGCTGCCTGACTCCCAAAGTCGACCTGCCCGGCGGCCTGGTACTGGGCGTCAGCGGCCTGTGCTGGCTGCTGGTGCTGGGCCTGTGGGCCCTGCTGTCCTACGGCGGTGTGGTGCCGTCGATGTTCCTGCCGACACCAGGGGACGTGATCGCCGCCGGCGTGCGCCTGGCCGGCGACGGCACCCTGAGCAAGCACGTGCTGGCCAGCCTGGAAGTGGTGCTGATCGGCTTCGTCGTGTCGTCGCTGGTGTCGGTACCGCTGGGGTTGCTGATGGGCAGCTTTCGCATCGTCCAGGCCTTTCTCGAACCGCTGGTGAACTTCATCCGTTATCTGCCGGTGACCAGCTTCGTGCCGCTGTTCATCCTGTGGATCGGCATCGGTCTGGAACAGCGCGTGGCGGTGATCATCTTCGGCGTGTTCTTCCAGCAACTGGTGATGGTCGCCGACGTCTCCAAGGGCGTCTCGCGCGACCTGCTCAATGCCAGCTACACCCTCGGCGCAAGCCGTCGCGACGTGGTGCTGCACGTACTCGGCCCGGCCTCGCTGCCGGGCATTCTCGACACCCTGCGGGTGACCATGGGCTGGGCCTGGACCTATCTCGTGGTGGCCGAACTGGTCGCTGCCAGCAGCGGCCTTGGCTACATCAGCCTGAAGGCCATGCGCGGCTTCCAGGTGGATGTGATCTTCCTCGCCATTGCCATCATCGGCCTGCTCGGGCTGATCACCGATCAACTGTTCCGTCTGCTTCGACTGAGGATTGCCGCATGGGCGCAGTAGCCAAGAAACCCTACATCATGCCGGCGCTCAGCGAGTACGCCGAGGTCGCCGCACGGCTCAAGGTGGACAACGTCAGCCTGCGCTACCAGTCGCCCAAGGGCGAAACCTTCACTGCGCTCGACCGTGTTTCCTTCGACGTACCGGATCAGCAGTTCGCGGTGATCGTCGGCCCGTCGGGCTGCGGCAAGTCGAGCCTGCTCTACCTCACCGCCGGCCTGGCCGAACCCACCGAAGGCGAGATCCATGTCGGCGGGCAGAAGGTCGAAGGCCCTGGCGCCGACCGTGGCATGGTGTTTCAGGGCTACACCCTGTTCCCCTGGCTGACCGTGCGCCAGAACATCGAGTTCGGCCTCAAGCGACGCAAGCTGGAGGCCAGCGAGATTCGCACCATCGTCGAGTTCTACCTGAATGAGGTGGGTCTGGCGAAGTTCGCCGAGCATTACCCCAAGCAGCTTTCCGGCGGCATGATGCAGCGCGTTGCCATCGCCCGCGCGCTGGCCAACGACCCGCAGATTCTGCTGATGGACGAACCCTTCGGTGCCCTCGACAGCCAGACCCGTCTGCAGATGCAGCAACTGCTGCTGCAGGTATGGGGCAACAGCAAGAAGACCGTGGTGTTCGTCACCCACGACATCGACGAAGCCATCCTGCTCGCCGACCGCATCTACGTGATGGGCGCGCGCCCGGGCCGTATCAAGGAAATCCTCGACGTGCCCATCGAGCGCCCGCGCAACCTCGACGTGGTCATGGAGCCCGAGTTCATCCGCATGAAACGGCACATCCTCGGCCTGCTGCACGACGACCTGGAAGAGGTGCACTGAGATGAGCGAGTCCTTCGATTACCTCATCGTCGGGGCCGGTTCCGCCGGCTGCGTGCTGGCCAATCGCCTGAGTGCCGACCCGGCCGTGCGCGTGTGCCTGATCGAGGCCGGCGGCAGCGACGCCAGCCCGCGTGTGCAGGTGCCGGCCGGCACCATCACCCTGTACAAGAGCCGTGTGTTCAGCTGGAACTACTTCTCCGCGCCGCAGAAGCACCTCGCCGGGCGTCGCCTGCACACCCCGCGTGGCAAGGCCCTCGGCGGCTCCAGTTCGATGAACAGCATGATCTACATCCGTGGCGACGCCAGCGACTACCAGCGCTGGGAAGCCGCCGGCTGCCCCGGCTGGGGCTGGAACGACGTGCTGCCGTACTTCAGGAAGTCCGAAGGCAACCGCCTGGGCCAGTCGCTGCACTACCACGGCACCCAGGGCGAGCTGCTCGTGGACAGGCCGCGCGACCCCAATCCGCTGTCCGAGCGCTACATCCGCGCCGCCGAGCAGATCGGCCTCAAGCGCAACGACGACTTCAACGGCGGCACCCTGGAAGGCGTGGGCCTCTACAACGTCACCCAGAAGAACGCCCGGCGCCTGTCCAGCTACCGCGCCTTCGTCGCCCCGGTGCGCCAGCGCGACAACCTCAGCGTGCTCACCGGCTGCGAAGTGGAGCGTCTGCTGCTCGATGGCGAGCGCGTCACCGGCCTGGAGCTGCGTCAGGACGGCCAGTGGCGCACCCTGCATTGCACCCGCGAGACCATCCTCTGCGCCGGTGCGCTGGGCTCGCCGCATATCCTGCTGAAGTCCGGCATCGGTCCGAAGGCCGAGCTGGAGGCTGCCGGCGTGGCCTGCAAGGTCGACCTGCCCGGCGTCGGCAAGAACCTGCAGGATCACCTCGACGGCACGCTCACCGTGCGCTCGAAGAGCCCGCTGTCGCTGGGCTTTTCCGTCGGCGCGCTGCCGAAGATTCTCGCCTCGCCATTCAAGTACCTGGCGCAGAAGATGGGCTGGCTGACCACCAACTACGTCGAGGCCGGCGGCTTCGCCCGCACGCCGCTGGCAGGCGACCTGCCCGACGTGCAGATGCACTTCGTGCCCGGCTACCGCAGCCACCGTGGGCGCCTGTTCGAGTGGGGCCACGGCTATGCCATCCACACCTGCGTGCTGCGCCCGAAGAGCATCGGTGAAGTGCGCCTGGGCGAGGGCCGCAGCCTGAGCATCGATTTCAACTTCCTCAGCGACGAGGCCGATGGCCGTGTGCTGGTGGAAGGGGTCAAGCTGGCGCGGCGCATCCTTGCCCAGCCGCAGTTCGCCGATATCCGTGGCGAAGAGATGCTGCCCGGCCCGCAGGTACAGAGCGACGAGGAGCTGCTGGCGCACCTGCGCGAGCATGCCGCCACCGTGTTCCACCCGGTGGGCACCTGCAAGATGGGCAGTGACGACGCGGCAGTGGTCACGCCCGAACTGAAGGTGCGCGGCGTGGCCAACCTGCGTGTGGCCGACGCCTCGATCATGCCGACGCTGATCAGCGGCAACACCAACGCGCCATGCATCATGATCGGCGAGAAGGCGGCCGATCTGATCCGTCAGGGCTGAGCCCGGCTCAGCCCGTCTTGCGCCTGCCCGCCGACAGGCGCGAGACACCCAGCAGCACCAGGGCCAGGCCGGCGATCTGGTACAGGGTGATGGCCTCGCCGAGCAGCGCCCAGGCGGCGAACAGGGTCAGCACCGGACCCAGATTGCCGAACACGGCGGCATGGCTGGCGCCCATGCGTTGCACGGCCAGGGCCATCCAGTAGATCGGCAGCACCGTCGACAGCAACGCCATCAGCGTGCCGTACAGCCACACGTCGCCCGGCAGGCTCGCCAGTTGCGCCGGGTCGCGAGTGAAGCCGTAGTGAACCAGCACCATGATCGCCGAGGCGCCGCCGGCCAGACCTGCCAGGCGCATCGAGCCGACCCGATGGATCACCACGCCGGTACCCAGGTAATACAGGGCATAGGTCACCGCGCTGGCGAACACCCAGGCGGCGCCCAGCAGAATCTGCTCGCTGTCGCCCTCGACGCGGATGTCATGCACCAGGGCGATGCCCAGGCCCAGGTAGCACAGGCCCATGGCCAGGAAGGTGCGCGGCCCTGGTCGCTCGCCCATTGCCAGCACCTGCAACAGCAGCACCAGCGTCGGGTAGGTGAACAGGATCAGCCGTTCCAGCCCCGCGCTGATGTATTGCAGACCGTAGAAGTCGAACAGGCTCGACAGGTAGTAACCGAACATGCCCAGCAGCAGGACCTGCGCCCAATCCTTCGCCGACAGGCGCGTTTGCCCGCTGCCACGGCTCAGCCACAGCAGCCAGGCGAACAGTGGCAGGGCCAGGCCCATGCGCAGGCTCAGCACGGTGATGGCGTCCACCGGTGCGGCGGCGTAGGCGAGTTTGACGAAGACGGCCTTCAGGCTGAAGCCGGTGGCCGAGAGCACGGCGAACAGCACGCCGTTGTCCAGGTTGCGACGGTACGAGGAAGTCAGAGCGTTCATGGCAGGCTGCGGCAGGGAATACGTTCATTATTCTGAATGGAAAGCCCGGCAGCTAGAATCGCATTTTCGCGAAGATGGCTTTCTGATCTGGAGAACGCCCCGATGCACTTCGACCTGCCCGACCTGCGCCTGATCGCCGCCATTGCCGCCACCGGCAGCCTGAGCAAGGCGGCGGCGACCTTTCCCGTCGCCGTGTCGGCGGCCAGTACCCGGTTGCGCCTGTTCGAGGCGCGCTGCGGGGTGACGCTGTTCGTGCGCAGCAGTGACGGCATGAGCCTGACCCCGGCCGGGCGCCTGGTGCTGGAGGCCTGCCAGGGCGTGCTGAAGGAGGCCCGCCAGCTCAGCGATACCCTGCAGGAACTCAACGGCGAGCGGCGCATCACCCTGCGCCTGGCGGCCTCCACGGTGGCCAACAGCACCTTCCTGCCGGCGGCGCTCGGCCCCTTTCTGGCCGACTACCCGGAAGTGGATCTGCAACTGGCCGAACACAACAGCAAGGACGTGCTGCGCGGGGTTCGCGAGGGCAGCATCGACATCGGCGTATACGACGGCAACCTGGCCACCGAGGGCCTGCTGTCGCTGCCGTTTCGCAATGACCGCCTGGTGCTGCTGGTGCCCCATGGGCATGCACTGATCGGCCAGCGCCCGGCCTCGCTGCGCAGCGCGTTCAATTATCCCTTCGTCTGCCTGCCGGCCGAGCGCGCGATGCAGCGCTTCGTCGAATACATGGCGGTGCGCAATGCGCTGCCGCTCAAGGTGCGGGTGCGGGCACCGAGCTTCGATGCCATCGCCCAACTGGTGGCGCAGAGTGTCGGTATCTCCATGCTGCCCGAGGTGGCCGCGACCCGCTTCGCCCAGGAGCTGCCGGTGGCGGTGGTGATGCTGGAGGATGTCTGGGCCACCCGCGAGCTGCGCCTGTGCGTGCGCAGTTGGGACGCACTGTCGTCCCATGCGCGGCAACTGGTCGGCTACCTCACCCGTGACAGCGCCTGATGTTCATTTGAAGAACTGGCTGGGGGTCAGGCCGAACTGCTTCTTGAACATGGTGGTGAAGGCGCTGGGGCTGTCGTAACCCAGCTCCCCGGCGATATCGATGATCTTCTCGCCCAGGGCGATGCGCTCCAGCGCCAGCAACAGGCGCGCCTGCTGGCGCCACTGGCCGAAGGTCATGCCGGTGCCTTTCTGGAACAGGCGCTGGATGGTCTTCTCGTCCAGGCCCAGGCGGGCGCTCCAGTCGGCCAGGGTGGAGGCGTCGCCGGGGTTGCCTTGCAGCGTCGTGCAGATCGGCTGGATGCGCGGGTCGGCCGGCTGCGGCAGGTGCAGCGGCAGGGTCGGCAGAATACGCAACTCATCGAGGATCAGGCGCATCACCCGTGCTTCTCGCGAGTCCTCGGCGTAGGGCTGGGTGATGCCCACGGCGGCGCGGATCAGCTCGCCCAGCAGCGGCGAGATGGCCACCGCGCGGCACGCGTCGGGCATGTCCGGCAGGCTGTCGGGGCGCACGAACATGCTGCGCATCTTCACGTTGCCGACGCAGCGGATCGCATGCACCTGGCCGCAGGGCATCCAGATGCCTCGGCTCGGTGGTACCGTCCACTGGTTCAGCGCCGACGTCACCACCATCACGCCGGAGATGGCGTAGATCAGCTGGTGCTTGTTGCGGTGCGAGTGCGGCTCGATGACGGCATTGACCGGGTAATCGGTGGCGCTGCTGCTGACCAGCCAGGGGGAGGCGTCGATCTCGGCCAGCAGCTTCTCGGGTAATCGCATTGAAAAACCACCTACGTTGGCGATATGGCGTTAAAGACGACCTGAGGAAACGCTGAGAAAACCGTCATGACTCGCTGTGCGCTCCGAATGTCCTGGGCTCGCGCCTTCGCGGGCGTGACGATGAATGACCTTTTCAGGACATCCCTGAAAATGCCCATTTACAGCCGTAAAGTCGAACGCGGCTCCGAGCGTGCCTGCCTCGGCTCTTCGCGCTAGCGCCTGCATCCGGGCCGTCGTTGGCTACGTTTTGCCTGAAGAGTGCCTTTTTTGCGAGGGTTGCTGCCCGATCTTCGTGAGACAGGCGATTGAGCGAAGCCTAGCATAGCGGCGTTCCTCATCTCGTCCGGAAGCTTCGAGCATGTCCAGCAGTCCTGCCGCTACCTCCCTGGCCGGCGCCTCGTCCGTCAGCCAGGCCAGCCCTCTGGTGATGCGCGTGATCGGCGCCTGCGCCCTGGCGCACCTGATCAACGACCTGATCCAGGCGGTGTTGCCCGCCATCTACCCGATGCTCAAGCTCAACTACGGCCTGAGTTT
>Ga0209699_100231_pt1 | contig 47944 bp, 46 predicted proteins | sample SynthPrep_1_END__FD_187204 | JGI IMG/M metagenome (GOLD analysis project Ga0209699, IMG submission 187204) | Synthetic microbial communities from Ohio, USA - SynthPrep_1_END_DS7_MetaG (SPAdes) (version 2) | ecosystem: Engineered > Bioreactor > Aerobic > Activated sludge | place: USA: Ohio...
AGTCATCGCTGCTCAGGCTTTGCAGCGGCTGCACGAACTCGATGGTCCAGGTCAGCGAGCTGCCTGGCGCAGGGCTCTTCAGGTGCGGCAGCACCGCTGGCGGCCAGGCATCGACCAGCGCCAGCAGGTACGCCTCGCTGAGCGGCTGCGGCTCGGGCTCGCCACGCAAACGAACCCAGCCCCCCATCTGCCTCGACGGGTTGTTGCTGAACGGCATGCCGCCCACCCCCCAGCGCATGGCCAGAAAACGGGTGAACTCAGGGGTGACGTTGCGTACGTAGGGCAATTCCTGGCACTGCTCGACCGCGGCGATCTGTGGCGCCGGAAGCGCCTGCACTGCGATGTTCGACGGACGCGAGGCACCGAAACTGCCTTGCACCATGGTCACCACCTGGCCATCCTGCACGGCTCGCAGGCACAACTGGCTGACCGCCTTGCCCTCGCGCAGCACCTCGGCCTGAAAACTGACCGGAACCTCGGCCGCAACCGGCCCGACGAAGGTAATCGCCAGCGAGCGTACCGGACGGCCCTGCGGCACCTTGGCGCGCATCGCCTCGAAAGCCAGTGCCGCCACCAGTCCGCCAAAACTGGCACGCCCCTGCCCCCATTCGGCCGGGATCATCACAGCATCCGGATCGCGGCGCACCGCCTCGAGCAACTCGGAAAAGATCATACGCACCTCATGATTCATCGATGGCGACGATCTTAGGGGATGCCGGAGGCTGAACGATAGGCCAGCGCTGCGTCTGTTCGGTCATATTGCCGGCGAAAATGACACCTCATCGCTCGAGAGGAAAGTCACCATACAGGGCCAGCAGGGCATCATCGGCACGCTGCTCGGCGAGCCCCAGCGCCTGCTGCCAGACGACGCGACAGGGTTCGAGCCCAGGAAGCGACTCGCTTTGCGCCAACCATTGCAGGCGGTCGTGCCAATCGCCCAACTGGCTTTGCGCGCGCTTGAGCCTCAGCTGTACAGCCTTGCTCAAGCCACTCTGCGCCGGATAGGTTTCAGCGGCGTAGCGCACCCGCTTGATCAGCAGTCGCAGGCGATGACGATCGTGTGCCGGATCGCGCAAGGCCTGCGCCAGTTTCTGCTGCTGACGCTGCAAACGACGATGGATGCGCTTGTCCACGGCGTTGAGCTGGTTCTGCCTGGCAGCTTCGCGCCAGTTCGCCGGCCAGGCATCGAGCAGCAGCATGAGGTCGGCGAGCTCACGACTGCCGGCAATGGCGGCATACCCCTGGACGCGCTGAACCTCATCGGCTGGAGCCAGGTGCGATAGCCCCAGACTCTCCAGCTCGGCCACCAGCACCTCGCGGTCACGCAGCGGACCGCTGAGACGCCCCAGCACCGCGGCACCCTGCTCCAGCGCATCCACTGCCGGCAGGCCACGCAATGGGCGCAGCAGGCTGCGCAACTGCCGCAAGGCAATGCGCAGGTCGTGCAGGGCCTCCGTATCGGTACAACTGGCCAATCGCGCCTGACAGGCGTACAGCCGCACCTGCAATGCCAGAACCCGCTTCAGACAGTGCTCGATGAAATCTCTCATGCTCGTCCTCCCGAACGACGATGCTCCAGGCTAACAGGGCCGAGCCTATCGCCGACAAGTGACCATTGGTCGCTAGCGCGAAAAACGCCACGGCAACGCCTTGCGCAAGTCACCCAGCGCCTGAAGCAGAGCTTTGCGCGAGGCGTGCTCGCCGGCGTAACGCTGCCGCTCGAAGCAGCGGACGAACGCCTCGATCTGCTGCGCCTGCTCAGGCAACTCAAGACCTGCACGCCGGGCGAAGGAACGTGCGCCCTCACCTGCCTGGCGCTGCACGCCATGCCGTGCCAGCAAGCGTTCGAATCTGCGGAAGACCTGGCGTTGCGGATCAGTCCTCTGCCGCCAGGGCTTGAGCAGCCAGAGCGCCAGCCCTCCAAGCAACAGGGCGCCCGTTCCCACCAGCGCCAGGGCAAGGCGCTGCCAGTCGAGACTGCCGAACCATTTCTGCAACAGGCTCAGCTGCTGTTCACCCTGGTAACCCAAGACCCAGCGCTGCCAGCCGTAATTGAGATTCTCCCAGCTCAGGCGCAACTGATTGAGCCAGGCCAGTTCGCGATAACGCAGCGGCGAGAAAGGCTGATCGGCAAGAAAGCCATCCTCCTCGGCCAAGGCTTCCTCCAGGCCCTGCTCGATACGCTCTGGCGCCACCTGGAAGGTCGGATCGACACTGCGCCAGCCCTGCCCCGGTTGCCAGTACTCGACCCAGGCATGCGCATCGAACTGACGAACCTGGATGTAGTTTCCGCTCGGATTGAACTCTCCGCCCTGGTAACCGGCTACCACGCGTGCGGGAATCCCTGCGGCACGCAACACGAAGGTCATGGCGCCTGCATAGTGCGCGCAGAAGCCACGGCGGGTGTTGAACAGGAAATCGTCGATGCTGTCGCGCCCCAGCGGTTGCGGCTGAAGGGTATAGACGTAGGGTTCGCGGTTGAAATGCTGCAACAGCGCCGCCACCAGATCGTCGGCCTGCGGGTACTGCGCCTGCAGTTCTGCCGCCCAGGCGCGACTGCGCGGATCGCCCTGCTCGGGCAGTTGCAGGGCGCGGCGCATGGTCGTCGGGTTGACATCCGCTTCGCGCCTGGCCTCGGGCCAGGAGCGAACCTGATAGAGCAACGGGCGATCCACCGCACGCCGTCGCTGCCAGCGGAAGTCGGTCATCATGCCTACTTCGTCCTGCTCCATCTCGCCCACATCCAGAGCGAACAGCCAGGGCTTGCCGCTGGGCTGCATGACGATGCTGTAATCCAGCGCCTCGCCTGCCTTGCTCCAGCGCGGCGAAACCGGCACGGCGGCATAGTTGGACTGCGACCAGCGCCGACCATCGAAACGCTCCAGCGTCAGCGCACGCCAGTAGAGCCGGTCGCGCTCCGGCACCTTCCCCTCGAAACTGGCGCGAAACGCCAGCGCCGAGGATCGGCTGAGCTGGGCGATGTCGGCCGGCTCCATGCTGTCAGACAGCCCGGTGATACCCTTGTCGCTGGGCACCGGCAGCGACCACAGCGGCCCCATGCGCGGGAAGAACACGAACAACAGCAGCATCAGTGGCAACGCCTGCAGCAGCAGGCCGCCAGCCAGGCGCAGGGTCGGCCAGGGGCGCCCGGCGAACCCGCTGTGCTGCAGACCGACCAGCGCGGCCAGCAGCGCCGTCACCGGCAGCAGGCTGTAGAGTGCAGCGAGAATGCCGTCCTCGAACAGATAGGCCGTGACCACGCAGAAGAAGCCGAGAAAGATCAGCACCAGGGCATCGCGCCGGCTGCGCATCTCCAGCAACTTGAGGATGAAGGTGGCGATCAGCAGCACGACCGCCGCATCCAGCCCCACCAGCGTGCCGCGCGACAGCACGATGCCGGCCAGCACCACCACCATCAGGCCGCCCTTGACCCAACCGTTGGGGTAGGACGCACGCATGCGGAAAATCTGCACACGCCAGGCCGCTGCCACCAGCCACAGCGCACTCATCCACAGCGGCAGATGCACCAGGTGCGGCAGGATCACCAGTGCCTGGGCCACCAGCAGCCAGGTCAGGGCGATGCGGGGAATCGCCGGCTGCACGCTCATGCACGCGCCCCGAACAGAGCCAGAGCGCGCAGGCAGGCATCACGATGGCCTTCGCCGTAATCCGCTGCGATCACCAGGCCGGGCAGGCGCATGCCGAATGCCTGCTGACGCTCGGAGAACTGCAACACCCAATGGCACATCAGCGAAAGGCGTGCCTCGCTGTCCCCCCCCAGACTGTCGAAGTCGAGCCACAGATCACGTCCGCTGAGCGTGGCGAAATCCTTCACCAGCAGCCCCTGGCCGCGTGAGTAGGCCTTCCAGTCGAGGCGGCGTTTGGAGTCCCCAGGCTGGTATTCACGCAAGCCCTGAAAATCATCAGCGCCCTGGCCCCGGGCACGCATGCCCTCCTCCTGCTCTTCGTCCCCCAGGCCGGCCGCCAGCGGCAAGTCGCCTTCGAGCGGCCGGGGATAGACCAGCACCGCCTGATCCAGATCGACCCAGCTCCAGGCCACCAGCAGGCCCAACGGAAAGCGGCTTTCCACCCGCAGGCGGTCAGGCCGCAACCAGCCACGATGCAAGGCCGGCAGGTTCAGGTCGACCTCGGCCTGGCCCTCGCGCGGCACATCACGCACCACCAGCTCGGCCGGCGGCCATCCCAGTGCCACGGCCTGGTGCTCGCGCTCGCGGCTTTCCAGGCGCACGCGGAAACGGGCCTGCTCGCCGACGAACACCGCACCGCCGCCGCCGGCCTTGAGCATCAGCCCGGCCAGGTTGCGATAGGTATGCAGAATGGCAACGATGAATACCGACATCAGCAGAAAGGTCAGGCCATAGGCCAGGCTGTTCTGGTAATTGATCCCCACCAGCAACATCAGCAGCAACGCAACGGCGAAGGCAGCACCCACCCTGCTGGGCAGGATGAAGATACGCCGCTGGTTGAGTCGCACACTGGCGGCAGGCGGAATGCGTCTGGCCAGCCAGCGATGCCAGTGCGGTTTCAGCGCGGCGCGCATCAGAGCGCCGGCACTTCGCGCAGCAGCCACTGCACCAGGCTGCCACCACCATGGCCTGTCGGGTCGGCCCGCTCACGCAGGCGATGGCCCACCACCGAGGGCAATACCGCCTGCACATCCTCGGGAATCACATAGTCACGTTCGGCCAGCAGCGCCCAGGCCCGTGCAGCCGCCAGCAGTGCCAGACTGGCACGTGGCGAAAGGCCCCAGGCAAACTGCGGCTGAGTGCGGGTGGCCTCGACCAGACGCAACACGTAGTCGACCAGCGCATCACTGGCACGCACCTTGGGAACCTCGGCCTGCAACCGCGCCAGTTCGGCATGGTCGAGGATCGACTCCAGGCGCGGCAGCAGATCGCGGCGCGCATCACCGAGCAGCAATGCCCGCTCTGCGGCCTGCGCCGGATAACCGAGCGAAAGACGCATCAGAAAGCGATCCAGCTGGGATTCGGGCAGTGCGAAGGTGCCGCCACTGCTGACCGGGTTCTGCGTGGCAATGACGAAGAAGGGCTCGGGCAGCGGGCGGGTCGCGCCCTCGATGGTCACCTGCCCCTCTTCCATGGCCTCGAGCAGCGCACTCTGGCTTTTTGGTGTGGCACGGTTGATTTCATCGGCCAGCACCAGCTCGGCGAAGATCGGGCCCGGATGAAAAACGAACTGCCCGCTGTCCTTGTCGAAGACCGAAGTGCCGAGGATGTCACCAGGCAATAGATCCGAGGTGAACTGAATACGCTGGAAACTCAGGCCCAACACCCGCGCCAGCGCATGACTGAGCGTGGTCTTGCCCATCCCCGGGAGGTCTTCGATCAGCAGGTGACCACGCGCCAGCAGGCAGGTCAGCGCCAGGCGCACCTGCGCCTCCTTGCCCAGCAGCACCTTGTTGACCGAGTCGAGACAGGCATCCAGTTTGGTTTGCATCATTGGCTCCTTCATGCAGAACGCCGATGCTACTGGGGCGCAGATGTGCGGCAAAGCGTCCTGTAATTTTTGCTCACGAAACTGTGAGGCCAGACGCTATGTGAGACGAAAATGGCCGGCCATGCCCTGCAATTCACGCCCGAGCTCGGCCAGCTGGATGCTCGACGCCGCCGTCTCGTCCATCGCCGTGGCCGACTGATCGGCAATGTCACGAATCGAGGTGACGCTGCGATTGATTTCCTCGGCCACAGCCGTCTGCTGCTCGGCCGCCGCGGCAATCTGCTGGTTCATCTCGAAGATCAGCGCCACCGCTTCGGCGATGGCGGCCAGCGCCCCTTCGGTCTGGTTTGCATCGCTCACCGTCAGACTCACCAGGCTGGCGCTTTCCTGCATATCCGCCACCGCCCGGCGGCTGCCATCGCGCAAGGCGGCGATCAGCGCTTCGATCTCGGCAGTGGACTGCTGGGTACGCTTGGCCAGCGCTCGAACTTCGTCGGCGACCACAGCGAAACCGCGCCCCTGCTCCCCCGCGCGAGCCGCTTCGATGGCTGCGTTGAGTGCCAGCAGGTTGGTCTGCTCGGCGACGCTCTTGATCACCTCCAGCACCGCATCGATACGCTGCGTATCCTGACTCAGGCGCTGGATGCTCGCGGTGGTGGCGTCCATGGCACTGGCCAGTTGCTCGATGCGCTGCAAGGTCTGGCGTACCACCTGGTTACCGTTGCCGACGCGCTGATCGGCCTGCTCGGTCGAGGCTGCGGCGGCTTCGGCGTTGCGCGCCACCTCATGCACGGTAGCGGTCATCTGGCTCATGGCGGTAGCGACCTGGTCGGTTTCCAGCTTCTGGCCGTTGACACCCTGACGGGTCTGCTCGGCGGTCGCAGACAGCACTTGCGCCGAACTGGAAATCTGCGCGACACCACCCTGCAGGCGTCCGACCATCTCCCTCAGATTGCCGGCCATACGCTGCATGGCCGCCAGCAACTGGCCTATCTCATCTCGACGATCCTGCTCGATGCGTACACTGAGATCCCCCCCGGCAATGGATTCGGCAAGGTCTATGACCCGCCTCAGCGGCCGTACGATGGCCAGGCTGATGATGACGGCAGCCCCAAGGCCGAGCAGCAACGCGAGCACCGCCGCCAGCACGATCAGCCCGCTACTGGCCTGCCGACCGGCCTGCATGACCTGTCGTTGCAGCACCAGCGCCTGGTCGACACGGCCGAGTAGTTGTTCCACCTGTGCCACCAGTTGCAGATAGACCTGTTTCTGCTGCTGCAATTGATTGGCGTATTCGTTGAGGCGCTCGTTGAAGGAGTCGACATTGACCACCACCTCACCGAGTACCGCGGCATATCCCGGATCATCCAGCGCATCGCGCAACTCGGCGGCCAGTTTCTGGGCTTCGCCGGCCTGGGCGATCTCGGTCTGCTCGGCGCTGTCACTGCGTCGGCTGGCCTCCAGCCGTTGCCGCGCCTGATCCAGCGACTGCAACAGCAACTGGTGAATCCTGCCTACCTGCCCCGCCTGCAACACCGCGTCGCCGCCCTGCTCGCCCTGCGTGCGCTTGAGCAGGTCGACACCGTCCTCGGAAAGCCCTTCCTGCAAGAGATCCAGGCTGTTGGCTGCACTGACCACCAGCCAGTCGGCGGCCTGTAGAGACAGTTGCATGTTGTCGGTCAGTTCGACGTAGCGGGCGAAGGCGCTACGGTACTCGGCCAGTGCCGGTTCGACCTGCGCCAGGATCGCTGCGGTTTCGCTGTCCAGGTCGGCCTGCAACGCCGTGCTCGCCTGAACGATGGCCTCGGCCTGCTCGGCCAGGCGCTGGGCATGCTGGCTGTCACCACCGAGCGCGAACGCCTGTTCACTGTGGCGCATGCGCAGCACCTGTTCGCCCAGAGCGCTCATGCGCTGTTGCAACTCGGCGCCTGCGCTCACTTCACGCAGCGCCAACAGGCCCGTAACGGCGACCAATGCCGTGAGGCCAAGCACCAGAGCGAAACCGACCATCAACTTGCTGGTCGTGCTCAGACTGGCCAGCCGATTCGCCAATGAGCCCCCCATGACATCCCCCTGCCTACTGCAGCCAGCCCCGGAACTCCTGAACATAGGAGCGCAACCCTGCTGGCGACAAGCCAGTAGGTACCAGGATGGCCGGAACAGTTAACTGGACGTCGTTTTCAGAACGAATTCAGGGGCGCTGCATCTGGAACAGATCGCGCGTACGGCAGTAGGCGCTGCCGCCAAGGCGCCCGACCAGGTCGAGCTTGAGCGGATCGAGACGCCCCTGCTCGTTGAGCACGGCATCGTCGATATGCGCCATCAACACTTCGGCAAAGATCAGGTGGCTGTTGGGCTGCTGCGCCGGATAGGGCAGGATCTGCGCCACGCGGCATTCGAATGTCACGGGCGCACCCGCCACACGGGGCACACCCAGCCGCTCGCACGGCACGCTGGCAATGCCGCAATGGGCGAACTCGCTGACCTCGTGCGGCAGAATCGCGGCGCTGGCATTCATCGCCTCGGCCTGAGCATGACTGACCAGCTGGATCGCCAGCTCGCCGTTGGCCTGGGCATTGCGCAGGGTGTCCTTGAGGCTGCCGTCGTCACGGGTGTTGACGTTGACCATCAGAGTCGGGGGATTGTCGCCGATCACCTGAAAGAAACTGAACGGCGCCAGGTTCGCCACGCCCTCGGGTGAACGGGTAGAAACCCAGGCAATCGGCCGGGGGGTAACGCTGGAGGCCAGCCAGCGGTATGCATCCAGCGGGCTCAGAGCAGTGAAATCGAGTTGCATCAGCGCCCCGCTCGGGATTCACGAATGTAGAAACGTGCACGTTCAGCCTTGCTGGTACAGCCCGCATAGGCTTCGAACTGCTGCTGGGTCTTGGCCGCGGTGAGCAGCGAAAGAGCCTTGGAATAGCTCACGGTACCCGCGAAGCCTTCAGCCTCGGCAATGCTCAGTTCCTTCCAGGCCGCATCCAGCTGATTGGCGCAGGTATCACGGTAAACGGTCTTGCCGGCGCAGCCGGTCAACACCACCGCAAGCAGCGGTAAACAGATCCAGTGTTTCATTTCGACCACACTCCTCGAACGGATATGACTACGGGTTGGCCCAGTCTATGACGCTACGAGCGGGCGAAAGTGCCCGGCTCCCGGCCGTTTCGCTTGCGCGATCATACCGACGCCTGCTGGCCGCTGGCGAGTCGATCCGTGCGAGCTCACGCCACCCGGAACGAAACGCCCGACACGAATGTCGATGAACGCCGGCAAACAGCATCTTGGCGCAGCCCCAATCTCGGGAGTAAGGTCGGACGTCGCAGGGGGAAATCGCACATGAGCAAGAAAGTGGCGCTGGTACTGGGCTCCGGGGGAGCGCGTGGTTACGCACACATCGGCGTGATCGAAGAGCTGCAGGAGCGTGGATACGAAATCGGCTGCATCGCCGGTTGTTCCATGGGCGCAGTGGTCGGCGGCATCTTCGCCGCCGGCAAATTGAGTGAATATCGGGAATGGACGGAAAGCCTGGACTACCTGGACGTGTTGCGCCTGCTCGACGTGAGCTTCCGTCTGGGCGCCATCCGCGGTGAACGCGTATTCGGTCGCATCCACGATATCGTCGGCGAGGTAGACATCGAAAACCTGAACATCCCCTTCACCGCTGTCGCCACGGACCTGACCAACCAGCAGGAAATCTGGTTTCAGGAAGGCTGCCTGCATCAGGCCATGCGCGCCTCTGCCGCCATACCCAGCCTGTTTACCCCGGTGATTCAGGGCAAGCGCATGCTGGTCGACGGCGGCCTGCTCAATCCGCTGCCGATCGTTCCGGTGGTTTCCAGTCACTGCGACCTGATCATCGCAGTCAACCTCAACGCCACCAATCAGAGTCACTATCAATTGCCGGTGATCGAGCGCCCTGCTGCTTTGAAGGGCCGCATCGATCAACTGATGAGCAGCCTCGGCTCGCGCCTGCCGAACTTTCGCCGCAAGAGCGAGGACGACACCCTGCTACTCGCCGAGGAACAACAGATCGCCGACGCCATCAGCCCGGCGGCCGCACCGAATCGCAGCGATGACGAAGCCGCACCGAAATCCGCCAGCGGCTCGCGCGTCGCGGATTTCAGCGGCCCGGCCTCGTTGCTGGAGTTGGTCAACCAGAGCTTCGAGGTCATGCAGACCTCACTGGCGCAGTACAAGATCGCCGGCTACCCACCGGACATTCTGATCAACGTCCCCAAGCGTGCCTGCCGCTTCTTCGAGTTCTACAAGGCGCCGGAGCTGATCATGCTGGGTCGGCAGATCGCCCGCGACACCCTGGACAAGTACGAAAGCGAACGCGGCTGATCAGCCGCGTTTCTCCTCATCAGGCAAGTTTTTTTCCACCGCTGTTTCGGCAGGCGGCGTCTTGTCCGCCACCCAGTCGCTGAGCAGGCTGTAGGCCACCGCCAGCAGGGTCGGGCCAAGGAACAGGCCCATGAAGCCGAAGGCGAGAATGCCGCCGAACACGCCCAGCAGCACCACCACCAGCGGCAGGTTGCCGCCACGGCTGATCAGATAGGGTTTGAGGATGTTGTCCACGCCACTGATGATGAAGAAGCCCCAGATGCCGAGGAAAATGGCCATGCCGATTTCCCCCTGCCAGACCAGCCAGGCCACGGCAGGCCCCCAGATCAGCGGCGGAATCATGATGAAACTGAAGGCGAAGGTCAGCAATCCAAGCACCAGTGCGCCCGGCACACCGGCGATGACGAAACCGATGTAGGCCAGCACCGCCTGTGCGGCAGCCGTACCGATGACGCCGTTGACCACACGCTGCACGGTGCCGGCGACCAGTTCCAGGTAATGGTCGGCACGCTCGCCGATCAGGCGTTCCAGCAGACTGTGCACGAATACCGCCAGGCGCGGCCCGTCACGGTAGAAGAAGAACACCAGCACCAGGCTCAGAGCCAGCTCGACCATGCCGCTGCCGATCTTCGCGCTGCGGGCCAGCAGCCAGTTGCCCACCTGCCCCAGATATGGTCGCAAGGCGTCGAAGAATGCAGCACCCTGCTGGTCGATGGTGCGCCACAGTTCCACCAGTCGCTCGCCCACCAGCGGCACACCGGCCAGCCAACCGGGTGGAGGTGGCAGGCCTTCGAGCTGAATGTCGCGAACCAGCGCATTGGCGTCCTTGATGTGATCGGCCAGGTTGAAGCCCAGCCAGATCAACGGCACCGCCACCAGCACCACCCAGACCCCGGTCAGGATTCCTGCTGCCAGCGATAGACGACCATTGAGCAACTGCGTCAGCAGACGCATCAGCGGCCAACTGGCGAAAGCCAGCACCGCCGCCCAGAACAGGGCGGACCAGAACGGCGCCAGCACCCAGAGGCTGGCCGCCAGCAGGCCGAACAGAAGGATCTGCACCAGCAGACGATCATTTGTGGCCATGAAGCGGAACTCCCTTCGACGAAACGACAAAGCGCCCGTGACGGGCGCTCTGCAACAGGCGATTGCGGAAGGTAGCTTAACGCAACAAACGTACGTTCAGTGCGCCATCCTTGCCATCTCCCAGTTCCAGACGAGCCTCCCGCACGCGCTGCTCGATCAGCGCCTCGCGCCAGGGCTCTGCCTGCTCGCCGGACAGCGCGACGCGCAAGGTGCTGTCCAGATTCAGGCTGCGCGCCAGCACCTCGACCCAGGCGCTGTCGGCCTTGGCGTCGTCGGGCAGTTTCAGTTGCCCGTCGGTACGCAACTGGCGCAATAGAGTCGCCGGAGTCGGTAGCAGTTCGCCCAGCGGTTCAGCGGCATCCAGTTGCTCGACGTGCAGATAGGCCCGGCGGTTGCCACGGGTGATGCTATACAGCGTCAGCAGGCTTTGGTGATTCGGCTCGGCCAGACGCAACAGAGCATAGGCCTGCTGGTCATCGGAACCGTACAGGGTGGCATTGCCGAATACCGAGTTGGCCCACAGGCTGCTCGCACCGCATTCACGGCCCTGGCACCAGTAGAGCAGTTCGGCGCCCCGCTCCAGCAAGGCTTCACGAGCAGCTCCGAACACCTGGTCGGCGCTGTGGGTGCGTGGCAACTCGTAGGTCAGCGCATGGTGCCGACCCTGCACGAGGATTTCCCGCTCATAGCGCAGACGCCCACTGATACGGCGGATCGAGCCCTGCGGATAGATGCGTTCGACATCCGGCGCCTCCTTGAAGGCGACGATGTGGCTGGCGGGAAAACGGGGAAGAACGTCGAGATCGCGACTGCCAGGTAAATCAGCGGCCAGTACGGCACCACTGCAAAGCAGCGCCAACACCACGGAAAATGTCTTCATCCCCCCCTTCATCGAACGGAAATCCATTGAAGGAATACGGCAGGCAAGCTTGCTGAACAGTCAGTGGCGACTTCTAACGGGTCGATCATGCGATCCTCCATGGCAGACCGCCACACCTTTCCCCAGGGTCGCAGGCAAGTCAAGGAAAGCGCAGGAATGGATTGAAACAATCCGCTACACGTTGTGCGCCGGTCTCGTCATCCAGATGCAGATGGTGACCGCCGGGAAGGCGGTGCACCTCGAACGGTAGTTCCTTCAGCAATGCCTGCACGGCCGGCTGCGCGCCCATCATGCCCTGCTCCGCCAGCACCAGACTGACCGGGCATTGCAGCGCGCGGACGAATGCCTGGGCATGCGCCCAGCTCAGACGCAACGGCGACGGCAGGGTCAGGCTGCTGTCGGTGCGCCAGGTATACCCCCCCGGCACGGGCATCAGGCCGCGTTGGGCCAGCAACTCGGCCGCCTCTCGACTGACCGCGCCGACACCCTTCATGCGCGCTTCGACGGCACGCGCCATCTCGGCATATACCGGCTTGCGCTTGTCATTCAGCGCCTGCCTGGCGCGCAATGCCTCGCCTAGCTTCTGCGGTGCCTGGCCGGCCTCGCCGGTATAGGGCACCAGGCCATCGATCAGAGCCAGACGGGCAACCCGCTCGGGCATGGCTCCCGCCAGCAGCACGGCAGTGATCGCGCCCATGGAGTGACCGAGGATGGAGAAGCGTGGCCAGCCGAACTGCTCGGCGACCTGCAGCACGTCGTAGGCGTAGTCCCACAGTGCATAGCCGGCCCCAGCCGAGCGATGCTCGGAATGCCCGTGGCCGGCAAAGTCCAGAGCGACGATACGCACACCCTCGAGCTTGGGTGCCAGGCGCGCGAAGCTCGCGGCATTGTCCAGCCAGCCATGCAGAGCCAGCACCGGCAGCCCATCGTCCGGCCCATAGAGATGAGCGGCCAATTCGATATGCGGCAGGCTCAGGCGAACTTCCTCGAAGCCGTTGTTCATGCTTGCTCCTCATGCGAATCGGTCCAGCGGTTGAACAGTTGACGCAGCAGCGTGGCGGTATCCTGCGGTCGCTCCAGGGGGAACATGTGTCCACCCGGCAAATGGTGGTATTGCGCACGCGGCATGTGCCGCAACAGTCGAGCGTGGTGCGGCAGCACCACCCGGCTATGACGGCCACGCACCATGGCTAGCGGCACGACCAGGTGCTGGGGCCGGCCTGGCGAGGTATGCGGCACGTTGCGATAGATGCTGATTTCCGTGGCCGGGTCGAACTTCAGGCGCAAGCCCTGTTCCGCCACCTGCAGGCCATGGTTGACATAGGCGTCGAGGCATTCGGGATCGAAACGGCGAAACAGGCTCTTGCCGGCGAAATACTCCCGCGCCTCGGCCGAGTCGGCGAATGCCTCCCGACGTCCGAGAGTACGCCCGGCCGGCGTAATACGATCAATGAGTCCAAAACGCTTGGCGGCCCGTATCACCAAGCGGTCGACCAGCGTCAGGATCGGCGAATCGAGCATCACCACACCACGATACAGCTCAGGTCGACGCAGGGCGGCGTGGTAATGCAGAACGCCCCCCAGCGAGTGACCAACGCCCCATACCGGCTCATCGTTCTGCTGCAGATGATGGATCAGCTCATCCACCAGATTGTCCCAGTTCTCGTTCACCGGAAAACGCGGGTCATGACCGTGCTGTTCCAGGTAGCGCACCGGGTAGTCCGGGGCCAGGGCGGCGAACAGCTTGCCGTAAGTAGCCGACGGAAAACCGTTGGCGTGGGCGAAGAAGACAGACTGCGACATGCGCAATTCCTGCTGAAAGACATCTGACGATTCTCCAACTACCCCGCCAGCCGGGCAATGACCGTAACAGCCATAGAGGGCGGCGCACTGGCCAAATCCGGCCACACCGGAAAAGACCTGCCGACTGGAAAGCCCCATGACCAAGGGGCTACAGCTTTTGGAGCGACTGGACGTCCCTCTCTGGCGATGCGTTAAAAAACTGTCTGCATGAGTGGCAATGAGTTAAGCTCGCGAAGAGCAGGCCACCAGTGATTGAGTCTTAAGGTTCGCATTGATTGTGGACAGCGCGTTGAGAACCGCCGTGCGGCGTTGCCAGCCTGACGGAGTAACCTATCAAGACTGCTACATGGCAATGAGTATGGCGCATTCGCATGTACTGACGATGTCGGTGTCAAAAGTGATCCGGTTTTTCAATGACTGACATTCCCTACAAAATTGAGCCCGATACGTTAATCGTCCAGACTTCTCCCGGAGTAACGGCCGAGATGGGGGATCACCTGGTGATGCTGAGCATTGACCAAGGTGCCTACTTCGATATGAACCCAACCGCCAAGCTGATATGGGAGTCGCTCGCCAGCCCTCGCACGCTCCATGAATTGTGCATGCTTATCCACGACGAATATGATGTGTCAGAGCAGCAATGCAGAGTCTCGGTAGAGCGCTTTATCTTTGAGCTACACAAAGAAAACATGATTTCTTTTCAAACCCTTGCCACACGCCCTGCCACAGCATCGCCCATTCAAAACGCTCACGCTCATTCGGAATAGTCGAGAACGATCATGCAAGAAACGGATACCACGCAGCACGACAACACGACCACCCAGGCATCCCCTGAGAAAAAACCTTTTGTTGCGCCCACGCTGGAAAAAATGGATGTCGCGCTAACAGAGAGTGGTGCGGGAGGCTTCAGTAACTCGGATCTCGCAACGTATGCCAGTTAACACGATGATGCCAATCACCCTATCGCCCCCCTTTTTCATGGCATCGACGAGTCAATCATACTGGCGCTCTTGATTCACACCTGTACAGGGCACCTCTAACAGCGCAAGCCAGGCAATGCCGGTCGCGCCTGGAGTTGCCCTACAGGCATGCCTCATTTCTGAAAGTTCTAAGCTGGACTCAGGGAAACACCGAGAAGCCGTCATTACTCGCTGCGCTCGCCCTGCTCGAACCGCGAAGTGCCTTCAGCGCAGGCGAGACAGCGGCTGCATCGCTGAGCAGCGCTTAGGCTGGCCCGAACGGGAATCATCCGGAGCCTGGAATCTCCCGGACTTCCGCCTTCGCGGGAGTGACGATAAATGGCTTTTTCAGAACATTCCCAGATGACCGCCCGGACGAACACGTCATGTCCAATCAAAAATTCCAGATTACCTGGCTTCACTCGGGCGCCATCAAAAATGAAAACCATGGAAACTTCCTTCAGCGCGTATGGAAGCCATGTTCACTCTGGCAGAACGACCCCCTGATCGATGTCACGGCGCTATCCGTGCATGCACCGGAAGCCTTCGAGCATTCACTGAACTGCGACCTGCTGGTTGTGATTCAGTGCAATATCCACTGGTTATGGTACGTCATTCAACACAGAAAACAGGCCAGCCTGGCTACGCTGTATGAGATTAATGATGACATCGCCTCACTGGGAGATTGGTTACCCGCCACTCACCCATTGAAATCCCCGTTAACCCGGCAGCATCTACTGAATCTGGCCCATTGCTGCGACGCTGTTTTGTTTTCGTCCCCGGAGCTGGCCAAATACTATGAGGCACTACACCCCATACGGTTGGTCACTGCCCCATGGGTTGATCCCCTCCCCGTCATTCCATTGGAAAAAGAAGGATTTGTCATTGGCTGGGGAGGTTCGACCACTCATCGGGATGATCTGCTTTGGGTCGCGCCGGCATTGGCAAAATTTCTTAACGCCCATCCAGATGCTCGATTCTCGATCATGGGCTGCAATGACACACTCAGCGAGTTCTTGAACGCATTACCAACCGCACAAGTCTCGCATGTCCCCTTTGGGGATGAGACCGATTACTTCAGCTTTTTACAATCGCTGCATGTGGGCATCGCCCCACTCAAAGACACCCGCTTCAATCGCTGTCGCAGCGATGGCAAGTTCGTTCAGTACGCCATCAACGGCTGCGCCAGCCTTCTCAGCGATTCACCTGCCTTCTCCGCGCATCATGAGCGAGCCATTCTATTTGACTCACCGGAGGCCATGTACGATGGACTGGTGCAACTCTATCGACATCACTCGCTACTGAACCAATTGGCTGACAAGGCCTATCACTGGGTACGAGAGCATCGAAGCCCGACCGCCGTCAGGCATCACCTGCAGACGATATTTTCGATGTTTCTTCCCCAGCAGCCCAAGACAGTCCGTGATGAACGAACACCGTGGCCCGAAGCACACAGGAAGACATGGTGGCACATCCATAGCGCAATGAACGAGAAACACCATGAACAATCGATTGCACTGTGCCACGCGTTATTGGACAAACAGCCCGACCTGCCTCAAGTACGCTGGTTATTGATACGCAACCTGCTTGCTGCCAACCGTAAAGAGCAGGCGCTCGCTGCTACCGATACGCACACCGACAACAGCATATGGGCAGATGAATTTTTAGCATTGGCCTATGCCATTGCGCCTCCATCGGACAATGGCCTCAAAGAAAGCCTTCTGGAGAAGGTGCAGCACCCCTTGAAAAGACTTCAACTTCAAGGGCTCCCCAAGCAAGACCTCGAGGGTCATTTCCGGCGCACACTCGAGTGGCTGCCTTATGATTACTTTTCTTTATTCGGGCTGATTGCAATATTGCAGAAACACCGGCCCGAAGCCGAGGAACTGACTGCCCTCCGAGTACGTGCAAGACTCATTGTGCCAGAGGCCTCACAATAGAATCACTCATGCCCAATCTCTATCACTACCGAACATTTGGGCTTCATCTTGCCTTTGACCGCCCCCTTCCCTTTCTCGCCGAAATCGCCTCGGCAAGCCCCGACTGCATCGTACTGTTGCATGGCAACGCCACGCTTGAGCGCCTGCCGCCCCATGCCAAACAGAGCACCCACGTTTCCTGGGAGTGGGAGTCCATTGAAGGGGATATCATCATTCGCTTCCACGACCCATTGAACCAGGGGCAAGTGGAGTTCCGGCTACAGCCGGACGGACAGCGGATGGAAGCATGGTGGAGCCCGGAGGTATTCCTGCACGACGTGATAAGGCTATGCACTTCCATCATGATGGGGCGCATTCTGCATTTGGCCGGAAGATTGGCCCTCCACGCCAATGCAGTACGGCTTGGTGAGTCGTGCATTCTGCTGGCGGCCTCATCGGGCGCAGGTAAATCCAGCACCACGGCGGCCTTGCTGAAAGCAGGGGCAGCATTGATCAGTGACGATATCGTGGGTATCCGCTACGCCAACGATCAGTTCATCGCAGCCCATGGGTTCGCGCAATTACGCTTGTGGCCGGATACAGCGTCCGAGTTACTCCCAGGCATGACGCTGGAGAATGTCTACGAGCGAACCGCACTGACCGGTGACAAGCGTTACTGGGATCTTGCGCAACAGCCTGGTGCATTTTATCCAGCGGATCATCCAGTCCAAGCCATCTACCTGCTGGGGGAGCGGAACATGGACAGAATGTCAGCACAACCATTACCCGCCAACCAGGCCATAGGCTTACTGCTACATCAGTTATATCTAGGACAGCCTGCCCACCCTGCGGTATGGCAGAAATCTTTTCCGGCACTGGTAAAACTGGCACAACAGGTTCCTGTATTTACCCTGCATCTTGAAGAGGGTTTACACAGCTTGCGCAATGCTCACGACTTTCTGTTATCGCATCTTCGCAAGCACACGGCATGACCGAGAAGGCAGACTCCCAGCATGGCGATCCTCGTACACTTTGCAGAAAAGCGGTTCACTCAATCTTCGGAAAAACAGCATGCCCGACCGTTGCCCGACAAGCACTGCCTACTCGGTCATCATGCCCGTATCGACAACCGCTCCGAACTGACAGCACAGCTTGGCCTGAACGGTGCCGACCCGCAAAGCATTACCATCCCGACACTGCTGCTTCTGGCATTCGAACGCTGGAATACCGACATGTTTCGACATATCAGAGGCGATTGGTGGCTTGCCATATGGGATGCCCACCGGCAGTCCGTGATACTGGCGATTGACCCTAGCAGCCCAACCACGTTGTTTTATGCATGGACAACAACGGGGCAGCTGGCATTTTCTACGTCGCTGACTGATATTCTGAATAGTGAAGACATCCCCCAAGACCTGCATGAAGCACGGATATTGAGCCACCTCCTCCAGTGGGGGTTGTATCGCGACTTTTTACAGACCGAATATAAAGCGATTCGCCAGATTGGCTCAGCAACTTACAACGTCTTCAAACCGGGAAATGTACGAACAGAAACTTACTGGGAAGTGGCACAGTTTCATATAAAACAAGCCTGTACATCCGAAGAATACGTTGAAGAGTTTTTAAAACGCTACCGGCAGGCCGTAATCAGCAGAATACCTCGCACAGGCAATGCGGCCAGCATGCTCAGCGCCGGATTGGACTCCGGCTCGGTCACGGCACTGACAGCCAGCGCACTGATGGCAGAGAACCGACAGGTGCATGCCTACACTCATGTCCCCGTTGAAGAAGCCGAAGGCCTGCATCTACCAGGCAAACTGGTCAATGAATGGCCCGCAGCCAGCCAGTTAGCGGCGATGTACCCGAATATCAAACACATGGCGATCCACAGCGACCATGTCGATCCCGTTGGCGCAGCCACCTTCATGCTGCAGGCAACAGGCAGAATGCAGGCTGCCAATCTCAACGCAGCCTGGATTCATCACCTGTTCGAGTCCGTTAGACAGGACGGATTTGATACGCTGCTGGGCGGCCAGGCAGGCAACATTGTTGCGTCATGGGAGGGAGGCCGGATCAATCTCTGGGACCTGCTCTTCAGGAAAGAATGGACACAGGTTTCCAGCTATCTGCTGCAAGGACGGCAAAGCTGGCCTGGCCGACTGAGGCTACTGGCAGGCGACATGCTCCGCTACCTCAACCCTGCCCGTGACTTTCCGTCGCCCCGATTCAATCCAACGCAAATCGCTATAGCCCATCCTGATTTATACCTGCGCTGGCAACGTACATTTGAAGCCGACGCAATGTCGAACGCTGGCACGATGACCAGCCACCGCCAGTTTCGCGACCAGATGTACCCGATGCTGACAACGTCTCACAGCTTTAGTCAACTCGCTGCCGGCGCCTATGGCATTACCCTGAATGACCCCACGTGCGACCAGAACGTCGTTGAGTGGTGTTTGCAAATTCCAGATACGGAATACCGCAACACCGTACACAACAGGTTATTAATGAGAAATGCCATGCAAGGCATCATTCCAGAATCGACGCGCACCACACATCTCAGAGGACTGCAACCTGCCGACCTGGGGTACCGCTATAGCAAATACCGAGCGTCTGTCGCCTATGCTCTGGACTTGATGCACACCTCACCCACTGCTGCGCATTACCTCAACCTGAGCGCAATAAAAAAATATTGGGATCGCGCTCAGACCTCGAGAATTCCCGATAGAAATCTTTTTGACTTTCATCGAGGCTTACAGGCAGGGCTGTTCTTCCTGGTTCGGGAAGGAAAAATATCGAGCCATGACTTCTAACGTACGGATACCCGAACGCAGATCGAAACACAGCATGAGGCGAGTCATGATGCACGGAAATCATTTCAGTTGAGAGAACCGGGAGAAGACGGCCTTCAACATTCCTTGCACCAATAAACTCCACTCCAGTCTATCCACTTGAGTGGTGCCTGAACATTTCGCTCGCGCCGGAAGTCATCAATCGCCAATCGACAGGCCTCGAATGCGCCATAATCATCAACGACGACAAAACCGCCAGAAACCACCTTGTCATAGAGGTTGACCAGAATGTCCATGGTTGACTGGTATAAATCTGCATCCAGCCTGAGCAGAGCAAGCGGGCCACAGTCCAGTTCGGGCAACGTTTCGTTAAACCACCCTTTGACCAGGCGCACCTGGTCGCTCCACAAATCATACCGTCTAAAATGCTCTTCCACCCGTTCCTGGCTAAATGCCAGCCAGGGGTAGTCAGACTCGGTAAAGTCCAGCCCTGCATCCTGAGGCAAAGTAGCGGGCGGCAATCCCTCAAACGAATCTGCTGCCCACGTCTTGCGCTGCTCTTCGCCAAAAACGACCTGCAAGGCCCGCAGAAAGATACTGGCTCCCCCCTGACAGACACCGGCCTCGAAAAAGTCCCCGGGAATCCCTCGTGCAAAAATCTCCCTGGCGCAGTATTCCAGGTGATTCAGGCGTCGCAAGCCGATCAGGGTGTGGGACAAGACCGTCACAAAACCATGTTTCTTCTTTTCCAGAAGTTCGGCAAATTTTTCCGCCTCGATCTGGGAGATATCACGCAAGTAACGGCTGCGGGTCAACTTGTCGCTGGCAACGTGATCACTCTGGAGGTAGCTCACCTGCAATTCGTGCTCGGGATAGATCCAGTTCACCAAAGCACGCTTCAACAACTCAAGATAACGCGCATGTAACGGCAACTCATTGCGATGTGGCGCAAGCGCGACAATCCAGCCGGCCTGTTCAAATTCATGCAAGAAGGGAAGAACAAGCCGAGCACATTCTTCCTTATCGACTTCGTATATCTGGCACAACTGCTCAACCATGCCATCAGGCGTCTGCGGCTCATACAGCATCTGCAGCATGTCAAATGCCACCTGATTCAGCCTGAATGAGGAAAGGTCTCCCACATGGGCAACCAGCGCACCGTCTTTCTCAGGCTGCGCGATCACGCGCTCAGGAGAGAAGTACCATGTCCTTGACATCATCACCAACAAAAGCCCCATCGACGCCTGAAAGGCAAAAGAAACAATATTACCTGGCAAATCCTCTCAAGGAGGAACACAAACACCCTCGCGACTCATTTCATTGATCGCTATTGCGGCACTTCAATTTTCACTGGGCTCGATCATTGCGCCCAGAGTAAGGCCCCCCATATATCACGTAAACGGCACGTTCTCGATGGTGCGGCTGTACCCGCCTCGTCTATGTGCTTCAGCGATCTGCTATAGCAGCAGACGACCGAAGATACTTGCAGCCACCAGCAGAAATACCAGACCACAAACGAAATCTATGGTCGGCGCCATGCGCAGCAGGCGCTGACGCATCAGCGGTCGGCTCAGGGTCAGGCCCAGCAGGCTGAACCAGAACAGGCTCAAACCGAACAGCACCCCCGCGCAGGCAATTTTGCCGGGCAGCGACATGTCTGCCGGTACCAGGCTGCTCAGCAAGGCCAGGAAGAACACCAGCGCCTTGGGATTGCCCAGGTTGGTGAGCACGCCGCGCAGCCAGGGGCCGAACAGCGAAGGAGCCAATTCACCATCCAGCCGCTTGCTGCCGACGCCACCGCGCCACCACGCACGAACCGCGCCGATACCCAACCACCCCAGGTAGAGCGCACCACCGACCTGCACCAGATCGAACAGCCACTGGGTACGGCTGAGCAACAACGCCACGCCACTGAGTACCAGCGTGCCATGCAGGAGGATGCCGCAGGCCAGCCCAAGCGCACTGAGCAGTCCTGCGCGCTGCCCCTGATGCAGGGCGGTACGCACCACCAGCGCCACATCCGGGCCGGGACTGATGAGGGCTACCGCGAACACGGCAGCCAGCGACAGCAAGACAGACGTCTCCTGCATGGCGATCTCCAGGAAATGAAAGAGGTGAAACGAAGGATGTGGGTGAATCAGCCCTGACGCAGACGCGCCGGTGGCAAACCGTAGGTGCGGCGGAACAGGCGCGAGAAATGCGCCTGATCGTAGAAACCCAGGCGCAGTGCGATCTCGCTCAATGACTCCCCCGCCAGCACCAGTGGCAAGGCCCGCTGCAAACGCAACTGGGTAAGCCACTGATGCGGCGGCAGACCCGTGTGCTGACGAAAACGGCGCAGCGCCTGCCAGGGGCTCATGGCGCAGAAGACGGCAATTTCCTCCAGCGAGGGCGGATCGTCCAGGCGGCTTTCAAGCCACTCCCGCAGAGATTGCCAGGTGCTCCGATCGAAGGCTCTCTGCGCTTCGCTGACGCGCAACGTCGAGCCCATTTCCAGCAGGTGAGCCAATGCCTGCCAGAGAGCGGCCTCCTGAGCCAGTTTCGAGCCACCCAGCATCGCCGCGTGAAACTGCTGCAGATGCTGCGACAACAAGGGGTGGCGCAAGCTCGAAGTGACCAGGCGCGGCGCCCCCTGGCGCCCTTCACTCAGGCTGCGACTGGCCTCATCGAGCCAGTGCGGATCGAATGCCATCACACGAATGCGGTAGCTCTCTCCATCCAGGCTGGCGCCGTCATGGATACCCTCCGGAGCCATCAGCAGAACATCCCCCGCTCCGACGTGGCGACGCTCTCCGCGATAGGCATAGCGATGCTGTCCCTGAATCAGCAGACCAACGTGGTATTCCAGATGGAAATGCCGGGGAAAGGCGAAGCGACGGTACTCGGCATCGATCAGGCGAACGCCGGGCAAGCTGCTTTGGATGTGAGTGATGTGATCCATGACGCGTACTGTAGCGCCACGCATCGGACAAATCTTGGATGAAATTGCAGCTTCGCGCTCAACGCTTCGGCGGTTGCTCGCCCAATGGCACGATGGCCATGGTCAGACGCGAGATGCAGCTGGCCTTGCCGTCATCGCCGCTGAGGCGGATGTCCCAGACATGGGTAGTACGCCCCAGGTGTACCGGCCGCGCCACCGCATGCACGCGCCCGCTACGCAGGCCACGCAGGTGATTGGCATTGACCTCCAGACCGACACAGTAGAAGCGGCTGCTGTCGATGCACAGATAACTGGCAGTCGAACCAAGGGTCTCTGCCAGCACGACCGAGGCGCCGCCATGCAGCAGGCCGTAGGGTTGATGGGTGCGAGAATCGATCACCATGCTGGCGCTGAGCGATTCGTCGTCGAAAGATTCGAAACGAATATCCAGCACCTCGCCGATGCTGTCCTTCAGCGTCGCGTTGAGAGCCTCGATGTCGGGCGTACGTTGCCACTGTGTCATACAAGAATTCCTTGTTCAGGGGTGAGAAACGGGCCGGCGCCTGCCGGCCCAACTCGTACTCAGTCGTGCCAGACCACCGCCTCGCTGCGCTGCTGCCATTCGACGAAACGCTCGCCGTAAGTGCCTTCGATCACCGCGCGCTTGATCTTCAGGGTCGGGGTGAGGAAACCGTTCTCCACTGCCCAGACCTCCTTGACCAACACCAGCCCCTGCAGCCGCTCATGCTGATCCAGACGATCATTGACCTCGACCAGCAACGCCTTGAGGCTGCTCTCCAGTTCGCCACGGCTGTCATTGGCGGCCTCCTGGCGACCTACGTCGGACAACACACACAGCGCGATGGGTTGCGGCAGGCCATCGCCCACCACGCAGACCTGCTCGATACGCGAATGCTCGCCGATACGATTTTCGATGGGAGCAGGCGCCACGTACTTGCCCTTGCTGGTCTTGAAGATTTCCTTGATTCGCCCGGTCAGACGCAGATTGCCTTCGGCATCCTGCTCACCCTTGTCACCGGTTCGCAGAAAACCATCGTCCGTCAGCGCTTCGGCCGTCTTGACCGGATCCTTGTAATAGCCCTGCATGGTCGCGCCACTGCGAACCTGGACTTCACCATCCTCGGCGATACGCACCTCGACACCTGGGTTGTTCTGGCCGATCCAGCCCTGCTTGAACTTGCCGGGCAGGCAGACGTGGGAGTAACCGCAGTTCTCGGTCATGCCATAAACCTCCTGAATCTCCATGCCCAGACGGCGATACCAGTTCAGCAACGCATCGGGGACGGGCGCGGCACCGGAGAGTGCATAGCGGATGGCATCCAGCCCCAGCCCGGCGAGCACCTTGCGCCCGACGATACGGCCGATGATCGGCAATTTCAGCAGACGGTCTAGCTTCTGCGCTGGCATCTTGCTGTACACCCCCATCTGGAACTTGGTCCAGATACGCGGCACGCCGAACATCACGGTTGGCCGTGCACGCTTGAGGTCTTCGAGGAAGGTATCCAGGCTTTCGGCGAAGAAAATCGTCTGCCCGGCATAGATGGAGGCCAGTTCGACGAACATGCGTTCGGCCACGTGACAGAGCGGCAGATAGGAAATCAGCCGGTCATCCTCGCTCACCCCGAACAACCGGATGGCGTTGCCGGCGGCAAAACCGAAGTTGGAGAAGTTATGCATCACGCCCTTGGGCGCGCCGGTAGTACCGGAGGTGTAGATGATGGTGGCCAGTTGGTTGGCCGCCGGCTTGGGATCATCCTGGATCGGCGCGCTGCGCTGCAGGTCGTCCCAGCTGTAGTCGAAGGTGCCTGGCGGATGCAGTGGCAGGCTGACGGTCGGCAGGCCTTGCGGCAGCCCCGGCGCCATCGCCGCCCAATCGTCGAGCTTGCCGATGAAGGCCAGCGCCGCCTCGGAGTGCTCCAGCACCTGACGCATGGACTCCGCCGTGAGGTTGGGATAGAGCGGAACCGACACGTGACCGGCCATCCATATCGCCAGATCGGCGATGATCCAGTGGGCGCAATTCTTGGAAACGATGGCAATACGGCTGCCCTGCGGCAGCTCGCGGCTACGCAACCAGTTGGCGGTGCGCCGGGCCTGCTCCCCCACATCGGCCCAGGTCAGTTCGAGCAGTTGCCCACCGCCCAGGGGTTGCACCATGTAGCGTTTGTTCGGGTGCCTTGCTTCGCGTTCGTAAAACAGCTCGAGCGGCAAACGGATTGCATCAGCCACAGGGCTTCCTCCTTTGTTGTTTTTGTAGGAATCAACCAAGCACTTGCTTGGTTGACTATTCCACGCAGACAAAGGAGGCGCAAGTTAAGAAATGTTTCGCACTGTAGCCTGAGCCGAAAAGCTCAGTGGGGATGGATCAGCGCCAGCAGCTCCATCAGGCCCGCCGCCGGTATGTCGCCTTCGAGCTCGGCCAGGCTGGCAGTGCGCATCGGCAAGGGCTCCTCGCGGTGCCCATGCACCAGCAAGCCCCCCAGGGCACCCACCAGTGGCTGGTGGGTGACCAGCAGCACTTCGGCATTCTCGCGCTCGTCCAGATACTTGAGTGCCTCGCGCGGGTCACTGTCCGGTGTGAGCCAGAGCACGGTGGTCACCTTTGCGTTGCAACCCAGTTCGCTACGCACCAGCTCTGCCGTCTGCTGGGCACGTACGTAGGGGCTGGCAAGAATGGCCGTCAATGGCCTGCCGGCCAGTTGCCTTGCGGCCTGGCGCACTTCCTCACGGCCATGGGCCGTCAGCTCGCGCGCCGCGTCGCTTGCCCTATGCGGTTCGGCCTCACCATGACGCAGCAACCACAACCTCACAGCTTCGGCTCCTCGTCACGCACCGGGTGCGGAGCAGGTGGAATGCTGTGGGCAGTTTCACCCTCCGGAGCACGCGGCGTCGGCCAGTCGGCGAATGGCCAGGGTTTTTCGTCAGTATTGAAGGTGCCGAAGCGACCGATCTGCGCCAGGTACTGGCTGAGGCTGTCGCCAAAACCCAGCAACCCGGCATTGGGCGCGCCGTAGAACAGGCGATACCCCAGTTGCAGCAGTACCACGGCGCCGAGCAGCAACTCGGCCAGTTGCCAGGCGATGAGGAAAATCACCATCCAGAGGATTCGCAACAGTATCGATTCGCGCTCCAGCTCCTGCTTCTCATCGCTCATGATTCGTTCTCCTTGATTGGCTACCGGGGTCAGAAACCCGCAGTGGGGATGAAATCGACATCGGTCTTGGGCTCGCCACGCATCAGCAGCTCGATGACCTGCGCCAGCGTACGCCCCTCGAACAGGATGGCATGCAGACCGGCGACCAGCGGCATGTATACCTCCAGCTCTTCGGCCCGTGCCTTGAGTACCTTCAGCGTGTTGACGCCCTCGGCCACCTCGCCGAGACGCTGCACCGCTTCCTCCAGGCTCAGCCCTTCGCCCAGAGCGAAGCCGACCTGATAGTTGCGGCTTTTCGGTGACGAACAGGTGACGATCAGATCGCCAACCCCGGCCAGGCCAAGGAACGTCATCGGGTTGGCGCCGAGCTTGACCGCGAAACGGGTCATCTCGGCCAGCGCGCGGGTGATCAACATGCTCTTGGTATTCTCGCCCATGCCCAGCGCAGCAGCCATTCCGGACATGATGGCGTAGACATTCTTGAGGGCGCCACCGAGCTCGACACCGAAACGATCGGCACTGGCATACACACGAAAAGTCCGACCGTGCAGCACTTGCTGCACGCGCAGGCACAGTTCCTCGTCCTCACTGGCGATCACCGTCGCGGTCAGGGCGTGATCGGCGACTTCCTTGGCCAGGTTCGGCCCGGAAAGCACGCCGATACGCGCCTGGGGGGCGATCTCTTCGAGAATCTGGCTCATCAGCTTGAAGGTCTTGGCCTCGATCCCCTTGGTGGTGCTGACCAGCATCTTGCCAGCCAATTGCGGGGCTACGGGTTGCAAGGCGTCGCGCAGAGCGCTGGACGGCAAGGCGACCAGAATCAACTCGGCCTGTCGTAGCGCCACATCGATATCGCTGGTCGGCTCGATCCCCGGATGCAGCTTGACGCCTTTCAGATAGCGCGGATTCTCTCCGCTCTGGCGCATCTGCCTGGCCTGCTCGGGGTCACGCATCCATTGCAGGACGCGCTGGCCGTTCTCCGCCAGCAGATTGGCCAGGGCGGTGCCGAAGCTGCCGCCGCCGAGTACGGCAATGGGTTGGAGCTCTGTCATAGGTCTTCCGAATGAGGCCATGCGTGATGGCGGTTTGCGCGCATTATACGGGGCCGAGAGTGCCCGGTCAGGGCAAAAGTTCAGTACGCACCGTCATTCCGGGCCTTGCGGAATGACAAACGAGAATTACCTCGGAGTACGCGTGCCTGACACTGGCAAAGCTCGGCAGGTCGGTTAACATGCCTGCCTGACGTTAATTGCCAAGGACGATTCGTGCCAACAGGCAGCCCCTTGCCCTCGCCCTGCTCCTCTCGCCAACAGACAGCAGTGCCGCACCTGACCAGGGACGGTAGAACCATGACCCAGCGCCGCGGCTGGAACATTCATACCCGAACCCAACTGATCAGCGTGGGCCCCGCCCTGCTGCTGACGCTGCTGCTTACCGGTTTTCTCACCTTCACCCGTCTGCAGGATCTGCGTCAGGAACAGGGTCATACCGGTCAACTGATTGCCAACCAGTTGGCCCCGGCCACCGAATACGCTGTGCTCAACAGTAGCCTGGGTAATCTGGAAAGCCTGCTGCGCGCCACCCTGAGCACACCTGACGTACGTTTCGCCGAGGTACGCGATCGCGACGACAATATCCTGGTCTATGTCGAACGACCGAAGGAACAGGGCCATAGCTCACCCCAGGTGGAGGTTTTCCAGGCTCCGATCCACCTGCAAGGCACGCCGGACGATGCTCATCCGACACCGCAAGGCAAGGCGCTCGGCGACGGTTATCTGGGACGTGTGGTGGTCGGAATCTCAAACGACACCTTCAACGCACGTCAGCAGGAGATTCTGCTCAAGGCCGGCGTCCTTTCACTGTGCGCTCTGCTGCTCACCTTTCTTCTCGCCAGACGACTGGCACGGCGCCTGGCCCAGCCCCTGAGTGCCATGGGGCAGGCACTGGAGCGTATCCAGAGCGGCGACTATCGCCCCTCGCTGCTCGAACGCGGCAACGACGAACTGACCGATCTGGCCCGGCACATCAACAACCTGGCCTGCGCTCTCGAAAAAAGTGGTCTCGAACAGCAACAGGCGATCACTGAGCTGATCCAGGCTCGGGAGGAGTCGGAGCAGGCCAACCGGGCAAAGTCCGACTTCCTGGCCATGATGAGTCACGAATTGCGCACCCCCATGAATGGCGTGCTGGGCATGCTGCAGTTGCTCGAGACTACCAGCCTCAATGACGAACAGACCGAATACGCGGCTCTGGCGACCGAATCCACCGAGCACCTGCTCAAGGTGATCAACGACATCCTCGACTTTTCTCGAATCGAGCGCGGCGCGTTGGAGCTCGAAGTCATACCCTTCAACCTGCTGGAGTTGCTGCAGAGTTCGGTACAGGTCTTCCAGCACAGTGCCCAGCAACGTGGCCTGCAATTATTGCTCGAGACCCAGGCCGGGCTGGAACAGCTGGAAGTCAGTGGCGATCCCACACGCATTCGCCAGATTCTGGTCAACCTGATCGGAAATGCCCTCAAGTTCACCGAGGAAGGCCATATTCGCGTAGAGACTCACTGGCAGCAGCTGGATGATGAGGTGCTTTGGTTCATCTGTGCAGTACACGACAGTGGCATCGGCATTGGCAGCGAACGTCTGGAGCGTATGTTCGATGCCTTCCAGCAAGCCGACACATCCATATCCCGGCGCTACGGTGGCACTGGCCTCGGCCTGCCGATAGCTCGCACCCTGGCCGAACGCATGGGAGGCACTCTGCGTGCAGAAAGCCAGCTCGGAGCAGGATCGATCTTCACCCTGGAAATTCCGCTGCCATTTCGGGAGTACGGCGAACGCTCGCCAAATAGCGAAAATCAGGCCCTGAGCGGTGGCGACGGCCAGGCAGTACTGCTGGTCGAGGACAATCCGGTCAACCAGACCGTGATAGAAGCCATGCTACGCAGCCTGGGTTACCAGGTGAGCCTGGTCGGCGACGGTCAGCAGGCACTCCAGAGCTTCGCCAATCACGACTACGGTGCAATTCTCATGGACTGCCGGCTGCCACTGATGGACGGATACGAAGCGACCCGGCAGATTCGTCAGCAGGCCAGAGGCCGCCATGTACCGATCATCGCCCTGACCGCCAATGCCTTGCAGGGCGACCGCGAAGCCTGTCTGACCGCCGGCATGAACGATTACCTGGCCAAGCCTTTCAAACGAGCAGACCTGCAGCGCATTCTGCAACGCTGGCTGCCAGCCCGACCATAGGCGAGTGGCGCCTGAAATACCGAGGAGTTACAAGGAGAAACGGCTGGTTCTGTGACAATGCCGAGACAGCAGAGTACAACTGTACTCACCGACTGTGACTTTCACCACAACGCAACAGTCTATGACTAGGCTGCCGGCATATGCCCCGAGCGGGGGCCGGCCAGGACGATTCGCCCAGCCTTAGATGCATGGGGACAATTGAGGAGCTCGCATGACAAAACAAAACGCCTATTCCCAGGAAGAACTGCTCGCCTGCAGCCGCGGCGAACTCTTCGGCCCGGGGAACGCGCAACTGCCCGCCCCGAACATGCTGATGATCGATCGCATCGTTCATATCAGCGAGACCGGCGGCAAGTACGGCAAGGGCGAAATAGTCGCTGAGCTCGATATCAACCCGGATCTGTGGTTCTTTGCCTGCCACTTCGAAGGCGACCCGGTCATGCCCGGCTGCCTCGGCCTCGATGCCATGTGGCAGTTGGTCGGCTTCTATCTCGGCTGGCAGGGCAACCCCGGCCGTGGCCGTGCACTGGGCAGCGGCGAAGTGAAATTCTTCGGCCAGGTTCTGCCGACGGCGAAGAAGGTCACCTACAACATTCATATCAAGCGCACCATCAACCGCTCGCTGATCCTCGGCATCGCCGATGGTACGGTAGCCGTCGACGGCCGTGAGATCTACAGTGCCGAAGGCCTGCGCGTTGGCCTGTTCACCTCCACCGACAGTTTCTGAAGGACTTGCACATGCGTCGTGTCGTGATCACCGGTCTGGGCATCGTTTCCTGCCTGGGCAATGACAAAGAAGCCGTTGCCGACAGCCTCCGCGCGGGCAAATCAGGCATCCGTTTCAACCCCTCCTACGCCGAAATGGGCCTGCGTAGCCATGTCTCCGGTTCGGTCAACCTGAACCTGGAAGAGCTGATCGACCGCAAGCTGTTCCGCTTCATGGGTGACGCTGCAGCCTACGCCTACCTGGCCATGGAGCAGGCGATCAAGGATTCCGGCCTCAGCGAAGAGCAGATTTCCAACCCGCGTACCGGCCTGATCGCCGGTTCCGGTGGTGCTTCCACCGTCAACCAGATGGAAGCCATCGATACCCTGCGCGAGAAAGGCGTCAAGCGCATCGGCCCATACCGGGTGACCCGCACCATGGGCAGCACCGTATCGGCGTGCCTGGCCACTCCGTTCAAGATCAAGGGCGTCAACTTCTCCATCTCCTCGGCCTGCGCCACCAGCGCACATTGCATCGGCCAGGCCATGGAGCAGATTCAGCTGGGCAAACAGGACGTGGTCTTCGCCGGCGGCGGCGAGGAAGAGCACTGGAGCCAGAGCTGCCTGTTCGACGCCATGGGCGCCCTCTCCACCCAGTACAATGAAACTCCGGAAAAGGCCTCGCGCGCCTACGACGCCAAGCGTGACGGTTTCGTCATCGCCGGTGGTGGTGGCATGGTCGTGGTCGAGGAGCTGGAGCACGCCCTGGCTCGTGGCGCCAAGATCTACGCGGAAATCGTCGGCTACGGCGCAACTTCCGACGGCTACGACATGGTCGCTCCGAGCGGCGAAGGCGCGATCCGCTGCATGCAGCAGGCGCTGGCCACCGTCGACACCCCGATCGACTACCTGAACACCCACGGCACCTCCACTCCGGTCGGCGATGTCGCCGAAATCCGTGGCGTACGCGAAGTGTTCGGCGACAAAGCCCCTGCCATCAGCTCGACCAAGAGTCTGTCCGGCCACAGCCTCGGCGCTGCCGGCGTACAGGAAGCGATCTACTGCATGCTGATGATGGAGGGCAACTTCATCGCGGCATCGGCCAACATCGACGAGCTCGACCCGGAAGTGGCCGACATGCCGATCCAGCTCACCACCGTCGAGAACGCCAAACTCGATACCGTGATGAGCAACAGCTTCGGTTTCGGTGGCACCAACGCTACCCTGGTGCTCAAGCGCTGGACCGGCAAGTAATCGCTGCGGTGATCAGGAAAACGGCGCCTTCGGGCGCCGTTTTCGTTTTCTCGTCACCCACTGGCCTCAAAGCTTGAAGCGCGCCACCAGGTTGTTCAGGTCGACCGCCAGCCGCGACAGCTCCTGGCTGGCCGCACTGGTCTGATTGGCGCCTGCCGAGGTCTGCATCGACAGATCGCGGATGTTGACCAGGTTGCGATCCACCTCGCGAGCGACCTGAGCCTGCTCCTCGGAGGCGCTGGCAATCACCAGGTTACGCTCGTTGATCGAGGCAATCGCCTGGGTGATCTGCTCCAGCGCAACACCGGCGGCCTGAGCCACTTCTAGCGTGGAGCGCGCGCGACCATTGCTGCTCTGCATGGCGCTGACGGCGCGATCCGTCCCGCTCTGGATGCCGCCTATCATCTGTTCGATTTCCTGGGTCGATTGCTGGGTGCGATGCGCCAGCGCCCTCACCTCATCGGCCACCACCGCGAAGCCACGCCCCGCATCCCCCGCACGTGCCGCCTCGATTGCGGCGTTGAGCGCCAACAGGTTGGTCTGCTCGGCGATGGAACGAATCACGTCCAGCACCTTGCTGATTTCGTGCACGCGCTGGGCCAACTGCTCGACTTCGCCCGAAGTGGCCGTGACATCTGCCGCCAACTGGCCGATGGAATCGACAGTCTGACTCACCTGCTCGCGGCCATGCTGCGCGGTGACGTTCGATTCACGCGATGCTTCGGAGGTGCTCACCGCATTGCGCGCCACCTCTTCGACCGCCGCAGTCATCTCGTTCACCGCAGTGGCTGCCTGCTCGATCTCGGTGTTCTGCTGGTGCAGGCCACGGGTGGCGTCTTCGGTGACCGCGTGCAGTTCTTCGGATGCCGACGCCAGCTGATTGGACGAGTCGGAGATGTTCTGGATCGTCGCACGCAGGCTCTGCTGCATGCTTTTCAGCGCCTCGAGCAGACGCGCTGGCTCGTCACGGCCTTCGGCCCGGATGGCCTGAGTCAGGTCGCCGGACGCCACTCTCTCGGCCACGCGCACTGCCTCCGTCAACGGTGCAACGATGCTGCGAGTCAGCAAAATGGCAAGTGCAAAAGTGGCCAGGGCGGCGAACACGATCATCGAGACGACCCAGATACGCGCCGAGGCGAATACCTCGCCAGCGTCACGAGCAGCGTCGGTAGCGCCCTTTCGATTAAGGTTTGTGAGATTGCGCAAGGCGAGTGTCATCTCGTCGGCATACTGATTGAGCGTGCCACGGGTCACGGCGACGGCATCATCGAAGCTGCCTTGCTGAACAAACGCGACGATATTGCCCTGTTCCTGCAGATAGCTCGCTTCGGAACGGCGAAAGCCCTCGTAGAGAGCACGCTCTTCAGGGCTGGAAATGAGTTTCTCGTAGGCCGAATCAGCAGCGCTCAGCTCCGAACGCAGGTCATCGGCCAGTTGCAGGTTGCGTTTCACCTCATCCGGTTCTCGATTGAGCATCAGGCGCAGGGTCACGGCACGCAAACGCAGGAGGCTCTGACTGACCTCCCCCAGCGCTGCCACGCTGGGCAGCCAGTTCTCATTGACTGCCACGGACTGCTTGCGCATTTCCGTCATCTGGAAAAGAGAAAAAGCCCCGAGCAACAACACCAGCAGGGCCACCAGGCCAAACCCCAAAGCGGCCCGTGGAGCGATCGAAAGATTACGCAGCGACATGTTTGCAACTCCCATTGCGCGCAGAAATCGAGATATCCCCAGCCATACCTGGCAGAGGGTCTGATGAGATTGCGCTAATCCCTTCGTGCTTATCGGCGCTATTGCCACACTCTTTACAAGGGAAAGGGAAATTCTAGCGACGTAGTGCCTTGGCCATGGCCTGATCGACGTGGTGACGCCACTGCTGATCACGCCACTGTTGCTCTTGGCGCTCAGGCCATTCATCGATGCGCTGTGCGTTCTCGCACTGACGAAAACCATCCTCCCAGCCTTGTGCGTACACAGGCTCGTTCATATAGCGTGGTACATCCTTGTCGAACTGTCCAAGCGGCCCTGCTGCCGCCCGCCCGCTGCTGCAGCCAGCCTCGAAACCATCGACGAAGTTCGGCGGATAACTGGCCGCCAGCATCTGTTCACGCAGGCTCTGACAACCGACCAGCCCCAGCAGAAAGATGGTGCAGAGCAGCAGGCGCCGGGGGCTCATCGATTCATACCCCTTCGATCGTGCCCAGCAACCGATCCTTCAGTGCGCAAAACGCCCACGCTCTGGTGCTACAGGCCCCCGTGGCCAGTGCCGAGCGCAATGCCGGGATGTCGGCATCACGCAGGTAGCGTTCGGCATCATCCATGCGTTCCTCGCCGCCGAAGCCACCACCGCGCATCTCTGCCAAGGCCTGCTCCTTGCTCCAGTTCTGGTAGATCACCCGATACATCGCAGCGATCAGACCGGTGCGGTTCTGCCCATGCTTGCAGTGAATCAGCACCGCACCTCGCCCCTGCGCCTGACGGATACTGCGCAATACCTCGATGACGTCAGCGTCGTCGATACGATCGGTACGCAGCGGCAGGTGCACCTGTCGGACGCGAGGATCGCGCAACCATTGCTCGTCACCCCGCTGGTAGAAGTTGATCACCGTGGCAATACCCAAGGGCTGCAAGGTCGACCAGTCCCTGGAGGTCGGCAGCGCGCTGCGATAGAGGCCGGGCGCCATGCGATAAAGGTTGATGCGGGTATCCAGGGGTTGCGCCCAGTTGGCCGGTCGGGCGTTGGCCAATGGCGCCGAGGGTGTCGTCGCGCCCCAGGCCATGCTCAGGGGCAAGGCCAGCAAGGCCCCGAGAAACACCAGTGCCGCCAGCACAAGGCGCAGCCCATGCTCGAATCGGTTCATCGGCAAGCCTCCCCCCAGGCGACATCGCTACGTGGGCTGCACGTCGCGGGGTTGCGGTAGAGCAGCCAGCGATAAGTCAGCACGCAGATGACCCAATCGATCAGCAGCGTCCACAGGTTATGGGAAAGGAAATGCGCCCCTTGCAGCATTCGCCCCAGGGAAAACAGCGAACCCAGCCCCAGCGCAACTCCCAGAGCAAAGCGCGCTGCCCGTGGCCGCCGGTCGCGCAGGACGAAGAACAGCGCCAGTAGCGAGAACCCCGCTGAAGCATGTCCGCCCGGCCAGCAACGTCCCGGGTTGGCAGTCGGAGCGCGCTCGGCCAGCAGCGGCGTGAACTGCTCCTGGCCACCGAACTCACTCAGGCTCCAGGGACAGTGCATGCCGGTCAGCGTCTTCAGCGGCGTCACCACCGCAGTCGACAGGCCCAGCGCCAGCACCAGGTAGCCGAGTTGACGGCGCCAGGCACGCCAGCGAGTCGGTAGCAGGCTGAGCAGAAAACCGCCGATGGCCAGCACACCAAGCACGATCACCGCCTGCTTGGCACGGTCATGCAGGATGTCCTCGAGCCAGAAACTGCTGCGCCCGATGAAGCCCTGACCGGGTTCGTAAAACAGGCGGGCCAGGGCAAAGTCCACCGGACTGGGGTCGATCACCAGCAACAGTGCCATCAGCAGCAACGGGATACCCAGTGCCAGGCGAAAATCGAAATGACGAGACGACATCTTCGCTCCTTAGCGCTGACCGAGCTGCTGGCCCGATTGATTTTCCGGCTGCCAGGCGATCAGGCGCTTGCCGAAGGCATGGCTGGCGCCCTGGTAGTAGGCGATATCGCGACGCAGCAATGGATCGGAGCCATCCACCCGCGATTCGTGGCTCAGCCCCAGGGCGTCGTCGTGTCGACGCATGCCCTGGCGTGGGCTGAGGATCGCCAGGTTCTGCCCGTCGAACAGTCCCAGATGCTGGTAGTTGCCCAGCAACGCCCGCCCAGGCGCATGATCTGCGCGCAGCAGGTTGCGACCGAAGAAGGTGGAAACGTAGTCCAGGTTGAGCAGACCAAGCAGCGTCGGCGCCACGTCGATCTGGCTGGCCACCTCGGTGTACTCGGCTGCCTTGACGTATCTGGGCGCGTAGATGAACAGCGGGATGTGGTAGTTGGCCACCGGCAGATCCTCGCGACCGGCGCTGCCGGCGGTGTGATCGGCGACGAAGACGAACAAGGTGTCATCGAACCAGGGTTTGTTGCGGGCTTCGGCGAGAAACTGGCCGATGGCGTAGTCGGTATACTTCACCGCCCCTTCACGACCGTCGCCGGAGGCGATGTCGATGCGGCCTTCCGGGTAGGTGTAGGGTCGATGGTTGGACGTGGTCATCAATTGCAGGAAGAACGGCTTGCCGGCTGTATGATCGAGATCGGCCACCTTCAGCGCCTGACGATAGATATCTTCGTCGGCCATGCCCCAGGCGTTCTGGAAGCTCATCTCCGCCTCGTCCACGCTGCTCTGATCGACGATGCGGTAGCCGTTGCCACCGAAGAAGGCATTCATGTTGTCGAAATAGCCACGACCGCCGTAGATGAAGACGCTGTCGTAGCCCTGGGCACCAAGCTGCTGCCCCAGGCTGGCATAACCGGACTCACGGCCGATGCGCTTGACGATGGAGCGCCCTGGCGTTGGCGGCACCGACAGGGTGATGGCCTCCAGACCACGGTCGGTGCGCGTGCCGGTAGCGTAGAAGTGGGTAAAGGCCAGACTCTGTGCACGCAGCGCATCGAGGTTGGGAGTCAACCCACGGGTATCGCCGAAACTGCCCAGATACTTGGCGCTCAGACTCTCGATGGTGACCAGCACCACATTGAGCTTGCGTGGCTGCCCAGGGTTGTCGATCAGCCGGCGGATGTCCTGCGGGTCGCTGCCGATGAAACGCACGTTGGGCTCGGCCACCTCCGCTCGCAACTGCTCGGCTACCGTGGCATCAGGCAGCGTGGCGTAGAACTGCGGGTAATCCAGCTCGTTGTTACGGAACGCGGCGAAGAACTGATACGGGCCATTGCTCGCCAGCTCACGCTGGTAGGTATTGCCGCCCAGGGCGCGCGGTGCGTCCTGCCCCACCAGGCCGCTGCATAACCCGACCAGCAGCGCCAGCATGAGCAATGCATAGGTCGCGCGCAGTGCTGGCAGACGCGGAGCCTCCAGCGCGGCGCGGATTGGCTTGCGCAGCGCCACCGTCAGGACGATGGACACGGCGGCGAGCAGCGCCAGCAGCGGATAGATCGGATAGGACTCGAGGATGTTGTCCACCACCTCTTTCGAGTAGACCAGGTAATCCACGGCGATGAAGTTGAAGCGCACACCGAACTCGTCCCAGAACAGCCACTCGGCCACAGCGGTGAAGAACATCACGAACAGGCTCACGGCCACCAGGCCGACCAGCAGATGCCGGTGCCAGCGCTGCCGCCACAACCAGGCAGGACACAGCAGCAGGTACAGTGCCAGCGGTGTGGCGGCGTAGAGCAGAAAGCTGAGGTCGTAGACCAGACCGACGCCGTACAGGCCGAGCAGACTCGGCCATGTCACGCCGGCATCGCCCAGGTGGCTGAGCAGCAGCACGCTACGGGTAAGGAAGAAAACCGCCAGCCAGGCCAGCAGAATGATCGACAGATAACGAAGTTGCGCGTAATGGAGCCGAGGCATCGTATGATCCTTGCAGGATGAACGTGCCGAAGTGTGTAGGGCGAGCCGTGAGCCTCTCGTCAAAGCCGTGTGAAAAAATCGTCAACTCCGGGAATAACCTGCAATGCGCATTCTGGTCATCGAAGACAATCGAGACATCCTCGCCAACGTGCTCGACTACCTGCAACTCAAGGGCTTCAGCGTCGACTGCGCGCAGGACGGACTGAGCGGCCTGCACCTGGCAACGAGTGGCCATTACGACCTGATCGTGCTGGACATCATGCTGCCCGGCATCGACGGCTATCAGGTATGCAAGCGCTTGCGCGAAGATGGTCGCAGCGAAGTGCCGATTCTCATGCTCACCGCACGCGATGCGCTGGATGACCGTCTGCTGGGACTCAATGCCGGTGCAGACGACTACCTGATCAAGCCTTTCGCACTCTCCGAACTGGTGGCGCGCATCGAAGCGATCCTGCGCCGCAGCCGTGGCAGCCGCAAACGCCAGTTGCAGGTCGCCGACCTCAGCTACGACCTGGACACCCTGCATGTCAGCCGGGCCGGCCAACCCCTCAAGCTCAATCCGCTGGGTCTCAAACTACTCGCCATCCTGATGCAGCGTAGCCCGGCGGTAGTGCGCCGTGAGGCCCTCGAAGAAGCACTGTGGGGCGACGACTGCCCGGACAGCGACAGCCTGCGCAGCCATATTCACCAGCTACGTCAGGTGCTCGACAAGCCCTACCCGAGCCCCCTGCTGCACACCATCCATGGGGTCGGTTATCGCCTGGCGGAGAGCGTCGATGCTGTCTAAGCAGCCCTTCGAGCAGCGCATTCTGATCGCCTTCGTGCTGATGACGATGGTGGTGAGCGGTCTGTTCTCGCTGAGCATCGTCGGCGTGGTGCACTTCATAGAAGAGCACCTGGTCTCGCAGGAAATGAGCCGCGAACTGGGCGAAACCCTGAACGAGGATATCCGCCGGGGACGACCTCCCCGTCTCGATTCCAGCACCCGTTTCTTCTCTTCCGATCATGCCGCCTACGCCATCCCCGCCGAATACGGCGGCCTGCTCGAGGGTTTCAACGAAGTGGTCAGCGGCGACGAGGCTTTCTACGTCTACGTGCAGAAGATCAATGGCCAGACCTACATGCTGGTGCAGGAACAGCATGAGTTCGAAGCACGCGAGAATGCTCTGTTCAACGTGGTACTGGCCGGCTTCCTGCTCACCGTGATCGCGGCCTGGGGGCTCGGGCTGATGATGGCACGCAAGGTGATGGCGCCGGTCAGCCGCCTGGCTCAGCAGGTACGCCACCGCGACCAGTTGCATCCATTGGCGCCCCCCCTGGCGCCGGATTATCCCAATGATGAAATCGGTCAGCTGGCCGCTGCCTTCGACAGCACGCTGGGCCAGGTACGCCAGTCTCTGGAACGCGAACGCCTGTTCACCAGCGACGTCAGCCATGAATTGCGTACGCCGCTGATGGTCATCGCCACCTCCTGTGAATTGCTCGCCGAAGCGCCGCTGGGTGCGCGCGAGAAGGAACAGGTCGCCCGCATCGCACGTGCCAGCGAAGAAATGCGCGAGCTGGTGCAGACCTTCCTGCAACTGGCAAGGGACAAGAGCAACGAAGCTGCCTTCGTCGCAAACCGCACACTGGCAGCGGTCGCCCATGAACAGGCCAGCCGCTGGGGCACCCTGATGACGGAAAAGGGTCTGGATTTCCAGCTGATCGAGGAAGGCAGGGATGATGGCCTGTATAACGCCACCTTTCTTGGCACGGTAATGGCCAACCTGCTGCGCAACGCCCTGCACTATACCGAGGGCGGAATGGTGCGCCTGATACTGGAGCGAGGTGCCTTTCGTATCGAAGACAGCGGCGCCGGTATTCCTGCAGAACAGCATGAGCGCATTTTCCAACCCTTCGTACGAGGCAGTCAGGCGCGTGGCGAAGGCCTGGGCCTGGGCCTGTCGCTGGTCAAGCGAGTCTGCGCCAAGCAGGGCTGGAGCGTCACCCTGCACAGCGAACCCGGCGATACTCGCTTCCGCGTCGCTCTGGATAAGGACGCTTGACGAAATTTTCACGCCTCTTTGACGTGGCGTTGATGCCATGAGCCTTAGGGTAACGAACGTATCCATCAAGGGACGTTCGTCATGCCCAAACCCAGCCCCATCGAACTGGATTTTTCTCGCAAGTACGACTTCGAGCATGCTCAGCAGTACCTGCACAAGCATCAGGATGGCCTGGCCCGACGCCTGTCGCACTGGCGCGACGAGCAGGTGGCACGGCGCGCGCTGCTGATGGCCGATGAACCCAACCTGGTGCTCGACCTGCCCTGCGGAGCCGGACGTTTCTGGCCGGTACTCTGCGAACAGCCCAATCGAGTGATCTTCGCGGCCGACAATTCTGCCGACATGATCGCCACCGCCCGCGCCGCCCAGGCACCCGAGGTGGTGGCGAGGGTCAACAGCTTTCGCACCTCGGCCTTCGACATCGACCTGGGCGACAATGCAGTGGACTGCATCTTCTGCATCCGTTTGCTGCATCACATCGAATCGGCCGAGCACCGTCTGGCCATTCTCCGTGAATTTCATCGCGTCAGCCGCGATACGGTGATCGTTTCACTCTGGGTCGATGGCAACTACAAGGCCTGGAAGCGCCGCCGCCTGGAAATACGCCGCACCGAGCAAGGCCGAGCGACAGAGAACCAGAACCGTTTCGTCGTTGCCCGCAGCACGATAGAGAACGAATTCCATCAGGCCGGCTTCGACATTCTCGGCCACCTGGATTTCCTGCCTGGGTACGCCATGTGGCGCACCTACGTCCTGCGCAAGGTGGCCTGAAATGGGGATTCTCAGCGAACAGGCGCTCGCCGCCCTGCCCTCGACCGAATTCGACCGCTGGTGGCATAGCCCAGGGGAGTCGGTGGAGCCCGCCAATCAGCGGCGCGGGGGCGAAAGCGGCGTCGTGCGGTTGCAGCACTGGGACACCCATCGCCCCCTGCTCTACTGCAAACGCCAGAGTGGACATCTCTATCGCTCGCTGCGCCATCCACTGGGGCGACCGACCATCCTGCGCGAGTTGCAGGCTTATCGCGCCTTCGCCCGGCTGGGCATCCGCACACCGAACATCGTTTACTGCGCAGCCCGCAAACAGGCCGGACAATGGCAGGCCCTGCTGGTCACCGAGGCGCTGCAAGGGTTCGTCAGCCTGGAACAGTGGTACAGCGAAGCGCACCCCCCGCAACTGAACCAGGCCATGCTGCGGAACCTGGCCGTGACCCTGGCTCGCTTGCACCTGGGTGGCTGGCAGCATGGTTGCTGCTACGCCAAGCACCTGTTCGTCAAGATTCGCAACGCGGGTGAGGTGGAGATCGCCCTGCTGGATCTGGAGAAAGCCCGTCGGCGTTGGCGTGTCGCCAGTGCCGCACGTCGCGACCTTGGCCAGTTGCAGCGCCATTGCGGCGCCATGCCCGAAGCCGACATGCTCTACCTGCGCCAGGCTTATCACCATGCACTGAACAGTCCATGGGGCGGCATGCAGCGATGAACGACAATCCCGATCTGGACGCACTGTCGTTCAAGGGCCGCCGTGGCCTGACACGGATTCTCGACGCCACCGGCTATTCACTCGCAGGATTGCGTGCCGCCTATCAGGGTGAAGCGGCATTCCGCCAGTTGATGTGGCTAAACATGTTGCTACTGCCTCTGGCCTGCGTGGTCGATGTCAGTCGCGCAGAGCGGGCGTTGCTGGTGTTGGTGCCGCTGCTGGCACTGGTGGTGGAGTTGCTCAATTCCGCCATCGAGGCGGTGGTCGACCGCATCTCGCTGAATCTGCACCCTCTTTCCAAGCAAGCCAAGGACATGGGCAGCGCAGCACAGATGGTCGCATTGCTGATGATCGCCCTGACCTGGGCGATCATCCTGCTCTGATCAGCGGACGATGAAACGCTGTTCCGCCAGTTTGCGATCACCCTGATAGACGATGAAATGCCATTCGCCGGGCACCACTTCGTGGTGTTCGGTGAACTCGAAGGCCATCACGTCCTGAGGCGCACCGACCACCAGCTTCTGCTGCACTTCGAACTTGTCATGACGCTGACCGTCCGCAGTCACCACTCCCGGAGTGAGATACAGCAGCGTCAGAGGGATATCACCCTCACGCTTGCCGACCAGGTTGTAGCGCATACCGAACTTGGTGCCGAGTCTGGCGGGAATCTGCTCGGTGCGCTCGATCTCCTGGTTGCTGCGGGTCAGCACCCGTTCGCCAGGCTGGAAGTCCTGATACTGGCTGATGAAGATGCCGTATTCGACCGGCCCCTCGACACGGACGTCGGCCTGGCTCAAGCCGGCCCAGGCGAATAGACCGGCCATCATGGCCACTCGGGTGTAGTGCATGGTGCGCTCCTCGTTGAGATGAGCGCGAGCCTATGACGCCCGAGTGACAGCCTGATGACAATCGCGCTAGCGATCCAGCTCGACCTGCACCCGACGCGGTAGCACGGAGAGGAAGTTGTCGCGCGCCACCTTGTGCGCCACGTCTTCGGGCAAGGCGTCGAGGAACGGGTCAAAGCCCTTCATGTAATCCCCCAGGCTACCGAAGCGCCCGACTACGTCCGAGCCGAGCATGAAACGCTCCGGGTAACTGCTGACCAGATGCACCCATTTCGGATCAGGCTTGCCGTCCGCGTCCAGCAGATAGGGCCGCAGCATGGTCCAGGACAGGTCGATATAAAGATTCGGGTACTGGCCGAGCATGCGCTCGACCGTATCCAGGAGAAATTCGAGCTTTTCCTGATGGCGGTGAATCTCGGCGCTGGTGCCGGCATGCGCCCAGATGAAGCGCACGTGCGGGTGGTTGCGCAGCGGCGCCTCGATTTCCTCCAGGAACAGCGGTTCACGCTCGCGCTTGGAGGTGATGTTCGAATGCAGCATCACCGGCAGGTCATACTCGGCGGCCAGGTGGAACACCCGCGCCAGCGCCTCGTTGTTGGCCCGCGGCGCACTGCCATGGATCAGCGCGGTGAGGTCGTCATGCCGGGTGAAGACCTCGCCGATGCCCTGCCACAGACCGGGATCGAGCTCCAGCATGCGGCGGATGTGTGCGTCGGCATTCTTGTCGTTGGGATTGAAACCGGAGAGAAACGGATGGAAGCGCTTGCGCTGCTCGGCCGGCAGGCGCTTGTAGGCGTCGGCGATGAAGACATCGGTTGCGCTGTACCAGTAGGCATTGGCGTCATCACCAGCGTAATAGCGCGGTCGCTTGGGCTCGTCCTCATCCCACTTCTTGGCCACGGGAATGCCGGAAAACATCACATGATCGACGTTGTTCTCCGCCATCTTCTCCAGCAACTCGTCCATGCCGGCGCTTTCCTGAAAGAAGTCGACATAATGCAGATGAGCGTCGCTGTAGCGATATTCGCGAGCCTGGGCGCTGCAGGTGATCACCGCGCTCAGTACAAGAATCCATGGCATCGATCGGGATATGAGCAAGGCAAGTTCTCCTGACGGTTCGAGCAGCATAGACCGCTGACCAGGGACGCAAGTTCGGCGAGCGGCCAGCGCACCCTGTTGGGTCACGCAGGCGAAAAACGCACCGGATTCGAACATGGATAGCAGGCTAACAGCCCGCTTTGGCCGTGGGCAGGTCAGACAATGATGGCACCTGGCTTGCAGAGATTCGGGCAGACCAGACAGGGGAATCATCATGTTGCAGTTGCTGCGCAAGCCAGCCCGCAAGGCCCAGGACGAGGCCGCATTGGACGCACTGTTCCAACAGCACGATCTCACCACCCGCCTCCCGGAGCATTACCAGTGGATGGCGCGCCTGAACGACTTCAGCGCCGGCCTTCAGCAGCGCATCCGTGCCAGCCTGGGCGCCGCCGTGGGCATCGCCGCACATGCGCCGCAACTCGCCCGCATCGCCGCAGCCAACCAGCAGAGCGGGCAGACGCTGGCGCAATCTTCGGAGTTGATCGCCAGCGCCAGCGAGCAGGTCACCACGACCCTGGACGCCGAGCTGGTGCCCGGTGCCGGCGAGGTCGCACGCCTGTCCGCCGAAGTCTCGAGCACCCTGCATCAGTGCCAGCAAAGCGGTCAGGCGGTACTGCGTCAGGTCGAGGTGATCGATGCCAGCGAAGCGCAACTGGCTCAAGTGATCCAGCAACTGGCCGGTCAGCTCGATGAGGTCAGCAAGGTCATCGGCGTGATCGCCAGCATCTCTCAGCAGACCAACCTGCTGGCCTTGAACGCCGCCATCGAGGCCGCGCGCGCCGGCGAACACGGCCGAGGTTTTGCCGTGGTCGCCGAGGAAGTCCGGCGCCTGGCGGGCCACACCACCGATGCCACCGGCCAGGTCAGTGGCATCATCGAACGTTTTCGCGAAGGCATGCAGCAGCTCGGTGATGCCGGCCAGCACATGAACCAGGCAGTCGCCGATGGCCGTGCCGGTATTCTCGCCGTCAGCGAGGGCCTGGACAGCACCCGTCAGGCCATGGATCGCCTGGATGGTCAGGTCGGCCAGATCGCGGCGGGTACCGAGCAGATCGGCCAGGCCGTGCGTTCGATCAACAGCGACGTGCAGAGCATCGCCCAGGTTGCCGGTGAGTTGCTCGGCAAGGCAGGCCAGGTGCTGCATCACAGCAAGGCCGTGCGCGAGGATGGCGATCGCCTGCTCGCCGGGCTCGGCGACTTTCGCCTGGAGATCCACAGCGCCGTGCGCGCCAGCGTCGAGCAACTGGCGACACGCCCCGAGCTGGCAGGCGATGTGGCCACGGCCGAACGCCTGCTCGGCGATACGCTGGCACGCGATGGCCGCTTCGAGTTGTTCTATCTGGTCGACAACCGTGGTGTGCAGATTTCCGAAAACATCTTCGCCGCCGACGTGGCACACAGCGACGATGCCAGCTGTCGTGGCCGTGACTGGAGCCAGCGTCCCTGGTTTCGTGCCGTGGCCGAGCAGATGGAAAGCCATATCACCCAGGTCTACCGCTCTTCGGCGACCGACGATTTCTGCTTCACCGTATCGGTACCCGTGGTCGACGGCCAAGGGCGCCTGCTGCGCGTGCTGGGTGCCGACGTGAGGCTTTCGGCACTGGTGTGATCAGGCCTGCCTGGGCTAGGCTGGCGGACACTGCCGCCGCGCATCCGAGGAAACCCCATGATTCGCATCCACAACAGCAAAGGTCTGCAGCAGCAGATCGAAATCGGCTCGCACCAGCTCGTCGGCGACGTGTCGCCCGAGCTGGGTGGCGACGGGGCCGGCCCCGATCCGCACGATCTGTTCGACGCTTCGCTCGGCACCTGCAAGGCCATGACCCTGCTGCTCTATGCACGTCAGCGCGGCCTGCCGCTGGAAGGTATCGATGTCAGCGTCGAGCGTGACGACAGCGAGGAGCGCGAAGGCAACTACCACCTGATCGTCGAACTGTCGCTCAAGGGGCCGCTGGACGATGCGCAGCGCCAGCAACTGCTTCGTGTTGCCGACAAGTGCCCGATCCACAAGCTGATGACCACCACCGACATCCAGGTCGAGACCCGCCTGAGCGGAGCCTCGGCATGAGCGAACTGCAACTGATCCGCCCACGCGCCGAGGACATCGCCGGCCAGCCGATCCTGCGCCCCCTGCCCTCGGCACGCTTTCGCAGCATCGGCCCCTTCGTGTTTTTCGATCATATGCTGGAGCAGGCCTATCCCGCCGGCAGCGGCATGAACATCGCCCAGCACCCGCATATCGGTCTGTCCACTCTCACCTACCTGTTCGAAGGCCAGTTGCAGCACAAGGACAGCCTCGGCTCCGACCAGTTGGTACGCCCCGGTGACGTCAGCTGGATGACCGCCGGGCATGGCGTTGCCCATGTCGAGCGCACCCCTGCCGAGACGCTTGGGCAGAACAAGCGAGCACACGGCCTGCAGGTCTGGCTGGCACTGCCCGAAGCCGAAGAAGCGTGCGAGCCGAGCTACAGCCATCACCCGGCCGAGTCGCTGCCGCGCAGCGATGCCATGGGCGTGCAGATCACCCTGATTGCCGGCAGCGGCTTCTGCCTCGAATCACCGGTACCGGTTCGCTCACCGACCCTTTACGCCGAGCTGCGCCTGGCCGCGGGTGCCAGCCTGCCGATTGCGGACGAGTACAGCGAGCGCGCCCTGTACCTGATAGATGGTGAGGCCGAACTCGATGGGCAGGCACTGCCGACGCATACCATGGCCGTCATCCCGGCAGGCGCAACACCTGTGCTTGGTGCTTGCGGCGAATGCCACCTGGCACTGATCGGCGGCGAACCCATCGGCCCACGCCGCATGAACTGGAACTTCGTCGCCAGTACTCCGGAGCTGATCGATCAGGCGCGCCAGCGCTGGGCGGCAGGCGACTGGCCGCAGGTACCAGGCGAAACCACGCGCATCGAACTGCCGCGCTGAAACCACTCCCCCGAAAACAGGCGTCAGGCGACGCCTGTTCACTCGCAAAGGACTGCCATCTTGCCTTCGTATCGCACCCTCGCCGGCCTGCTGCTGTTGCCTACCTGTGCACTGGCCGAACTGCCCAGCCTCGAACCACAGCCCGGATTGCATGCCCAGGTGCTGCAACAGGGTGAACGCTATTTCATGCAGCAGCCGGACGGCAGCCGCCTCGAACTCGCCATTCCCGAAGGCAACGACGTGGAAGCGCCGAGCTTCGATGTCGACGACTACGATTTCGACGGTCACCCGGATCTGGCCATCCGCGTGCCGGTCGGAATGGTCAACTCCGTCTATAGCCTCTACCTCTATCGCCCGGCCCTGCGACGCTTCGAACTTCTGCTCATGCCGCCCACGCTGCTGGATCGCGCCAACTGCTCGGAGCTGTCGGAGCTGCAACCCAGGCAGGACGAACGAGCCCTGTATAGCCATTGTCGTAGCGGGCCGCGCTGGTACTACGATGCCTACCGCTTCGATGACTCCGGCACACCCTGGCTCTACAAGACGCTGCAAGTCAGCAACGACTACGGCCAGAACTACCCTTATGTGTTCTTCCCGATCTTCGAGAAAACGCTCGACCCGCAGGGCAAGGTCGTCGCCAGCCGCGCTCTGGACGACGACGATCAGCCGCTGACCTGGACGGTGCCCACCCCCCGTCTGTACCTCCATGAACGCCCCGACGAAGCCAGCCGGAGCAAGGCCTATCTGATTCAGGGCGACGCCTGCGAGGTTCTCGATCAGCGGGAAAACTGGTTGCTGATCCGCTATGCCTCGCGCAAAGGCCCGATAGAGCGCTGGGTATCGCTCGACGAGGCCTACGACCTGCATCGCGATTACAGCGGCGCCCCCCATCCCGACGGCGTGACGCTCGACATGAGCGACTTCTCCGCCGTGGACGACGTACCTTTCACCCTGAGCCTGGGCGCCATCCCCACGACGCTGTATCAGGCCGAGGTTCATCTGATATTCATTGCGCAGGATGGCACTTCCCGCTCGCATCGCCTGTACCGCATCGAGCACAGCCTCGACGCCAGCGAAGACGCCCTGCTCGACGACAACTACATCGAGCGGCGCGATGGCCGGTTCGTCATCTACCATGCGGACTCGCAGGGCAACGACGCCTACGTGCCCTTCTTTCCCGATCTGCCGGCCGGACGCTATCGCATACGCGCCGTACTCACCGATCCGGCGCTCAGCGCCCCGGTGTACTCGCAACAGGAAGTGGAAATGGATTATCCACCGGCTCTCTCTGGGAACCAGGACGGCATCTGAGCCTGACTCTTTTTTACAGAGGCGTGATCCGGAAGCTCGCTTGCCGGGTATATGCTGCATGCGCATGACTCAGGCCAACGGACGCCCCATGGCAGACCACGACTTCGATTACGAAAGCACCCTGGAAGCCTGCGCCCAAGGCGACGAGCGCGCCTTCCAGGCCCTCTATCGGCAAGAGGCCGGACAACTGCTGGGGTTGGCCATCAGCATGCTGGGCCGCCGCGACATCGCCGAGGACTGCCTGCACGATGCCTTCGTACGCATCTGGCAGCACGCCGCACGCTACCGGCGCGAGCTGGGCAGTGGCCGTGCCTGGGTGCACAGCATCCTGCGCTATCGCGTACTCAATGCCCTGCGCAGCGGTGGCCGCCATGCCGACCTGGACGAGGGCTTCATCGACCGCATGCTGGACGACAGTCCGCAGGCCGAAGCGCAGGTGCTGCAACAATCCGAGCGACGTCTGCTGCGCAACTGCCTGCAACGCCTTGAACGACCGCGCCGCCATCCGATCCTGCTGGCCTTCTATCGCGGCCTGACCCACGAACAGATCGCCAGCCGCCTGAGTACACCGCTGGGCACCATCAAAGGCCGTATCCGCGCCGGCCTGCGCGCGTTGCAGGAGTGTCTGCAAGCATGATTCCGCACGATCCCGAAGAACGCCGAGCCCTGATTGGCGAATACCTGCTCGGTCTGCTCGAGGAGCCCGAGGCGACCGAGCTGCGTCAACTGCTCGAAAAGGATGAGCAGTCCGCCCGCATGGCGCTGGAATGGGAGCGGCACTTTCTCGAACTGAGCGACCAGCTGCCGGCACACGCCCCCTCCCCTGCGCTCTGGGGACGAATTCGGCAGCATCTGGGCCTGCGGGACGAGCCACGCTCAACCCCGCTGGGCAACTGGTGGAACAGCCTGCTGACCTGGCGCCTGACTGCTGCCACGCTGGCGTTGGCACTGTTGGTCGCCGTGCTGATGCCGCTGTTGCGCGCCCCGGATATCACCGGCCAGCGCTACACCGTGGTGTTACAACAGCCGGGTGAAGCCGCCAAGCCTGGCTGGGTCATCCAGGTCAGCCGCGATGGCACCTTGCAGCTCGATCCGCTGGTCGCCGATCAGATACCTGAAGGCCGCGCCTTGCAGTTCTGGACGCTGATAGACCCGGCCGATGGCCCGCGCTCGCTGGGCCTGGTCGAAGCCGGTCAGCCGTTGCGCCTGCCGGCCGAGCAGATTGGCGCCGTGCAGGCAGGCCAGCTCTTCGAGCTCACCCTGGAGCCGGCCGGCGGCTCACCATACAACCGCCCCAGCGGCCCGGTGCTGTATATCGGGCGCGCCGTGCTGGCCAGCGCCAACTGAGAGGATTGCCGGCCGTTCGGCCGGCAATCTGTCAAACCGCCGATCAGCCGCCGCAAAATATTTTTCGTCCGCCGACATCCAGCACCTTTGCTCGCGGGTATGGCTCACAGGTGTTTCGTCGAGGCACCTGCGAAGCCGCTCCGGCTTCGTCTCGATGCTGAAACCTTTGCGAGGAACAATCATGAAACGCATCACTACTCTCTGCACCGCCGGTCTGCTGACCCTGAGCGCAGTTGCCGCCAACGCCACCGAACTGCTCGCGCTGAGCGCCGATGGCAAGCTGTTCAAGATCGATGTCGCCAGCCTCAAGATCACCGGCAGCGTGGCCGTGAGCGGCGCCAGCGACCTGCGCGGCCTGGATGTGCGTCCGGCCAGCGGTCAGCTCTACGCCCTCAGCGGTACCGATCAGCTCTACACCCTGGATGCAGCCAGTGGTAAAGCGACTGCGGGCAGCAAACTGCAAACCGCGCTGGCCGGCAACGGTCAGGCCGTGGTCGACTTCAACCCGGTGGCCGACCGCCTGCGCCTGCTTGGCCCTGACGGCACCAGCCTGCGGGTGAATGTCGATACCGGTGAAGTGGCCGTCGACGGCAAGCTCGCCTACGCCGCCGACAGCCCCTACGCCGGCAAGCAGCCCAAGGTGGTCGCTGGCGCCTACACCAACGCCTATGCCGGCACGCAGAGTACGGCGCTGTACAACATCGACCTGGCCAGCGGCAGCCTGATGCTGCAGAACCCGCCGAACGATGGCGTGCAGCAACGGGTCGGCCAGGTCGATGTTGTAC
>Ga0209699_100232_pt1 | contig 47899 bp, 44 predicted proteins | sample SynthPrep_1_END__FD_187204 | JGI IMG/M metagenome (GOLD analysis project Ga0209699, IMG submission 187204) | Synthetic microbial communities from Ohio, USA - SynthPrep_1_END_DS7_MetaG (SPAdes) (version 2) | ecosystem: Engineered > Bioreactor > Aerobic > Activated sludge | place: USA: Ohio...
CCCTGGAACTGGGGCTCGCGCTGCAAAAGCGCTACGGCATCACCATCGATCCCGAGACGCGCAACATGCGCGAGCATTTCGCCAGCATCGCCAAGCTGGCCGAGTTTGTCGGCGCGCAACGCCGCGCCTAATGGATACGGAGTCCAGGATGCATACCCGCGACGAAATCTTCAATACGCTGCGCGGCGCGCTGGTCGAACTGTTCGAGATCGAACCTGAACGCATCACGCCCGAAGCGAACCTGTACACGGATCTGGAGATCGACAGCATCGACGCCATCGACCTCATCGACCACGTGCGCCGCCAGACCGGCCGCAAGCTCGACGCCAACGACTTCCGCACCGTGCGCACGGTCGAGGACGTGGTGCAAGCCATGTGCCAGAAACAGGATCCCGCCGCATGAGACGCGGCGTGGCGGCAGCCCTGGCCGTGGCCGGCATCGCCTATCCCTTCGCCGTCCACGCGGCGCTGGGACGGGTGAGCGCCGCATGGCTGGCGCTGCCGCTGGCCCTGCTGTGGCTGGCCCGCGGTCTGACCGCGGATGCCGCCCGGCCCGGCGCGCGCCTGCTGCCCGCCGTGGCGGTGGCGTTCTGCCTGATCCTCGCCATCTCGAATTCGCAAGACTGGTTGCGCTGGTATCCGGTGCTGGTCAACGGCATGATGTTGGCGATCTTCGGCGCCAGCCTGAAGCGCGGCCGCCCTGTGATCGAGCAACTGGCCCGGCTGCGCCATCCCGATCTGCCGCCGGAAGGCGTGCGCTACACCCGCAACGTCACCCGCGTGTGGTGCGCCTTCTTCGCCCTGAACGGCAGCGTGGCCGCGGCGCTGGCGGCCTGGGGGTCCTGGAGCTGGTGGACCGCCTACAACGGCGCGGTGAGCTATGTGCTGATGGGCCTGCTGCTGGCGGGCGAATGGCTGCTGCGCCCCGCCGCCGCCAAGGCGGCGTAAAGCATGGCCTGGACCGATCTCGCGCAGCTGCTGCTGCCTGCCCCGCCCGATCTGGCCGGCGCCCTGGTCGCCGATGAGCCGCCCCTGACGCGCGAGGCGTTTGCGCACGCCAGCCTGCTGGCCGCCGGTGCCTTGCAGGCGCGAACGCTGCGGCGCGTCGCGCTCTGGTTCGAAGACGCCGCCCAGATGGCCGTCGCGCTGTTCGCCTGCTGGCGCGCCGGCGTCGTCGCGGTGCTGCCGGGCGACGCCCAGGTGCACACCTGCGCCACGCTCGACGCCACGGTGGATGCCTGGTTGAGCGACACGGAACTGCCGCTGCCGGCGCAGCGGCTATGCCGGCTGGCCGACCTGCAAGGCCACGCGCCACTGGCGCCCGCCGAGCTGGATCCCGCGCTGACGCTGGTGCTCTGCACCTCGGGATCCAGCGGCACGCCCAAGCACATCGCCAAGCATTGGCGGCAATTGATGCAGGAAGTCCGCGCGCTGCAGCAGCAATGGCCGGACGCGCGCGGGCCGGTGCTGGGCAGCGTGTCGGCGCAGCACATGTACGGCCTGCCCTTCCGGGTGCTGTGGCCGCTGTGCGCGGGGCGCCAACTGGACCGGCCGCAGCGCCTATATCCGGAAGAACTGCAGCAGGCCAGCCTGCGCCATCCGGCCTGCACCTGGATCGCCAGCCCCGCGCTGCTGCGCCGCCTGGGGCAGCGGCTGGATTGGAGCCAGCTGCGCGGCCGGCTGACCCGCATCCATTCTTCCGGCGGTGAACTGCCTGCCGAGGCATCCGACCATATCGCACGACATCTGGGCCTGCGCCCCAGTGAGATCTACGGCAGCTCCGAAACCGGCGCCGTCGCCTGGCGCGAAGGCGGCAGCCCCTGGCAGCCGCTGCCCGGCGTGGCCGTCGAACTGAACGCCGAAGGCGCGCTGCGCGTGCAATCGCCCTGGGTCAGCGCCGCCGAGGCGCAGACCGCCGACGGCGCAGAGCTTGCGAATGGCGGTTTCCGGCTGCTAGGGCGCCTCGACCGCATCGTGAAGATCGAGGAAAAGCGCGTTTCCCTGCCCATGCTGGAACAGACGCTGGTGCGCCATTCCTACGTCGCCGAAGCGCGCCTGGGCGCTCTGGCCGGCGCCACGCGCCTTGCCGCGCTAGTCGCCCTGTCGGCCGGCGGCCTGCATGCCTTGCGCAACCAGGGCCGCAAGGCGCTAGTGGACGCCTTGCGCGCGCATCTGGACGCCGGCTTCGAATCGCTGGCCATTCCGCGCACCTGGCGCTTCTTTGCGCAGCTGCCCGCCAACGCCCAGGGCAAGCTGCCGCGCAGTTTGTTCGAAGCCGCCGCGGGCCCCCGGCAGCTCGCGCCCGAGGCGATGGAGCTGCCGCGCCCGTCGGAGCACGAACGCCGCTACACACTGGAAATTCCCTACGACCTGGCCCATTTCAGCGGCCATTTCCCTGCCGCCCCGGTAGTGCCTGGGGTGGCCCAGATCGGCTGGGCCATGTCGCTGGCGCAACGCGACCTCCATCCCCCACTGCGTTTCGCCGGCATGGAAGCCCTGAAATTCCAGCGGCTGCTGCGTCCGGGCGACGTGGCCGTGCTGGCGCTGAAATGGGACGCCGCCAAGCAGAAGCTGTACTTCGCCTACACGGTCAACGACGCGCCCTGCTCTTCCGGCCGCATTCTGCAGGCAGGCGGCCATGGCCCCGCATAAACTCTGCGCGCTCATTCCCGTGTACAACCACGGCGCCACGGTCGCGGCGGTGCACGCGCAGCTTGCGGCGCAAGGCCTGCCCTGCGTGTTGGTGGACGACGGCTCCGAGCCGTCCTGCGCCGCCGCGCTGGATGCGCTGGCAGGGCAGCCGCATACGCATCTGCTGCGGCGCGCGGCCAATGGCGGCAAGGGCGCGGCGGTGCAGGACGGACTGCGCGCGGCGGCCGCGCTGGGCTATACCCACGCCTTGCAGGTCGACGCCGACGGCCAGCACGCGCTGGCGGACGCGGCCGCCTTCGCGGCGGCCTCCCGCGCCCAGCCCCACGCCCTCATCTGCGGCGCGCCTCTTTATGGCGACGACGTACCGCGCAGCCGTCTCTATGGCCGCTGGCTGACGCGCGTGTGGGTCTGGATCAACACGCTTTCGCTCGACATCCCCGACGCCATGTGCGGTTTCCGCGTCTACCCGCTGGCCGAGGCGCTGCCCGTGATCGACGGCGCGCGCGTGGGCCGGCGCATGGACTTCGACATCGCCGTCCTGGTGCGCCTGCATTGGCGCGGCGTCGCGATGGCGTGGCTGCCGACGCGCGTGGCCTATCCGGAAGGCGGCATCTCCCACTTCAAAGGCTTGCGCGACAACCTGCTGATCAGCCGCATGCACGCGCGCCTGTTCTTCGGCATGCTGGCGCGCTCGCCCTTGCTGCTGTGGCGGCGGCTTGCCGGAGGTCAGCGTCCATGAGCGCCGCCGACCAGCATTGGGCCGGCCAGCCCGAGCGCGGCAGCGCCCTGCTGATGCGTCTGACGGCGTGGGCGGCGCGCACCTTGGGCCGCCGCCTCGTCGCGCCCGTGGTCTGGCTGGTCGTGCTGTATTTCTACATCTCCGGTGGCCGCGCGCGGCGTTCGATCGCGGCCTACCAGCGGCGGCTGACGCAATCCGGCCCACTGGCCGAACCGCTGCCGCGCCGCATGCCGGTCTACCGCCAGTACCTTGCGTTCGCCAACGCCATTCTGGACAAGCTGGACGTCTGGCAAGGCAAGATCACGATGGCCAATCTGGACATCGCCGATCCCGACGGCCTGCACGCGCAAATGGGCAGGAACCGCGGCCAGATCCTGGTCGGCTCGCATCTGGGCAATATCGAGGTCTGCCGCGCGCTGGCCGAACAAAGCGGCACCTTGAAACTCAATGTGCTGGTGCACGACAAGCACGCGGCCCATTTCAGCCGCCTGCTGCATGCGGCCGGCGGCGGGCTGCGCATGATCCAGGTCAGCGAGCTGGACGCGCCCGCCATGCTGGATCTGGCGCAGCGCCTGGACCGCGGCGAATGGCTGGCGATCGCCGGCGACCGCGTGCCGCTGCAGGGCGACCGTTGCACGCCCGTGGACTTCCTGGGCGCCAGCGCGCTGCTGCCGCAAGGCCCCTGGCTGCTGGCCGGCCTGCTGCGCTGCCCCGTCAACCTGCTGTTCTGCACGCGCCACGGCGCGCGCTACCGCGTCGCGATGGAACGCCTGTCCGACGGCATCGAATGGACGCGCGCCACGCGCCAGGCGCGGATCGCCGAGCTGGCCCAGCGCTACGCCGACCGCCTTGCCGCGCACTGCCGCCTGGCGCCGCTGCAATGGTTCAACTTCTACCCTTTCTGGAAAGACGATGCGTAAACGGGGCGTCATCGGCGCTGAAATCGAAATCCGCGTGCCCTTCTTCGACGTGGATCCACTCAACGTCGTCTGGCATGGCCACTACGTCAAGTACCTGGAACAGGCCCGCTGCGAACTGCTGGACCTGCTGGGACACAACTACGACGCCATGCGCGCCAGCGGCTACGCCTGGCCGGTGATAGACCTGCACCTGCGCTATGCGCAGCCCGCGCAATTCGGCCAGCGCCTGACCGTGCGCGCCGAACTGGTGGAATGGGAGCACCGGCTGAAGATCAACTACCTGATCCTGGACGCCGCCAGCGGCCAGCGCCTGACGCGGGCCACGTCCGAACAGGTGGCAGTCTGCATCCAGACGCGCGAAATGCAACTGGCCTCGCCTGCCGCGCTGGTCGATGCCGTGCGCGGCAAGCTGCAATCGATGGAGACGCCCGCATGACGCGCCGCTTCGCCCGCCTGGTTCTCATGCGCCGCCTGTGCGCCCTGCTGGCCCTGGCGCTGCTGCCCCTGGCCGCCCGCGCCTTCGACCTGGCCGAGTTGCAGGCGCAACTGAGCGCCACGCCGGTCGTGCGCGGCCACTTCGTGCAGCAGAAATTTCTGCGTTCGCTGCCACAACCGCTGACCAGCCGTGGCGATTTCACGCTGGCGGCGGGCAAGGGCCTGCTGTGGCTGTTGCGCACGCCGATCGCGCAGGACCTGCGCATCGACGCCCGCGGCATCTTCCGGCGCGACGAAGCCGGCAAATGGCAGGCCCTGCCGCAGCACACCGGCGCCGGCCGCGAGAACCGCCTGTTCCTGTCCGTGCTGGCGGGCGACACCGCCGGACTGCGCGAGAACTTCGACCTGACGCTGAGCGGCCAGGCCGATGCCTGGCAGTTGCTGCTGACGCCGCGCTCGGTCCTGTTGCGTCAGATCTTCGACAACATCCAGATCAACGGCGGCAAGCTGGTGGACCGCATCGAACTGCGCGAGACGCAGGGCGACCGCAGCGTGCTGCAGATGACGGATGCGCAGGCCGCCCAGGCCCTGACCGCCGAGGAGCAACGTGCGTTCGCCGATTGAGCGCTGGCTGCCGCGGCTGTTCAAGCTGGGGCTGCTGCTGATCCTCTGCGCCGGCGCCTGGCAAAGCCGCCACGGCTGGCCGGTGTCGGCCAACCTGATGGAACTGGTGCCGCAGGCCGGCGCCGACGCCACGCGCCAATTGGCCGAGGCCCGCATCCAGGAACCCCTGTCGCGCCAACTCATCGCGCTGGTCACGGCAAATCCCAACCTGAACGCCAGCGCGGACCCCACCGCCCCCGCGCGCCTGCTCGCGCAGCGCTGGACGGACAGCGGCCTGTTTTCATCCGTGCAGGTGGAACTGCAGGTCGACGTGCCCGCGCTGCGCGCGCAACTGCTGGCCGGCCGCCTGTCCATGCTGCCCGCGGCGGACCGGCGCCAGCTCGAGACCGACCCCGCCGCCTACGCCCAGCGCCGCGCGCGCGAATTGTCGGATCCATTTTCGTCTTCGGGCCTGGTACCTGCGGACCAGGACTGGCTAGGCCTGACGCGCCGCGCCGAACAGGCGCTGCGCCCGGGCGGCGCGGTGCAGTACGACATGGGCGCGGGCACCTTGCAGGCGGAACACGCCGGCAGGCGCTGGGTGCTGGTGCGCGCCGAAACCCGCGGCGATGCGTTCGACGCCGCCGCTCCCCAGCACATCGCCGCGCAACTCGAACAGGACCGCGCAACCCTGGGCGCGGCCGGCGCCGAGCTGCTGGTGGCCGGCGGTCCCTTGTACGCGGCGGCCGGCCGGGCACAGGCGGTTGCCGAAAGCAGCTGGATCGGCACCGGCGCCACCATCGGCATCGTGCTAGTCCTGCTATTGGCGCTGCGGCGCGTGCGCGCGCTGCTGGCCTTCGTGCCGGTCGCCGTCGGGCTGCTGACCGGCGCGGTGGCTTGCGTGGCCGTGTTCGGCTCCATCCACGTCCTGACCCTGGTGATCGGCGCCAGCCTGATCGGGGTGGCGGTGGATTTCCCGATGCACTGGCTGGGCAAGAGCTATGGCATGGCCGACTGGCAGGCCTGGCCCGCATTGCGGCGCGTCCTGCCGGGGCTGACCATCAGCCTCGCCGCCAGCCTGGTCGGCTACATCGCGCTGGCGTTCACCCCGTTCCCCGCGCTGACGCAGACCGCGGTGTTCTCGGCCGCCGGCCTGCTGGGCGCCTATGCCTGCACCGTGTGCCAGTTGCCGGCCTGGATGGATGGCTGGCGGCCCCGCCCCTGGCAACCGCTGCTGCGCTTTGCCGAAGCCGCGCTGCGCGCGCGCCAGCGCCTGGCTGCACGCCGCGCCGCGCTCTGGCTGGGCGCCCTGGCCCTGATCGCCGCCACCGCCGGCGGCATCGGCCGGCTGAGCATCCAGGACGATCTGCGGCAATGGCTGAGCCTGCCCGCGCCCTTGCTGCAGCAGGCCCGGCAGATCGGCGAAATCACGGGTTTCATGCCGACCAGCCAGTTCTTCCTGGTGCGCGCGCCCGACGCCGACGAACTGCTGCGCAGGCAGGCACGGGTGGCGCAGGCGCTGGACGCGCTGGTCGCGCGCGGCGATCTCGCCGCCTACAACGCCTTGAGCCAGCTGGTCTCCCCGGCCGCCGACCAGAAGGCGCTGGGCTCGACGCTGGCCGGCCTGGCCGCGCAGCCCGACGCCTGGAAGCCGCTCACCGATATCGGCATCCCCTATGTGGCCTTGCGCCAGGAACTGCAATCCATGGCCGCGTTGCCGCCGCTGACCATCGAGGACGCGCTGCAAGGCCCGCAGGCCGAACGCTGGCGGCCGCTGTGGCTGGGCGCGCGCGACGGCCAGGCCGCCGGCATGGTCACCCTGCTGGGCCTGCGCGATGCGTCCGCGCTGGAGGCCATCGCCCAGGCCGCGCCGGACGTGACGCTGGTGGACCGCAGCGGCGAACTGAACCGCATGTTCGCGGCGACCCGGATCGAAGCCGCCGAACTCAAGCTCCTGTCCTATGTGGTCGCGGCCGTGTTGCTGCTGCTGACCCTGGGACGCGCCGCCGCCTGGCGCATCCTGGCCGTGCCGCTGGCGGCCACCGCCTGCAGCCTGGCGGCGCTGGGCTACCTGGGCCAGCCGCTCACCCTGTTCAGCCTGTTCGGCCTGCTGCTGGTGTCGGCGATAGGCGTGGACTACGCCATCTTCATGTACGAACGGGTCGCGGGCGCGGCCGCCAGCCTGGTCGGCATCCTGCTGGGCGCGGCCACCACGCTGCTGTCCTTCGGCCTGCTCGCCGTCAGCCAGACGCCCGCCATCGCCAACTTCGGGCTGGCGGTAGCGCTGGGCGTGGCCTTCTCGCTGCTGTGGGCGCCATGGATCAATCCGCCGCGCGACGCCGCGCCGCATCCTGCTTTCAATAACTAAAAGGACATTCCGGCATGGAACATCGCGAAGTTGTAGTTATAGGAGCGGGTCCGGCAGGCGCGGTCGCCGCCGCCCTGTTGAAGCGGCAAGGACATGACGTCCTGATGCTGGAACGCCAGCAGTTTCCGCGCTTTTCCATAGGCGAAAGCCTGCTCGCCCATTGCCTGGAGTTCGTGGAAGAGGCAGGCATGCTGCCGGCGGTGCAAGCCGCCGGCTTCCAGGTGAAGAACGGCGCCGCCTTCGCCTGCGGCGAGCGCTACACCCACTTCGATTTCCGCGACAAGTTCACCGCCGGTCCCGGCACCACGTTCCAGGTGCAGCGCGCGCACTTCGACAAAGTCCTGGCGGACGATGCCGCCCGCCAGGGCGTGGAAGTGCGCTACCTGCAGGAAGTGACGGCGGCCGATTTCGACAGCGGCGACGGCCCCTTGCTGGAGGTGCGCGGCGCCGATGGCGCGGCCTACCAGGTGCAGAGCCGGTTCGTGCTCGACGCCAGCGGCTACGGCCGCGTGCTGGCGCGCCTGCTGGACCTGGAGCGCCCGTCGTCGATGCCGCCGCGCAAGGCCATCTTCACCCATATCGAGGACCGCATCGACGACCCCGGCTTTGACCGCGAGAAGATCCTGATCAGCGTGCACCCGCAAGAACGCGGCATCTGGTACTGGCTGATCCCCTTCTCCAACGGCCGCTGCTCGTTCGGCGTGGTCGGCGGCGAGGACCTCTTCGGCGGCCCCGGCCAGGACCTGATGGCCACGCTGCGCGAAATGGCCGACGCCGCCCCCAACCTCAAGCGCGTGCTGAAGAACGCGGTCTGGGACACGCCCGCCAATACCATCGGCGGTTATTCGGCCAGCGTGCGGCGGCTGCACGGCCCCGGCTACGCGCTGCTGGGCAACGCGGCGGAATTCCTCGACCCGGTGTTTTCCTCCGGCGTCACCATCGCCCTGCGCTCGTCCAAGCTGGCGGCCGATGCGCTGCACCGCCAACTGACTGGTGCGCAGGTCGACTGGCAGGCCGAATTCGCCGACCCGCTGATGGTGGGCGTCGAGACCTTCCGCGCCTATGTCCAGGGCTGGTACAGCGGCGAGTTCCAGGACGTGGTCTTCCACGAGAACGCACAGCCCGAGATCCGCCGCATGATCAGTTCCATCCTGGCGGGCTACGCCTGGGACCAGAGCAACCCGTTCGTCGCCAACCCGCAGCGCCGCCTGCGCATGCTGAGCGAGCTTTGCCGCGGCGCCCAAGCGCAGCCGCTGCCCGCCTGATCCCGACCATGGCCGCCGTCCGCACCTCCTTCCTGTCCGCCGTGCGCGCCCTGGGCGCGGCCGTGGCGCTCGCCCTGTTGGCGGGCTGCGCGGGCGCGCCGCCCGTGCCGGCGCGCGACGCGGACTTTTCGCTGCCGCGGCAGCTGCATGTGGTGCAATCCGCCGCCGGCCAGCCCGCCCTGGACACGCTGCTGGTGGTGCAGCGCGAAGGCGCCGCCTTGCGCTGGTCGCTGTTCGATCCCATGGGCGTGCCGCAGGCGCGGCAGATGCTGGAGCATGGGCAATGGCGCAACGACGGCTTCCTGCGGCCCAATGCCCAGGCGCGCGATCTGTTCGCCGCCCTGATCTTCGCGTGGACGCCCGATGCGGAGCTGGACGCGGCCTATGGCGCCGGCAACTGGCGCGCCAGCCGCAGGGACGACGGCGCGGCGGAACGCGAACTGCTGGACCGAGGCCGCCCGCGCTGGAGCGTGCGCTGGCCGCAGGCCGCGCAAGCCGGCACATTCGTCATCACCACCGCCGATAACATCACCTGGCGGATCTCGCCCTTGAAGGAGCAGCCATGAACACCTGGTTGGCTACGCCCGGCGTGGTGTGCGCGCTGGGCGCCGGCATCGACGCCGTGGCCCGCGCCGCATTCGCGGGCGACACCTCTGGCATGCGCCCGCAATCGGACTGGGTCCGCGGCCGCACCCTGACGCTGGGCGGCCATGCCGGCGCACTGCCGCCCTTCCCCGCAACGCTGCCCGCCCATCACCGCAGCCGAAACAATCAATTGCTGCTGGCCGCCGCGTTGCAGATCGAGCCGCGATTGCGCGCCGCCGTGGCCCGCCACGGCGCCGGCCGCGTCGCCGTGGTGCTGGGCACCAGCACCTCCGGCGTCAACGACAACGCGCCCGCCTTCCGCCAACAGGCGGCGCAGGGCGCATGGCCGGACAGCTACGACTACCGCCGCCAGGCCTTGTCGTCTCCCGCCGCATTTTTCGCGGATTGGCTGGGCGCCACCGGGCCCGCCTATACGCTGTCCACCGCCTGCACCTCCAGCGCCCGCGCCCTGCTGTCCGCGCGCCGCCTGCTGGCCGCGGGCCTGTGCGACGCGGTGGTCTGCGGCGGTGCGGACACCTTGTGCCGCCTGACCATCAACGGCTTCGCCACGCTGGAAGCCATAGACGACACGCTGTGCCTGCCGTTCTCGGCCAACCGCCGCGGCATCAATATCGGCGAAGCCGGCGTCCTGTTCCTGATGGAACGCGAACCGGCCGATGAGCGGTCCGTGGCGCTGTTGGGCGGCGGCGCCAGTTCCGACGCCTGGCATATGTCCGCGCCCGAACCCAGCGGCGCCGGCGCGCGGGCAGCCATGCAGGCCGCCCTGCAATCCGCCGGCGTCGATGCGGCCAGCATAGGCTGGGTCAATCTACATGGCACCGGCACCACGCACAACGACGCCATGGAAAGCCAGGCCATGCACGCCGTCTTTCCGCAGGGCGTGCCCTGCGCCTCGACCAAGGCCCTCACCGGACACGCGCTGGGCGCGGCCGGCGCGCTGGAAGCGGCGCTGGCCTGGGCCACGCTGTCGGCCGGCAATGCCGAAGGACGGCTGATGCCCCACGTCTGGGACGGCCAGGCCGATCCGGCGCTGCCGGCGCTGGATTTCAGCACCGCACGGCACCGCTACCCGCAAGGCCGGCCGCGCCTGGCCATGAGCAATTCCTTCGCGTTCGGCGGCAACAACGCCAGCCTGATCCTGGGAGCGCAAGCATGACGTCCTGGCCCGTCTCCAGCCTGCTGCCTCACGCCGGCGACATGATCCTGATCGACGAGGTCCGCAGCCACGACGCCGACGGCCTGACCGCGCGCGCCGTGGTCAAGCCCGGTCCCTACTCGCTGCCCGACGGCTCGCTGCCGCCGTGGCTCGGCATGGAGCTGATGGCGCAGGCCGTGGGCGCCTGGGCCGGCTGCCAGGCGCGCCTGGCGGGCGAACCCGTCAAACTAGGCTTTCTGCTCGGCACGCGGCGCTATGAATGCCATGCCGACGCGCTGCCCGCCGGCGCCCAACTGACCATACACGCGCGCCGCGGGCTGGTCGACGCCAGCGGCATGAGCGTCTTCGAATGCGAACTGCGCGACGACTCGCGCCTGCTGGCCGAGGCCAGGCTGAACGTCTACCAGCCCAAGGACCCTGCCGCTTTTATCCAGGAAGAATCACCCGAATGAGCGCTGCCCCCATCCTCGTAACCGGCTCGAGCCGCGGCATCGGCCGCGCCATCGCGCTGGCCCTGGCCGACGCCGGCCACGACCTGGTGCTGCACTGCCGCCAGCAACGCGACCAGGCGCAAGCCGTGCAGGCCGAAGTCCAGGCGCGCGGACGCCAGGCGCGCGTGCTGCAATTCGACGTGGCGGACCGCCAGCAATGCGCCGCTGCCCTGCAGGCCGACATCGACGCGCACGGCGCCTATTACGGCGTGGTCCTGAACGCCGGCCTGACCCGCGACGGCGCATTTCCCGCCCTGACCGGCGACGACTGGGACCAAGTGCTGCGCACCAACCTGGACGGCTTCTACAACGTGCTCAGCCCGCTCGCCATGCCCATGATCCGCCGCCGCGCCGCTGGCCGCGTGGTCTGCATGGCGTCCGTGTCCGGCCTGGTGGGCAACCGCGGCCAGGTGAACTACAGCGCCTCCAAGGCCGGCCTCATCGGCGCGGCCAAGGCCCTGGCCGTGGAACTGGCCAAGCGCCAGATCACCGTCAACTGCGTGGCGCCCGGGCTGATCGACACCGACATGATCGACGAACACGTGCCGGTCGAGGAAATCCTGAAGGCCGTGCCCGCGCAACGCATGGGACGCCCCGAGGAAGTGGCCGCCGCCGTCGTATTCCTGATGTCTCCCGGCGCCGCCTACATCACGCGCCAGGTCATCGCCGTCAACGGAGGACTGTGCTGATGAAACGCGTCGTCATCACCGGCATGGCCGGCATCAGCGCGCTCGGCAACGACTGGGCCAGCGTGCAGCAAGCCTTCCAGGCGGGCCGCAGCGCGATCCGCGTCATGCCCGACTGGTCGCGCTACGCCGAATTGAACACCCGCCTGGCCGGCCCCATCGAGGACTTCCGCACGCCCGCGCACTGGACCCGCAAGCAGCTGCGCAGCATGGGGCGGGTTTCCCAGCTAGCGGTGCGGGCGGCGGAGCTGGCGCTGGATGACGCGGCGCTGCTGGGCGATCCCCGCATCGCCGACGGCCGCATGGGTGTGGCCTGCGGCTCGTCGGTGGGCAGCACGGCGGAAATCCGCGCCTTCGGCAACATGCTGCTCAATGGCGTGACGGACGACCTGAACGCCAACTCCTACGTCCGCATGATGCCCCACACCACCGCGGCCAACGTCGGCATCTTCTTCGAACTGAAGGGCCGCATCATCCCAACGTCCAGCGCCTGCACCTCGGGCAGCCAGGGCATAGGCTATGCCTACGAGGCCATCCGCTACGGCCGCCAGGACCTGATGCTGGCCGGCGGCGCGGAAGAACTGTGCGCCAGCGAAGCCCTGGTGTTCGACGCGCTCTACGCGACCAGCCAGAAGAACGACACACCCGAACTTACGCCCCGCCCCTATGACCGCGACCGCGACGGCCTGGTGATCGGCGAAGGCGGCGGCATGCTGGTGCTGGAATCGCTGGACCACGCGCTGGCGCGCGGCGCGCGCATCCACGCGGAAATCGTCGGCTTCGGCAGCAATTCGGACGGCACCCACATCACGCGCCCCGAAGCCAGCACCATGCGCATCGCCATGGAAATGGCGCTGGCCGACGCCCACCTGCCGCCGCAAGCCATCGGCTACGTCAATGGTCACGGCACCGCCACGGAACAGGGCGACATCGCCGAAACGCAGGCCACGCACGGCCTGTTCGGCAACCGCATGCCCATCAGCTCGCAGAAGAGCTATCTGGGCCACACCCTGGGCGCCTGCGGCGTGCTGGAGTCGTGGTTCAGCATCGAGATGCTCAACCGCGACTGGTACGCGCCCACGCTCAACCTGCGCAACGTCGACCCGCGCTGCGGCGAACTCGACTACCTCACCGAGGGCCGCAGCATGAGCAACGAGTACGTCATGAACAACAACTTCGCCTTCGGCGGCATCAACACCTCGTTGATCTTCCGCCGCTGGCGCTGACGTCCGCAACACCCGTGTTTTCCCCTGTCACGAATGGAATGCCTGTCATGAACGTCTCTTGCAAGCTGTCGGCCGCCCTGGCCTTGTCGCTCGCCTGCTCGGCGCAAGCCCTGGCGGCGGATCGTACCGTCCATCTGCCCATGCAGGCCGCGGTCGAAGCCGCCCAGGCCGCCGGCAAGATCGACGGCAGCGTCAAGTTCTACCTGGCCGGCACCGGCCCCAAGGGCACGGTGCTGGAATCCGGCGTCGTCACCAACCGCAAGACCAACGCCTTCGCCAAGAAAGATGAAGACGCCTGCCTGTGGGTGGCCCAATCCGCCATCATCGCGTTGCACGAAGCGGCCAAGAAGGCCGGCGCGAACGCGGTAACCAATATCATCAGCTACTACCGCAAGAACGAATTCAGCAGCAAGACCGACTACGAATGCCATGCCGGCGCCATGGTGGCCGGCGTCGCCTTGCGCGGCGACCTGGCCAAGGTGAAGTAAGGCGCGGCACGGCCGCGGGAAACGCCCGCCGCCGGTTTAAACTGCTTGTTTGTCGCACACCACAAAGGTTTACCCATGAGCACTGCTACGCTCAAGACCCGCCTCTCCGATTCCGTCAAGGACGCGATGCGCGCCAAGGCCGCCGAACGCCTGACCACGCTGCGCTTCCTGCTGGCGGCCGTCAAGCAGAAGGAAGTGGACGAACGCCGCGACCTGAACGACGCCGAGATCACGGCCATCATCGAAAAGCAGGTCAAGCAGCGCCGCGAGTCCATCGCCGCGTTCGAACAGGCCGGCCGCACCGAAACCGCCGAACAGGAAAAGGCCGAACTGCTCGTGCTGCAGGAGTTCCTGCCGCAAGCCGCGACGCCCGAGGAAGTCTCGGCCGCCATCGACGCCGCGCTGGCGGAAGTGGCCGCGCAAGGCGTGACCGGCGCGCCCGCCATGGGCAAGGTCATGGCGCTGCTGAAACAGGCCCTGGCCGGCCGCGCCGACATGACGGCGCTGTCCCAGCAAGTGAAGTCCCGCCTGGCCTGAGCCCTGCCGGGCCTGGCTGCCAGCCGCCCCGCTCGGATCAGAACGCGCCCCCGAACAGATCGGGCTGGCGCGACTGCTCCTGCGGGTCGGCGAAATTGCTCATCCCCACCCCCGCCAGCCGGTACAGCGTTTCCGGCGGCAGGTCCACGCGTTCGCACAGCAGCCTGGCGACAGCGGCCAGCTCCGCCGCCGATCCGGGCGGATTCAGGCTGGTCTGGCTGCGCGTGAGGATGCGGAAACGGTCCGTCTTCAGCTTGAGCACCACGGTGCGGCCCAAGGCGCCTTTTTTGAGCGCCTGGTCCCATACGCGTTCGGCCATGCGGTCGATGGCCTCGCCCACCGCGTCCAGGCGGATGTCCTGCGAGAAGGTGGTTTCCGACGATACCTGCTGCAAGGGCTGGTCGGTCTGCACCTCGCGCTCGTCGATGCCGCGCGCCAGTTCATACAGGCGCCGGCCATAGCGGCCAAAGTAATGCTCCAGTTCCTGGGCGCCATGCGTGGCCAGGTCGCCCACGGTATGGATGCCCAGCTGCTCCAGGCGCGCCTGCGTCACCTTGCCCACCCCCGGCACCTTGCGCACCGGCAAGGGTTCCAGGAAGGCCAGCACCTTGGCGGGCCGGACCACGAACAGGCCGTCGGGCTTGTTCCAGTCGGACGCGATCTTGGCCAGGAATTTGTTGGGCGCGACGCCGGCCGAGGCCGTCAGTCCGGTTTCCTCGCGGATCTGTTGCCGGATGACCTGCGCGACCTCGGTGGCCGAGGGCAGGCCCAGCTTGTTGACCGTGACGTCGAGATAGGCCTCGTCCAGCGACAGGGGCTCGATCATGTCGGTATGGCGGGCGAATATCTGCCTGACCTGGCGCGAGACCTCGCGATAGCGGTTGAAATCGGGCGGCACATAGATCGCGTGCGGACACAGCCGCTCCGCCCGAGCCGCGGACATGGCTGAATGGATGCCGAACCGCCGCGCTTCATAGGACGCGGCGCACACCACCGAGCGCGGTCCGGTCCAGGCCACGACCACGGGCTTGCCGCGCAATTCCGGATTGTCGCGCTGTTCCACGGACGCGTAGAACGCATCCATGTCCACATGCACGATCTTCCGTATTTCAATCATGGTGGTGATGCCCCCATGAGCCGTTCATCGCCTGAAACCCCGTGGCAAAACCTATATTATGACCGGCGACAACCCACTTTCCATTCCTGCCCGCAACGGTCCATGACTGCAGCCTCAACGCCCCAAACCGACTACTTCGGCCTGACCATTCCCTTCATGCATTTCATCGGCCTGGTGCCCGAGAGCATCGCGCCGGCCTATGCCCGCGCCTCGCTGCCCTGGCGCGCCGATCTGGCCAACAGCCGCGGCGACGTGCATGGCGGCACGCTGATGAGCGTGCTGGACTTCACGCTCAGCGCCGCCGCCCGCGGCTCGGCCGACGGCAAGGAAGGCATGGCCACCATCGACATGAACACCTCGTTCCTGTCGCCCGGCACGGGCGACCTGGTGATCGAGGCGCGCTGCCTGCGCAAAGGGGCCTCGATCGCTTTCTGCGAAGGCGAGGTCCGGCGCGCCGACGGCGAGCTGGTGGCGCGCGCCACCGCGACGTTCAAGATCATCCGCCGCCGCCCGGGCAGCGACTGAGCGCGCCTGCGGCGGCAAGCCGCCCGGCGCCTGCGCCTCAGTTGGGCAGGTCGCGCGAGGGCTTGACCGGCGGACGCGGATCCAGCGGCATATAGCTGCTGCACGACACCAGGCTGTAATAGACGGCGTCCTGCATCGCGCGCATGGCGGCCGCGTCCCAGGTGCCCTTGCCCCACACCGCGATGCGCACATCGGTGGTCTTGGGGCCGGCCGCCTTCAACTCGACCCGCGTCATCTCGTTGTCGCTATAGGGCGCCAGCACCTGCACCACGCCGGACTGCGCGCTTTCGTTCAGGGTGTCCACCACGCGGTAGGCGTTGTCGGTGCTGCGCAGGCAGGCATTGGCCTGCCGGATCGCCGCGTCGTAGGCGTCCTTGAAGGCCACTGGGGCCTTGAATTCGCTGTGCGGCGACGTGCCGGGCGAGATGCCCATCGAGCAGCCTGCCAGGCCCAGGGCCAGCGCCGAAGCCGCGACCAGTTTCCAATGCATGTGTATCTCCAGATCTGTGCCCGCGATTATCCCGCATATCCGCCGCGCGCGATAAGCGCCGTCCCGTTCACATGATCCCGATGCGGTATTCCAGGTTCTTCACCAGGGTCCGCAGGCGCGGGCCCAGGGTCTCGTACACGTGCCTTTCGTCCAGGTTGTCGGCCGGAATCGTCACGTTGAAGGCCAGCGGCAGGTCATTGGAGCGATAGCGCATCGGCGTGGCGATGCCGCACAGCTCGGCCCGCCAGTCCTTGCTGACCACGCAAAAGCCGTGCTCGTCGATGGCGTCGAACGCGGGTTGCAGCGATGGACCGAAGCGTTCCCAGTCCTCCGGGAACTCCTCGGCCAGCCGGCCGCAGATCAGTTCGCGCTCGTCCGGCGTCTGCGCATACAGCAGTGCGCGCCCGGTGGCGGTGCGCAGCAAGGGGCGGGCCGAACCGATATCCGGGCGCGAGGCGTTCGACGCGCCGTCGTGCACCGTTTCCACGTAGACCACCTGCAGGCGGTCGCGGATGGCCATGGACACCGGCCCCTTGGCATAGCGCGCCAGTTCGATCATGTCGTGCGCCGCCAGCTGCCGCAGCGTCAGGTGCACCAGCAAGGGATAGCCCAGCGTCAGCACCGCCGGACCCAGCGAGTACTTGCCGGTGCGTTCGTCGCGCCGCAGATAGCCCAGGCCCACCAGCGTGAACGTCAGCCTGGAGACCGTCGGGCGTGTCAGCCCAAGCATTTCGGCGATTTCCTTGTTGCCCAGCTGCGGCTCGGCCGCGGAAAAGCACTTCAGCACGTCCAAGCCGTTGGAGAGCGTGGAGGCAAATCGCGGATGCGCTTCCAGCGAAGCGCGGGATTCGAGTTCGTAGTTGAGCGGCGTTTTGGAATGCATGGCGGCCTAGGGTTCCGGAGCATTGACAGTATATCGCCTGCCGAAATACAAACATTCCGTTCACTATACACACTTGAATTCCATTTATTGAAATTGAAAAGGGCAGTCGATGACGAATTCCCGCTTTTCCCGCCAGCCGCTGGGCGCCCGCCTGTTCAGCTTTGCCGTCGTGGCCGACACCCACGTCAATGAATCCGAGGACACCTGCGCATCGCCGTTTGCCACCAACGCCCGCGCCAATGCCCGGGCGCGGCACGTGTTCGCCGACATCGCCACCCTCGATCCCGCGCCCGCCTTCACCATCCACCTGGGCGACATCGTCCACCCGGTGCCCAGCATGCCTTCGTTCGAGGTGGCCGCCGGCCGCTTCAAGGCCATCGCCGGCCAGATCGACATGCCGCTGCACCTGGTGCCCGGCAACCACGACGTCGGCGACAAGCGCATCGACTGGATGCCGGCGGACATCGTCTGTGACGACTACCTGGACAAGTACCGCCAGGTGTTCGGCCCGGACTATTACGCGGTGGACCATGGCAACGTCCGTTTCCTGTTCCTGAATTCGCTGCTGTTCAATTCCGGATTGGAAGCCGACGCCGCGCAGCGCGCCTGGATCGACGAACAATTGGCCAGCGCCAGCGGCCGCGTATTCGTGTCGCTGCATTACCCGCCCTATCTGCACGATGCGGACGAACGCGGCTCCTACGACAACATCGACGAACCCGGCCGCGGCTGGCTGCTGTCGCGCCTGGCCGATCCGCGCGTGGAGGGCGTTTTCGCTGGCCACGTCCACAATTTCTGGTACGACGTCATCGGCGGCGCGGAGATCTACATGCTGCCGTCGACCGCCTTCCTGCGGCATGATTTTTCCGAGTTCTACCGGGTGCCGCCGGCGGACGAATTCGGCCGCGGCGACGTCGAAAAATTCGGCTACTTCATCGTCGACGTGCACGAGCACGGCCATGTGGCCAAGCTGATCCGCACGCACGGCGCCATGCGCGGCGAGGCCGAGCCAGGCCGGGCGGCGGCGCGCACGCTGCCCACCGTCCACACCAAGACCGCCGCCTGCGACCGCATCGCGGTCGAGATGCGGCACCCCTGGGCCGAGATCGTCGAGATCCCCTGCACCGGCGGGGTCCAGGAGTTCGGCCGCAAGCTGGCGCGCAACGATTACCCGCTGATGGCCATGTGGGAAATGGGGCTGCGCACGCTCAAGATCCCGGTGCAGGATCTGCGCGACGACAAGACCCTGCGCCGCGCGCGCCTCATGTCCGACGTCGGCCACCGCTTCGTGCTGACCTCGCTGGGCCTGCCTGACGCCAGGCTGCTGCAACAGGCGCGCGAGCACGGCGTGGCCATCGCCGCCATCGAGATCAACCTGAACGCCCAGGCGCTGGAAGATGCGGGCGCGGCCTTGCAGCGCCTGCGCGAACACACCGATGCCCGCCTCATCTATTGCAAGATCCGGACGGGCGCGGACGACGCCCACTTCGACGGCAAGCACTACAGCCATTTCGTCAACACCGGCCTGCGCGCGTCCGAACTGGAAGCCTCGCAATCCGCCCTGCTGCCGCACTTCGCGCGGAAGAACCTGGACGGTTTCACCGTGCGCCTGGACTGGGGCGCCGACCTGATCGCCACGCATCAGCAACTGGCCGGGCAGGCGCGCGACTGGGGCGCGTCCATCAACGTGGGCGTCAAGCTGGCCGACCGGCTGGCGGCGGCGAACACCGACGACACCGCCATCGCCGCCCTGGTGGCGGAAGCCTTCCTGGCGGCCCGGACCACGAACGCGGTGAGCTATTCCTTCGACACCTTCATGGACGTGGACCGCGGCTACTTTCCGCGCAACGGCCTGATCGACCGCCGCTACGATCCGCGGCCCGCCGGACTGGCGCTGGCCGCGCTGAACGCGGTTTTCGCGGACCAGGCCGCGGACGGCGGGAGGGTCGAACGGATCGACGGCGAGGCCGGCATGCGCTTGTGCCGCTACCAGTCCGGCGGACAGGCCTACGAACTGGCCTATGGATCCGGCCAGGTCCTCAAACGCCAGGTCGAGGCCGGCGCGTTCAAGCGCGTCGTCGACCTGACCGCCCAGCGCGTGCTGCAAGCCCAGGACGATTGGGCCGGCTACTCGCGCCGCCATCTGCCCGACCAGGCGCTGCTGCTGATCCAGCGCGGCTGAATCCATACTTCCGCACAGGAGCCCTCCCATGTTTCGACACGCAATCAAACTCGCGGGCATGCTGGCCGTGGCCTGCCTTGCGCCGGCCGCCCAGGCGCAGCCCTATCCCGACAAGCCGGTGCGCCTGATCGTCGCCTACACCCCCGGCGGCGCCACCGACGTGATCGCCCGCATCCTGGCGGCGAAGCTGAGCACGAGCTGGGGCCAGCAAGTCATCGTGGAAAACAAGTCCGGCGCCAGCGGCATGATAGGCGCCGAACAGGTCGCGCGCGCCACGCCCGACGGCTACACCTTGCTGCTGGCCTACACGCCCGAGGTGTCGATCAACAAGCTGGTCTACAAGCAGATGCGCTACGACCCCTTGAAGGACCTGCAGCCCATCGCCCTGGTGGCCGATGCGCCGCTGGTGCTGGTCAGCGGCCCCAAGCTGCCCGCCACCACCTACGGCGACCTCCAGCGCCAGGGCGCAAAGGCGCCGCTGGTGTACGGTTCGCCCGGCATGGGCGGCCAGCAGCATCTGGCGGGCGAGCTGCTGCGGGTGCGTTCCGGCATGAACCTGACCCACGTGCCCTATCGCGGCACGGCCCTGGCCGTGGCCGATCTGGTGGGCGGCCAGATCGACATCTTCTTCGCCACCGCGCCGGCCATCATCGGCCAGATCGGCGCCGGCAAGCTGCACCCGCTGTTCATCGCCGGCCCCCAGCGCCAGAGCGTGCTGCCCTCGACGCCGACCGCCAAGGAAGTGGGCCTGGACGACTTCGACCTCTCCAACTGGTTCGGCCTGTTCGGCCCCGCCGGCATGCCGCCCGCCCTGGTGGAGCGCATTTCCAAGGACACGGCGCAGGCGCTGCAAGCCGCCGACGTAAAAGAGAAACTGCAAGGCCAGGGCCTGGCCATTGCCTACAAGCCGCCGCAGGAGTTCAAAACCTTCATCGGCGCCGAAATGGCCAAGTACGGCGCCATCGTCAAGGCGACCGGACTGGAGCCGCAGTAAGGCTTTGCGCACGGCCTGCGCGCGCGCGGGCGGTTCGACACCGCCCGCGCCGCTATGGCATTATCGACGGACCACCCGGCGGCCGGCGCAGCGCGCCCGCCGCGGCAACTTCGGAGGTCCCCCTTGTTCTCATTCCTCAAGCGCACCGTCCTGGCCGCCAGCATCATCGGCGTATCGCTGGGCGCCAGCGCCGCGCAACCGCCGCGCGCCTATCCCCTCAAGGATTTCTTCCGTAACCCCGAGCGGGGCTTCTTCCGCCTGGCCGACGACGGCCGCACGTTGGGCTTCATGCAGCCCACCAGCGTGGACGGCAACCCCGCCCGCATGAACATCTACGTGCAGCCGCTGCAAGGCAGCACGCCCGTGGGGGACCCGCGCCAGCTGACCAGCGAAACCGCGCGCGACATCAGCAACTTTTTCTGGAAAGGCGCCGACGTCGTGCTCTACCAGAAGGACTTCGGCGGCGACGAGAACTTCCACGTGCTGGCGGTCAACGCCAAGACCGGCAAGATCACCGACCTGACGCCTTATGAAGGCGTGCGCGCCGGCATCGAAGACGATCTGGAAGACGATCCCGACCACGTCCTCATCAGCCACAACCAGCGCAACCCTGAAGTCTTCGACGTCTACCGCGTCAACGTGCACACGGGCGCCGCGGTGCTGGTGGCGCAGAATCCGGGCAACATCGTCGGCTGGCAGACCGACCACGCCGGCAAGGTGCGCGCCGCCGTCGCCAGCGACGGCCTGAACACCACCCTGCTCTACCGCGACAATGAATCGTCCGAGTTCCGTCCGCTCATCACCACCGACTACCGCACCAGCGTAAGCCCGGCGTTCTTCACCTTCGACGACAAGAAGTTCTACGCCCTGTCCAACCGCGGCCGCGACAAGCTGTCGCTGGTGGTGATCGACCCCGCCAAGCCCGAGGCCGAGGAAGAAATCTTCACGCCTGACACGGTCGACCTGGATTCCGCCGGCTACTCGCGCAAGCGCCGCGTGCTGACGGTGGCCGCCTACCAGACCGACAAGCCGCAGTACAAGTTCTTCGACGCGCAGAGCGAGACCCTCTTCAAGAAGCTGTCGGCCAAGCTCGAGGGCTACGACTTCGCCATCCAGGGCTCCAACCGCGACGAAGACAAGTTCATCGTCGCCGCCTACAACGACCGCACGCCCGGCTCGCGCTACATCTATGACGCCGCCGCCGACACGCTGAGCAAGCTGGCCGACATCAACCCCGCCATTCCCGAAGCGGACATGTCGCGCGTGCAGCCCATCAGCTACCAGACCCGCGACGGGCTGACGGTCCACGGCTACCTGACGCTGCCCGCCGGCCGCGATCCGAAGAACCTGCCTTGCATCGTGAATCCCCACGGCGGCCCGTGGGCGCGCGACAGCTGGGGCTACAACCCCGAAGTGCAGTTCCTGGCCAACCGCGGCTTCTGCGTGCTGCAGATGAACTTCCGCGGATCGACCGGCTATGGCCGCGCCTTCTGGGAAGCCAGCTTCGGCCAATGGGGCCTGAAGATGCAGGACGACATCACCGACGGCGTGCAATGGCTGATCAAGCAGGGCATCGCCGATCCCAAGCGCATCGGCATCTACGGCGCCAGCTACGGCGGCTACGCCACGCTCGCCGGCGTGGCGTTCACGCCCAACCTCTACGCCGCCGCGGTGGACTACGTGGGGGTGTCCAACCTGTTCACGTTCATGAAGTCCATTCCGCCGTACTGGAAGCCCATGCTGGACAAGATGCAGGACATGGTGGGCGACCCCGAACGCGACCGCGAACGCCTGGCCGCCACCTCGCCCGCGCTGCATGCGGACAAGATCACGACGCCGCTGTTCGTGGCCCAGGGCGCCAAGGATCCGCGCGTGAACAAGGACGAGAGCGACCAGATGGTCCAGGCGCTGCGCGCCCGCGGCGTCGAGGTCGAGTACATGGTCAAGGACAATGAAGGCCACGGCTTTCACAACGACGAGAACAAGTTCGAGTTCTACGAAGCCATGGAGAAGTTCCTGACGGAACACCTCAAGCCCTAGCCTCCTCCTGCACCGCCGGGCCGCGCTCCTGCGCGCGGCCCGCAGGGCGGCCGATCCAGGCCATCTCCACGCGGTCGCGCCCATGTTCCTTGGCGCGGTACAGCGCATCGTCGGCGCGCGCCAGGATGCCGTCCGCGCCGTCTCCCGACTGATACGAAGCCAGGCCGCCGCTGGTGGTCATGCGCACCTCCCGCCCTTGCAGGTGGAAAGGCGTGTCGCGCAAGGCGTCGCACACGCGCTGGGCCTGCACCAGCGCGCGGGCCGGATCACAGTCATACATCAACAGCACGAATTCCTCGCCGCCCAGCCGGCCGAAGCGGTCGCTGGCGCGCACCGCGCGCTGCACGACCTGCGAGAAATGCCGCAGCGCCGCGTCGCCCGCGGCATGGCCGTAGCGGTCGTTGATGGACTTGAAGTGGTCGATGTCCAGCACCAGCACCGCCAGCTTGCCGCCGGCGCGCTTGCAGCGCTGCAGTTCGCGCTCCAGGTCGTCCATGATGCTGCGGCGCGAATAGGCGCCCGTCAGGCCGTCGAAGGTCAGCGCGGCCTGCATCTGCTCGGACAGGCTGGTCTGGATCAACAACAGCAGCGCCAGGAACAGTCCAGGCACGGTCACGGTCCCGCAGACGATGAAGAACAGGCCCCATGGGGTCGGATCGAGCAGCGACGAAGGCTCTTGCCCGCCGATGGTGTAGACCAGCACGCGCAAGGCATGCAAGGCCGCCAGGCCGAAGCTCGCCAGCATCAGATACAGCATCACGCCGCGCGTCTGCAACCGCCTGCGCTGGCGAAAAAACACCAGGCCTGTCGCCATCATGGCCGTGAACGTGTACACCGAAAACAGCAGCATACGTCCCCGCAGCGCGTCGATCCCGTACAGCATCAGCGCGAACGCGACAATGCAGAGCGCGCCCAGGACTGCCGTGCGCCGCACCAGCGGGCGCAGGCCGAAGAACTGCCGCACGCCGACGTAGACCAGGCTGACCGCGCAGACCCAGGCGGCGTTCGACACCATCACATAGACGCCGGGCGGCAGGAACTGCGAGGCCGCATAGGCCAGCAGCGACAGCACGGCCAGCGCGTTTCCCGCCGTGAACGCACCGACGCCGCCCACGTCGCGGGCGCGCAGCGACGCCAGCAATGGCAATGCCAGAGCCGTGGCCAGGCCCCACATCAAAAAGAAAAGAGAAGTCGTCATGGTGTTTGCCGGCTCGCGCCCCGCGGGCGTTCGCCGTCACTCGTCATTGCTGTTGCACTGGGTTCATGCGTCTGGAGGCGTTACATCCCTCCACCCCTGACGCTTTTTGTTACCCGTGCCGCGACAGAAAGGCACTACCTGGCGCCCGTCCGTCGCCGCACGCCGTTTCGCCCTGAACCTTTACCGCCCGCGCCAAGACGATTGCGCGACAAGCGACGAAGAATACGCCACGGCGCGCCTTGCGCCACAACCCTTTGCACTAATTGACAGTTGACTGACAGTTAACACACTTATAATTCGGACCATTGACGGTGCCGCGAAGAGCGCCGCAATCACGCCCTACGGGCGTGGCGCGTACTAGCCATGCACTCCCATTGCGCGAGTGCGAAGGTCCCCGCAGCGGGCGCCGCGCAGTCCTAACCCAACGTTCCTTCCCGTGCCGCCGGCGCCTTTGCGCCAGGCGTCGCCTCGGCTCGCGCCGAAAAAAGGCATGCCCCTGGGCGGCCGGAACAGGAACGCCCGAGTCGCAACTGCGGAAGTAAGACAGATGCAAAACAGAGGATCGACACCCCAGGGTGCCGTTGGACCGAGACTGAGCCTGCTGGCGGCTTGCGCCATCCTGGCTCCCGCCATGGCGTTGGCCGGCCCCGGTAATGACTATGACGCCTTGATCGCGCAAGCACGCGCCGGCAACTACGAACCCGCGCTGGCCATGCTGCGCCAGCAAGGGCCGGCCGGCGGCAACCGCGCCATCTACGACCACATCATCATCGCGGGCTGGGCCGGCAAGCCTGCCGAAGCCGTCACCGCCTACGAGCAGTTGCCGCAAGGCGCGGCGCTGCCCGCCGACATCCAGCTCGCCGTGGCGCGCGCCTACCGCGACCTGCAGCGCTGGCCCGAGGCGCTGGCCGCGTACCAGGCCGGAGCGCGCCGCCATCCAGGACAATCGGCCTTTCGCGCCGGCGAGATCATGACCCTGGCCGACGCCGGCCGCTACCCCGAGGCGCGCGAAGCCGCGGCGCGCTGGCTCAAGCGGCATCCCCGCGATGTCGACGCCCGCCTTGCCCTGAGCTACGTCCACGCCCGCCAGGGCGAGCCCTACGAAGCGCTGCACCAGGCCGACCTGGCCCTGGCCGCCGCGCCCGACACCTCTTACGTATTGCGCGAGTACATCTGGGCGCTGCAGCGCGCGCGCATGGCTGACGTGGCGCTGGAGCTTGCGCGCCGCCACCAGGACCTGTTCGACGCCGGCCAGATGCGCGGCTTCGAGGCCGACGCGCTGGCCCAACAGGTGCGGCTGGCGGCCATGCCCACGCGGTCGGAGGCCGAGCGTTTCGTGTTGGCCGACAAGGCATTGGCCCGTTACGACGAACTGATCCCCGCCTGGCAGCAGCAGGAAGACGCCCGCGCCGACGCGCTGCGCGCCCGCATCGACCGCTTGCACGCCTTGCACGTGCGCGTGCGCATGGCCGAGCTGGTCCGCGAATACGAAGCCCTGCTGGCCGAGGGCGTCACGGTGCCGCGCTACGCCTTGAATGACGTGGCCTCGGCCTACTTGTACGTGCGCCAGCCGGAGCGCGCCCGCGACCTCTATCGCCAGGTCGCGGCCGATGACGCCCTGCGCGGCGACGCTGCCGAGCAGCGCTTGGCGACCGAGACCGGCCTGTACTACTCGCTGGCCGAGGGCGAACAGTTCAGCGAGACCGGCGCGGTCACCGACGGAGTCGAATCGGGCTACGCCCCCTGGCTGTACTACAAGGGCCAGGCCACCCGCATGCCCAACGACCTGAACCTGGAAAGCCGACAAACCCTGGCATCGGCCCGCCTGCAGGCCAACGACACCGTCGCCGCCCGGCAGCGCCTCGAAGAGATGGTCGAGAACGCGCCGAACAACTCCGGCCTGCGCAGCGACCTGGCCACCGTCCACCGCGCCCGTTCGCTCCCCCGCGCCTCCGAGGTCGAATTGAAGATGGCGGAGACGCTGGCCCCGCGCAGCCTGGGTGTGGAGAACGGCCAGGGCTTCACCGCCCTGGACCTGCAGGAATGGCGCCAGGCCGAAGCGCTGTCGCAGGACACCATGGCCCGCTCGCCCGAAAATCTGACCAGCCGCCGCCTGGCCCGCGAATGGGAAGTGCACAACAAGGCCGAACTGCGCATCAACGGCTACCGCGGGCTGGCCTCGGACAGCCCGGTCACCGGCAGCGGCGATTTCGGCATCGACGCCGTGCTCTATTCCTCGCCGCTGGACTACAACTGGCGGGTCTTCGGCGGCGGCGGCTACGCCTCCGGCGACTTCGAGGAAGGCCGCGGCAACTACCGCTGGCTGCGCACCGGCGTGGAATGGCGCGGCCGCGATCTCACCATCGAAGGCGAAGTCTCCACCCACGACTATGGCTATGGCGTGAAGCCCGGCGCCCGCCTGTCGGTCGCCTACGACGTGGACGACCACTGGCAGGTGGGCGGCTCGGGCGAAATCATGTCGCGCGAAACGCCGCTGCGCGCGCTGACCAGCGACGTTTCGTCCAACAGCCTGTCGGCCTTCGTGCGCTGGCGCGCCGACGAGCGCCGCGAGTGGACGCTGGCGCTGTCGCCCTCGCATTTCAGCGACGGCAACAACCGCTGGGCGCTGGGCCTGGCCGGGCGCGAGCGCGTCTACACCGCGCCGCACCTGCTGGCGGACCTGGAATTCGAGGCGTCCACCCAGCGCAACAGCCACGACAGCAACGTGCCCTACTTCAATCCGCGCTCGGACCTGATGCTGCTGCCCGGCGTGCGCCTGACCCACACCCTGTATCGCCGCTACGAAACCGCCTGGGAACAGATCGGCACGCTGGGCGCGGGCACGTACACCCAGCAAGGCTATGGCACCGGCGGCGTGATTGCGCTGGGCTACGGCCAGCGCTTTCGCGCCAACGACGTCCTGGACATGGGCGCCATGATCACCGGCACCAGCCGCCCGTACGACGGCGAACGCGAGCGCGAACTGCGCATCGTGTTCGACCTGACGTACCGCTTCTGAACCCGGATCCGAGTAACGCCATGATGCTTAAAACCCATACCCGCCTGATTCTCGCCGGCCTGCTGCTGCTCGCGATCCTGGCGCTGACCGCCTGCGCCAAGGACATTCCCGTCTATACGCCGCCGGACCAGCGCCCAGTCGCGCCTGCCGAGCAGCCCTGGGTCCAGGGCCAGTTCCTGGCCCTGGCCTACCACGACGTGGAAGACGAAGACCCCGACCAGGGCTTTCTCAGCGTGCGCACCGACCGCCTGGTCGAGCAGCTGGCCTGGCTGCGCGCCAACGGCTACCAGGCCGTCACCGTGGACCAGATCCTGACCGCCCGCCAGGGCGGCAAGCCGCTGCCCGAGCGCGCCGTGCTGCTGTCCTTCGACGACGGCTACCGCAGCTTCTACACCCGCGTGCTGCCCATCCTCAAAGCCTACCAATGGCCCGCGCTGCTGGCGCCGGTCGGCGTCTGGATGGACACGCCCGCCAACCAGCGCGTGGACTTCGGCGGCAGCCCCGAGGACCGCAAGCGCTTCCTGAACTGGGACGAGATCCGCGAGATCTCGCGCTCCGGACTGGTGGAAATCGCCGCGCACACCAATGCCTCGCACTACGGCGCGCTGGCCAATCCCCAGGGCAATACCGAGCCGGCGGCCGCCATCCGCGCCTATGACGCGCAGACCCGCCGCTACGAGACCGAGGCGGAATTCGAGGCCCGCATGGGTGGCGACGTCGCCGCCATCACCGAGAAGATCCGCCGCGCCACCGGCAAGAAGCCACGCGTCTGGGTCTGGCCCTACGGCGCCGAAGGCGGCTCCACCCTGCGCATCACCGCCGAGCATGGCTATCAGCTGGCGCTGACGCTGGAGGACGGCCCTGGCCGCGTCGGCCGCCTGATGTCCACGCCGCGCCTGCTGCTGTCCAGCGACCCGACACTCAAGCCCTTCGCCAACAGCGTGGTCGGCATGGAAACCCAGCCCTTCATGCGCGTGGCGCACGTGGACCTGGACTATGTCTACGACCCGGACCCGGCGCAGACCGACCGCAATCTGGGCGAGCTGGTGCAGCGCATCCTGGACATGCAGATCAACACGGTATTCCTGCAGGCTTACTCGGACCCCGTGGGCGACGGCCTGGTGAAGTCGGTCTACTTCCCCAACCGCTGGCTGCCGATGCGCGCCGACCTGTTCAACCGCGTCGCCTGGCAGTTGCACAACCGCGCCAACGTGATGGTCTATGCCTGGATGCCGGTACTGTCGTTCGACCTGGATCCTGCCCTGCCCCGTGTCACGCGCTGGCAGGAAGGCCAGGCGCAGCCTGAGCCGGATCCCGACCAGTACCGCCGCCTGTCACCGTTCGACGCCACCGTGCGCGCGCGCATCGGCGACCTGTACGAAGACCTGTCCCGCTACGCGATCTTCGACGGCGTCCTGTTCCATGACGACGCGCTGCTGTCGGACTTCGAAGACGCCAGCCCCGGCGCGCTGGCCGCCTATCGCGCCGCGGGCCTGCCGGGCAGCATCGCCGAACTGCGCGCGGATCCCGACACCCTGCAACGCTGGACCCGCTACAAGAGCCGCGCGCTGGTGGACTTCACCACCGAACTCACGCAGCGGGTGCGCGCGGTGCGCGGCCCGCAGATCAAGACCGCCCGCAACATCTTTGCCGAACCCATCCTGAACCCCGGCAGCGAGACCTGGTTCGCGCAGAACCTGGACGACTTCCTCGGCGCCTACGACTGGACCGCGCCGATGGCGATGCCGCTGATGGAAAACGTGCCCCACGGCCAGGAAAACGCCTGGCTGGACCGGCTGGTCGACACCGTCGCGCAGCGCCCCGGGGCGCTGGACAAGACCGTGTTCGAACTGCAGGCCCGCGACTGGCGCACCGGCCCCGGCCGCCCCGAGGCCACGCCCGTCGACACGGCCGTGCTCGCCGGCTGGATGAAGCGGCTGCAGCTGCGCGGCTCGCGCAGCTTCGGCTACTACCCCGACGATTTCTCGCAAGACCAGCCCCGGCTGCAAGGCATCCGGCCCGCCATTTCCGAAGCCTGGTATCCGATCAAATGACAGACCGTCTGATTGCCCTGCTGATTCTCTGCGCGGTGCTTGGCGCGCCCTTCGGCTTCACCCTGATGCTGACCGGCGAGGCGCTCCTGGGCTTCGTGTTCTTCTACCCCCTGTTCATGTCCGGCATGTGGATGGCCGGCGGCATCTATTTCTGGTGGCATTGGGAGCGGCACTGGAAATGGGGCAAGGACAGCCAGCCGCCGGCCCTGGCCGGCAATCCGCTGGTGTCCATCCTGGTGCCCTGCTACAACGAGGCCGACAACGGCGAGGAGACGCTGCTGGCCGCGCTGGGCCAGAACTATCCGCACATCGAAGTCATCGCCATCAACGACGGCTCCAGCGACGGCACCGCCGGCATGCTGGACCGCATGGCCGCCGCCCATCCGCGGCTGCGCGTGGTGCACCTGGCGCAAAACCAGGGCAAGGCCATGGCGCTGCGCATGGGCGCCATGGCCGCGCGCAGCGAGTACCTGGTCTGCATCGACGGCGACGCCATGCTGGATCCGGACGCGGCCGCCTACCTGGTCGCGCCGCTGATCGACAATCCGCGCGTGGGCGCTGTCACCGGCAACCCGCGCATCCGCACCCGCTCCACCATGATCGGGCGCATCCAAGTGGGCGAGTTCTCTTCCATCATCGGCCTGATCAAGCGCACCCAGCGCGTCTACGGCCAGGTGTTCACGGTCTCCGGCGTGGTCGCCGCCTTCCGGCGCGCGGCGCTGGACCGCGTGGGCTACTGGAGCCTGGACATGATCACCGAGGACATCGACATCAGCTGGAAGCTGCAGCGCGACCACTGGTCGATCTTCTACGAGCCGCGCGGCCTGTGCTGGATCCTCATGCCCGAAACCCTGCGCGGACTGTGGAAGCAGCGGCTGCGCTGGGCTCAGGGCGGCGCCGAGGTCTTCCTGAAGAACCTGCGCTCCATCTGGGTCTGGCGCCATCGCCGGCTGTGGCCGCTGATGGCCGAGTTCTGCCTGTCCACCGCCTGGGCCTTCGCCTTCGGCGTGTCGGTGCTGCTGTGGGCCATCAGCCAGGTGGTCACGCTGCCCAACAACATGCAGATCGCCAGCCTGATGCCCCCCGCCTTCACCGGCATGATGCTGGCGGTGGTCTGCCTGCTGCAATTCGTCGTCAGCATCCTGATCGACCGCCGCTACGAGCCCGGCCTGGCCCGCTCGCTGTACTGGGTCATCTGGTATCCGCTGGCCTTCTGGATGGTGAGCCTGTTCACCACCCTGGTCAGCTTCCCCAAAGTCATGCTCCGCAAGCAGGCCCGTCGCGCGCGCTGGACCAGCCCGGACCGGGGCATCAAATCACCGGACGCATCGTCATGATCATCACCACGCAACGTTCCCGCGCAGGTTACCTGTTCGACCTGGTCCTGACCGCCATCGGCTGGTTCGCCTTCGTCTATCTGTTCGGCGCCGGCATCCTGGCGATCCTGCGCGCCGCCGCGGGCGGCCCCGATGTCTCGCTGTGGCCGGTGTTCCTGCCCACCGTGCACACGCTGTGGGGTTATGCCCTGCTGGCGGTGGTCAACGCCGGCGTGCTGGTGGCCTGGGCCGTCTACAACCATCGCAAGTTCGGCGGCCGCGACCGCCGCAAGCCCATCAAGCCGGTGGGCGACCGCCGCGTGGCGGCCAGCTTCGCGATCAGCCCGGCGCAGCTGATGCAGGTCCGGTCGTCGCACACCTGCATCGTCCACCATGGCGCGGCCGGCGACATCACCGGCATTGAAATCGGCCGCCCTCACCTGAGCGCGGTGCGAGCCGGTTGATGCCCTCCCGGCCTGGCGCCGCGAGCCGCATGGCTTTGCGGCGCCAGGCCCGGCCCCGCCTTCAGCGGCGCGCCTTCTCCACATTCGGCAACAGGATCGCCACCACGCCCAGCAAGGGCAGATAGGCGCAGACCTGATACACGTAGCCGATGCTGGTGGCGTCGGCCAGCTTGCCCAACGCCGCGGCGCCCACGCCGCCCATGCCGAAGGCAAAACCGAAGAACAGCCCGGCGATCATCCCCACCTTGCCCGGCACCAGCTCCTGCGCATAGACCACGATGGCCGAGAACGCCGAGGCCAGCACCATGCCGATGATCACCACCAGCACGCCGGTCCAGAACAGGTTCACATAGGGCAGCAGCAGGGTGAACGGCGCCACGCCCAGGATCGACACCCAGATCACGATCTTGCGGCCGATGCGGTCGCCGACAGGCCCGCCCACCACCGTGCCCACCGCCACCGCGGCCAGGAACAGGAACAGGTAGAGCTGCGCCTCGCGCACCGACAGCGCGAACTTGTCGATCAGGTAGAAGGTGAAATAGCTGTTCAGGCTGGCCAGGTAGAAATACTTGGAAAACACCAGCACGCCCAGCACCGCCAGCGCGCCCAGCACCTGGTTGCGCGACAGCCCGTTGCCCGCGCCCTCGCGCCGCGCGCGCGGCTTGAGCCTGACGCGGTTGGCGCTGTACCAGCGGCCGATGCCGGTCAGCACCACGATGCCGAACAGCGCAGCCAGCGAGAACCAGGCCACGCTGCGCTGGCCGTGCGGAATGATGAAGAGCGCGGCCAGCAGCGGCCCCAGCGCCGAGCCCACGTTGCCGCCCACCTGGAACAGCGACTGCGCCAGGCCATGGCGTCCGCCGGACGCCATGCGCGCCACGCGCGAGGACTCCGGGTGGAACACCGACGAGCCCGTGCCCACCAGCACCGCGGCCACCAGCAGCCAGCCGAACGACGGCGCCACCGACAGCAACAGCAGCCCCACCAGGGTGAAGCCCATGCCCACCGGCAACGAATACGGCTTGGGATGGCGGTCGGTATAGAAGCCGATGAACGGCTGCAAGAGCGAGGCCGCCAGTTGGTAGACCAGCGTGATCAGGCCGATCTGCGCGAACGACAGGCTGAACGAATCCTTCAGCATGGGATAGATGGCCAACAGGATCGACTGGATCATGTCGTTCATCAGGTGCGCCACGCTGATCGCGCCCAGCACCTTGAAGGCGGTGGACGGATCCGATGAGGCGGCGGGCGGCGGAGCCGGATTGGCGGCGGCGATGCCGGCGGCGGGATTCTGCGGTGGATTCATGGGTGGCGGACGCGGATAAGGTGGGAGCCTGCCCGGCATGCGTGCCGGGACCTGTCGCCAGTGTAGGAATCCGGGCCGGAACCGATCTGCCAATTTTCGTCGGTTAGGTGACAAAATGCGGTGACAAACGCCGCAAATCACGCTTGAGCCGCCGCTCTCATCCTTATGCCGGAAGTGACACGCATGCCCGCCCGCCTCCTTTTGCCCGACCCCGCCCGCAGCATCAATCCGCAGGACTACCAGCACCGGCCGCGCGCCGTGACGGCCATGGCCAAGGAATTCCTGCCAGGCACCCGCACGGGCACCCACTCGCACCCGCGCGCGCAACTGGTCTACGCGGTCGAAGGCGTCATGCGCGTCACCACGCCCAGCGGCTTCTGGGCCCTGCCGCCGCTGCGCGCGCTGTGGGTGCCTGCCGGCGTGCCGCATGGCGTGGACATGGTGGGCGCCGTGTCCATGCGCTCGCTCTACCTCGACGCCGAGACCGCCCGCGGCTACTGGCCGCAATGCCAGGTGGTCGAGGTCAGCGGCCTGCTGCGCGAGCTGATCCTGGCGCTGACCGCCGAGCCCATCGACTATCCGCTGGACGGCCGGGCCGGGCAGGTCGCCGCCCTGCTGCTTTCCGAGCTGGCCGCCGCCCGCGTCGCGCCGCTGCAGATCCCCTGGCCGCGCGACCGCCGCCTGCAGACCATTTGCGCGGCCATTTTGGACAATCCCGGACTGCAGCGCGGCATCGAGGACTGGGGCGACGAAGTCGGCGCCAGCGCGCGCACGCTGATCCGCCTGTTCCAGGCCGAACTGGGCCTGAACTACCGGCAGTGGGTGCAGCAGGTCCGGCTGGCCGAAGCGGTGTGCCGGCTGTCGCAGGGCGTGCCGGTCGCGCGCATCGCCTCCGACCTGGGCTACCGCAGCGCCAGCGCCTTCTCGGCCATGTTCCACCGCGCGCTGGGCGCGCCGCCACAGGGCTACCTGAAGAACAGCTGACTGAACAACCGCTGACGCCTGCAACCGGACTTGCCGTTTGTCACGGCCCGCAATACATTTCAGGGCGCCTCCGCGCCGCCGCATCGCGGCATAGCCGCGCCCGGCGTATGCTAGAACCTGTCCCTGTATTTCCCCGGCGTCCGCGCTGCCTCCGCCCCCCGGGCAAGTTTGGTTACCGAAACCTTATTGCTCCGTGGGCGGTCTATAGCGTTCTGCCCTAGAATCGCCTGCAATGAGCACCCCCCAGCAATCTTCCGCCACCCCGGGCGGCAAACCGGGCCTCCCCTGGAAACGCATCCTCGTCAAGGCGGGCGTAGCCGCCGGCGGCGTCGCCGTGTGCGGCGGCATCGCGCTCGGCCTGGCGCTGGCCCTGGCCTGGCCCAGCCTGCCCGACCTGCACGCCATGACGGACTACCGCCCGCGGGTGCCGCTGCGCATCTATACGGCGGACAAGGTGCTGATCGGCGAATACGGCGAAGAACACCGCAACGTGCTGCGCTTTGACGAAATCCCGCCCGTGATGCGCCAGGCGGTGCTGGCGGCCGAGGACGACCGCTTCTACAGCCACGGCGGCGTCGACTGGATGGGCGTGGCGCGCGCGGTGCTGACCAACGTGCTCAAGGGCTCCAAGAGCCAGGGCGGCAGCACCATCACGATGCAGGTCGCGCGCAACTTCTACCTGTCGTCGGAAAAGACCTATTCGCGCAAGTTCTATGAACTGCTGCTGACCTTCAAGATCGAATCCGAGCTCTCCAAGGACCAGATCCTCGAGCTCTACATGAACCAGATCTACCTGGGCCACCGCGCCTATGGCTTCGCCGCCGCCTCGCGCACCTATCTCGGCAAGCCCTTGTCCGACGTCACGCCGGCCGAGGCCGCCATGCTCGCCGGCATCCCCAAGGCGCCGTCCCGATTCAACCCCATCACCAATTTCCCGCGCGCCGAGATCCGCCAGCACTATGTGCTGGGCCGCATGAAGACGCTGGGCTATCTCACGCCCGAACAGGCCGACGAAGCGCTCAAGCAGCGCCTGACCATCCGCGGCGCGGACGGCGCCAGCGCGCGCGGCTTCGCCATCCACGGCGACTACCCGGCCGAGCTGGCCCGCCAGCTGATGTACGGCGTGTTCCAGGAACAGACCTACACCAAGGGCATCGACGTCTACACCACCATCGATTCCAAGGACCAGGAAGCCGCCTACCGCGCCGTGCGCGACGGCGTGATGGACTACACCCGCCGCGCCGCCTATCCCGGCCCGGAGGATCAGATCGATCTGCCCGACGGTGTCGAACAGGATCCGGCCGCGCTGGATGAAATCCTGGATGGCGTGCAGGAAAAAACGCCGGACAGCGAAGACCTGCTGACCGCCGTGGTGCTGGCCGCCAGCCCCACGGAAGTGAAGCTTGCGCGCAGCGGGCGCGACACCATCACCATCAGCGACAAGAAGGCGCTGGCGGTCGTGGCGCGCGCGCTCAACCCCAAGGCCAGCGACAGCCAGCGCCTGCGCCGCGGCTCCGTGGTCTACATCCACAAGAACGGCGACGGCTGGGAAATCATCAACATGCCGACCCTGCAGGCGGCGCTGGTTTCGATGGTGCCCCAGGATGGCGCCATCCGCGCCATGATCGGCGGCTTCGACTACAACCGCGGCGGCTTCAACCGCGTGACGCAGGCCTGGCGCCAGCCCGGCTCCAACATCAAGCCCTTCGTCTACGCGGCGGCGCTGGAGCGCGGCCTGACTCCTGCCACGCAGATCTCCGACCAGCCCTTCATGCTGACCGCGGAGCAGACCGGCTCCAAGGCCTGGCAGCCCAAGAACGACGGCAACAAGTACGAGCCCATGCTGACCCTGCGCCAGGGCCTCATGCGCTCCAAGAACATGGTGTCGATCCGCATCCTGCAGGCCATCTCGCCGCAGTACGCCCAGGACTACCTGACCCGCTTCGGCTTTGACAAGTCGCGCTGGCCGGCCGTGCTGCCGCTGGCGCTGGGCGCGGGCGGCGCCACGCCGCTGCAGGTGGCCAACGGCTACAGCGTGTTCGCCAACGGCGGCTACCGCGTCACGCCCTATCTGGTGGACCGCGTCACCGACCGTTCGGGCAACGTGCTGATGCAGGCGCAGCCGGTCGTCGCCGGCGACGAGCAGGCGCGCGCCATCGATCCCCGCACCGCCTGGGTGATGGACGACATCCTGCGCGGCGTCACGGTCAGCGGCACCGCCGCCCGCGCGCACCAGGTGCTCAAGCGCAACGATGTCGGCGGCAAGACCGGCACCACCAACGAGGCCGTGGACGTCTGGTTCTCGGGTTTCACGCCCAGCCTGGCCACCACGGTCTGGATGGGCTTTGACCAGCCCAAGTCGCTGGGCACCAACGAATTCGGCAGCGGCCTGGCCCTGACGACCTGGCTGGACTACATGCAGCCGGCATTGAAGGGCGTGCCCGAAGCCAAGCCCGCGCCACGGCCGGACGGCCTGATCGTGGACAACGGCGAATACTATTTCTCGGAATTCCCGCCGGGCCAGGCCGTGGCCTCGCTGGACCTGTCCTCGGGCGACGCGCTGACCGATTTCCTGAACAACAACCGTTCGACGGACGGCGTGGACACCTCGGTCAAGCCCCTGCCGCCCGGCGGCGCGATGCCCCAGGGCAGCCCTGCCCAGCCGCCGGTGGCCCTGCCTGTGCCCGTGGCGCCCGCGGGTGGCGCGCCGGCCGGCAACGCGCCCGTCATCCCGCCCATCCCCGTGCCGCGCGTGGACGCCGACACGCCTGCCCGCGCCAGCGCCGTCAGCGGCGCCGGACCGGTGGCCGCCCGGCCACTTTGACCGCGCCCGGCGCCAGCCGCCGGGAATCCAGGCCTGCTATTCCTGCTCCGCGAGTTCGGTCACGGCCTCGCGCGGCCAGGCCCGCAGGGACTCCAGGTCCAGGAAGGTGAAGTAGCCCGATTTCCAGCCCTCGGTGTCGATGTGGTAGACGTTGCCCAGGATCAGCGGCGCCGGGACCGGCGTGTGCCCCGCCACCACCGCCCGCACCCCGCGGATGCCGGTGCGGTCCATCTGCCGCAGGCGGTCGCGCGACCACTGGCAGGCGGCGCTGGTGCGCCGGTAGCGGTCCTGCAAGGCGGATTCCAGCCGCGGCCAGAACAACACCGGACAGTCCGCATGCAGCAGCCCCACCGCGCCGTCCAGGGTTTCGACCTCGATGGCGATGGGCAATTGCGCGAAGGCCTCGGCGAATACCTCCTGGCGCTCCGTGGGCAGGTCCAGGAACCAGCCGCCGCCGTAGCCGCGCCAGTTGTCCACGTCCACCTGCCCCGTGCGCACGTGGCGGATCGCGTAATCCTCGTGATTGCCCTGGACCGCGTAGAACCACGGCCGCGCCAGCCACTCCAGCGCGGCCTCGCTTTCCGGGCCCCGGTCCACCAGGTCTCCCACGGAAAACAGGCGGTCCCGGGACGGATCGAAGCCCAGTTGGTCCAGGCTTTCCTGCAGGCGGGAAAAATGTCCATGCAGATCGCCCACCGCGAAATCGCGGCCTAGCTCGTTGCGCGGGACTTTGAGAAAACGCTGCTCCATGATGATCCGGGACTACCGCTGGGTTGATGCTTGATCCCTCTTTTTAACCCGCTTTCGCGCCGCCCCGCCTGCCCACCCTTGCCCCGCCGTGGTCAAAATTTGGTTACGAGAATCGATATTATTCGCGATAATATCCAGTTCTCTCCAACCCGCGCCTGCAAGGGCCCCGCCCTCCCCATGACCGCCGCGTCCACCATCAAAACCTGGTATCTGGTCCATAAATGGACCAGCCTGGTCTGCACGATCTTCCTGCTCGTCATCTGTCTTACCGGTTTGCCGCTGGTGTTCCACCACGAGATCGAACACTGGCTCGACGATGCCAAGCCGCTATCGGACGTGCCCGCCTCGACCCCTCGCGCCAACCTGGACAAGCTGGTCGACAGCGCCCGCGCCATGTATCCGGGCGAAGTCGTCGACTATCTATTCCTCGACCCGGACGAGCCGCAGGTCTATGTGGGCATGGCGAAAACACCCGGCGACGGCCAGGTGTCCGGCCACGCCGTGCGCATGGACGCGCGCACCGGCGACGTGCTGCTGGACGGCCCGCTCTACACCCAGGACAAGTTTTCCTTCATGGGCATCATGCTGGCGCTGCACGTGGACCTGTTCGCGGGGCTGCCCGGCGAACTGTTCCTGGGCTTCATGGGACTGCTGTTCTGTGTGGCCATCGTGTCCGGCGTGGTGCTCTACGGGCCCTTCATGAAGAAGCTGGACTTCGGCACGGTGCGCGCCTCCCGCTCCACCCGCCTCAAATGGCTGGACCTGCACAATCTGCTGGGCATCGTGACGCTGGTCTGGGCCTTCGTGGTGGGCTTGACCGGCGTGATCAACGAACTCTCCACCCCGCTGTTCCGCCTGTGGCAGTCCACCGAACTGGTGCGCATCCTGGAACCCTACAAGGGCCAGAACGTCCCCACCGAGCTGGCCTCGGCCCAGGGCGCCGCCGACACGGCCAAGAAGGCCCTGCCCGGCAACGAAGTGTCCTTCATCGCTTTCCCCGGCAACGCCTTCGGCAGCCCCCACCACTACATCACCTGGATGCGCGGCGACACGCCGCTCACCTCGAAGCTGAACACGCCCGTGCTGGTGGACGGCAAGACCGGCGAGCTGACCACCGTGGCCAAGATGCCCTGGTACCTGACCGCGCTGGAACTGTCGCGGCCGCTGCATTTCGGCGATTACGGCGGCCTGCCGCTGAAGATCATCTGGGCGCTGCTGGACGTCATCACCATCATCGTGCTGGTCAGCGGCCTCTATCTCTGGCTGGCCCGCCGCCGCGCCACCGAGGCGCGCATCGCCGAACTCGTGCGCAAGCACCAGGCCGCCGCCATCCCGAAAAGGACTCCCGCATGAGCAAGACGGCCCGAGGTTTCATGTTTGTCTGGGGCGTCCCGATCCTGCTGGGCGTGCTCAGCGTGTTCGGCCTCCTGGCCGCGCTGCTGGGCACGGGGGGCTGGCACTGGGCGTCCTGGATCTCCCTGGCCATCCTGCTGGCGGTCATCGCGCGCTACTGGGTGTTCCCGCTGCAGCGTTAGGCGCGCGCGCCAGGCCCCGTGCCGGCGCTCGGCATTACTTGCCGAAGGTCTCGGGGTCCGGGCCCAGGCGCACGCCTTCCTTGATGCCGTCGATGGCGGCCATGTCAGCCGCCGACAGCTCGAAGTCGAAGACGTCGATGTTCTCGCGGATACGGGCCGGCGTCACCGACTTCGGAATCACGATCAGATCGTTCTGCAGGTGCCAGCGCAGCGTCACCTGGGCGGGCGATTTGCCGTGCTTCCTGGCCAAATCCAGGATGACCTTGTCCTTGGCCACGCCGCCCTGGGCCAAGGGGCTCCACGACTCCGTCGCGATGCCGTGCTTGGCATGGAAGGCCCGCAGCGCCTGCTGGGTGAAGCCGGGATGCAGCTCGACCTGGTTCACCGCCGGCGTCACGCCGGACGCGTCGAGCAGCCGTTCCAGGTTGGCCTGGGTAAAGTTGGACACGCCGATCGAGCGCGCGCGGCCGTCTTCCTTCATTTCGGTCATGGCCTTCCAGGCGTCCACGAACTTCGTGCTGCCGGCCACGGGCCAATGGATCAGGTACAGGTCCACGTAAGCCAGGCCCAGCTTTTCAAGGCTCTCGTCCATGGCCTTATGGGCCTCGTCGTAGCCGTGCCTGTCGTTCCAGAGCTTGGTCGTGATGTACAGGTCCTTGCGCGCCACGCCCGCCGCGCGCAAGCCCTCGCCCACGCCCGCCTCGTTGCCATAGATGGCCGCGGTGTCCACCGAGCGGTAGCCCGCCGCCAGCGCCTCCTTCACGCTTGCGGCCGCCTGATCGTTCGGCACCTGCCAGACGCCCAGGCCCAGCCGGGGAATCTTGCCACCGTCGTTCAATTTCATTGCCGGTACTTTCGCCATAAGACCCTCCGTAGCTTGCGACGCGACGTCCGCGCGGCGAATATGCGCCGGGTCGCGCAACCAAGGGGCAGCCAGGCGTCATCCTTGGTTGAGACAGTAAAGAACGGGCCCGCCAGGCTGCGCCCGAGTCACCATGCCGGATTGAAAACCCCCGGGAGAGGTCTACACATCCCAGGGGTCGTGAGGCCGATAATACCCCCAGACCCGCAAATTCCCTGAATCTCCCCCGGTAAAGCAGGCGTTTGCGCCCCTGGGCGCGGCCCAGCGGCAGAAATTCCGCCCGTGGCCGATAATGCGCTTCCGACGGCCCGCCGGCCCATGCATCCCCCCAGACCATGAACGCTCCTGACACGCGGCCCGAGCGCCGCGGCGGTTTTTCCACCCTGCGCACCCTCTTTCCCTATCTCTGGCCGCCCGGCGAGACGGGCCTGAAAACACGGGTGGTCGCGGCCCTGCTGTGCCTGCTCACGGCCAAGGTGGCCACGGTCTATGTCCCCTTGCTGTACAAGCACGCCATCGACGAGCTGGGCCAGGGCGCCCCAGGCGCCGTTACCGTGCCGCTGGGCCTGATCCTGGCCTATGGCACGGCCCGGGTGCTTTCCCTGCTGTTCTCGGAGCTGCGCGACGCCATCTTCGCGCGGGTCGGGCAGCACGCGATCCGCGCGGTCGGCCTGCAGGTCTTTCGCCATCTGCATGCGCTGTCGCTGCGCTTTCACCTGACGCGCCAGACCGGTGGCCTGAACCGCGCCATCGAACGCGGCACCAAGGGCATCCAAACCCTGCTGTCGTTCCTGCTCTTCAGCATCCTGCCGACCTTCTTCGAGATCGGGCTGGTCTGCGTGGTGCTGTGGAAGATGTTCGACATCTGGCTGGCGCTGGCCACCGGCGCCACCGTCACGCTGTACATGGCGTACACGCTGCTCGTCACGGAATGGCGCGCCAAGTTCCGGCGCCAGATGAACGAAACCGATTCCGAGGCCAACACCAAGGCCATCGAAAGCCTGCTGAACTACGAGACGGTCAAGTACTTCGGCAACGAGGCGCACGAAGCGCGCCGCTACGACGCGTCGCTCACCCGCTATGAGCGCGCCGCCGTGCGCAGCCAGGTCAGCCTGTCCATCCTCAACATCGGCCAGGCCGCCATCATCTCGGTGGGCCTGACCCTGGTCATGTGGATGGCCGCCACCGGCATTGCCGAGGGCCGCTACACGCTGGGCGATTTCGTGCTGGTCAACACCTACCTGCTGCAGCTGTACCAGCCGCTGAGCTTCTTCGGCTTCGTCTACCGCGAGATCAAGCAGGCCATCATCGACATGGAGCGCATGTTCGAACTGCTGGGACAGGACCGCGAAGTGGCCGACAGCCCCGATGCCCAGCCCTTGCGCGTGGCGGGCGGCGCGGTGGAGTTCCGCGACGTGCATTTCGGCTACGACGCGCGCCGCTCCATCCTGAAAGGCGTCAGCTTCACCATTGAGGCCGGCAAGACCGTGGCCGTGGTCGGCACGTCGGGCGCGGGGAAGTCGACCATCGCGCGCCTGCTGTTCCGCTTCTATGACGCGGACGGCGGCGCAATCCTGATCGACGGCCAGGACGTGCGCAACGTGACGCAAGCCAGCCTGCGGGCCGCGATCGGGGTCGTGCCGCAGGACACGGTGCTGTTCAACGACACCATCCTCTACAACATCGGCTACGGCCGCCCCGGCGCCAGCGAGGACGAGATCCAGGCGGCGGCGCGCCTGGCGCACATCCACGACCTGATCATGGCCATGCCGGACGGCTACCAGACCATGGTGGGCGAACGCGGGTTGAAGCTCTCCGGTGGCGAAAAACAGCGCGTGGCGATCGCCCGGACCATCCTGAAGAACCCGCCCATCTTCCTGTTCGACGAAGCCACCAGCGCGCTGGACACGCACACGGAACGCGAAATCCAGGCCAATCTGCGCGAAGTCAGCCAGGGCCGCAGCACCCTGATCATCGCCCACCGCCTGTCCACCGTGGCGGACGCGGACGAGATCATCGTGCTGGCCGAGGGCCGCATCGTCGAGCGCGGCCGCCATGCGCAGCTGCTGGCGCAGGGCGGCCTCTACGCCAGCATGTGGGCGCGCCAGCAGGACAGCGCCCAGACTGCTGCCACGGATTGACAAGCTTTCCGCCCTGTCCGAACATCGCACCCTTTTGATTTCCAGGCTCATCATGCAGGATTCAGCTCCTTCCCCCGCCGTCCGCGTCTGCGCCTCCTCCGACCTCGCCAACGGCGGCCTGGGCGTGAAGATCCCCGTATCGGATGCCGCGGGCCGCACCACGGCCTTCTTCGTGCGCTACCAGGACCGCGTCCACGGCTATCTGAACCGCTGCGCTCACGTAGGCGTGGAACTGGATTGGGAAGGCAGCTTCTTCACCCGCGCCGGCGACCTGATCATGTGCGCGCGCCACGGCGCCACCTACCAGCCGGACACCGGGCTGTGCGTGGGCGGCCCCTGTAAGAATGGCCGCCTGACCGTGCTCGCCGTCGAGGAACGCGACGGCGCGGTCTACTGGCAGCCGGCCGGCAAGATCCGTCCTTGGGAAGACGCGGCCGCCCAGGGCTGACCGCTCAGGCAAGAACCTTGCGCGGACGTCAAGCCCGCGCCACCGCGGCTTCAGCCGGCGCCTGCCGCTCCGCATAGCGGCGCGCCAGCACCGCGCAGACCATCAGCTGCATCTGGTGGAAGATCATCAGCGGCAGCACCACCACGCCCATCTGCGAGGTGCCGAACAGCACCGTGGCCAGCGGAATGCCCGAGGCCAGCGACTTCTTCGAGCCGCAGAAGACCAGCGTGATCTCGTTCTCCTTGGACAGCCCCAGCTTGCGGCTGCCCCAGGTCGTCACCAGCAGCACCGTTCCCAGCAACAAGGCGTTGACCAGCACCATGGAGGCCAGGTCGATGGGCGGGAACGCGTGCCAGATGCCCTGCGCCACCGCCTCGCTGAACGCCGTATAGACGGCCAGCAGGATGGAGCTGCGGTCCACTTTCGACAGCGTCCGGCTGTTGCGCTGCGCCCACGCGCCGATCCAGGGCCGCAGCAGGCTGCCCACCGCGAACGGCAGCAGCAGCTGCAGCAGGATGCGGCCGGCGTCGGCCAGCCCATGCCCGCCGCCCTGGCGATGCAGCAGCACCGCCACCAGCAGCGGCGTCAGCACCGTACCCAGCAGGTTCGACGCGGTCGCCGCGCAGATCGCGCCCGGCACATTGCCGCGCGCCATGGAGGTGAAGGCGATCGAAGACTGCACGGTGGAAGACAGGGTGCAGACAAACAGCACGCCCAGCCACAGCGACGGCGTCAACAGGTTGGGAAACAGCGCCCGCAAGCCCAACCCCAGCGCGGGAAACAGCAGGAAGGTACAGGCCAGGATCAGCGCGTGCAGGCGCACGTCCTTCACGCCCGCCACGATGGCGTCGGTGGACAGCCGGGCGCCGTGCAGGAAGAACAGCAGCGAAATGGCGATGTTGCTGGCCACGGTCATGAACGCCGCGCCCTTGCCCACGGCCGGGAAAAAGCTGGCGAAGACCACCGTGGCGATCAGGATGAGCGTGAATTGGTCGGGCAGGAAGCGGCGCATGGCAAAGATTTCCGTGGGGATTGCGGAAACTATAGGCACGGCGCTTGCCATCGTGAAGCCCACTAGGTACTTTAACTGTCATCGGACTTTCCTATGACCATACCGCCATGCTCAATCCCCTGTGGCTCAAGACCTTCGCCGCGGCCGCCGCCGCGCCCAGCTTCACCGAAACCGCCCGGCGCCTGGGCCTGACCCAGCCCACGGTGAGCGAACACATCCGCCAGCTGGAGCAAGCCCTGAACCGGCGCCTGTTCCAGCGCGACACGCATTCGCTGGCGCTCACCAGCGACGGCCGCAGCCTGCTGGTGCATGCCCAGATCATCCTGGACGCGCACGAGCGCGCCGAGCGCCTGTTCGACGCGCCCCGCCTGCGCGGCCGCGTGCGCCTGGGCACTTCTGACGACCTGGCGATGGGTCCCCTGCCCGACGTGCTGGCCGCCTTCCGGCTGGCCCATCCCGAGGTGGAACTAGACCTGACCATCGGCGTCACCAGCGAGCTCTACAAGCTGCTGGACGACAATGGCCTGGACGTGATGATAGGCAAGCGCCGCAAGGGCGACCGCCGCGGCCAGACCCTGCACAAGGAAGCCCTGCTGTGGCGGGCCAAGGAAGGCCTGCGCGTGGCGCCCGGCGAACCGCTGCCGCTGATCCTGCTGCGCGAACCCAGCGTGACGCGCAGCCTGACGCTGGACGCGCTGGCGCGCGCCGGACGCAGCTGGCAGATCGTGTGCACCAGCACCAGCTACGCGGGCTGCCAGGCGGCCGCCCGCGCCGGCCTGGGCATCACGGTGCAGCCTTCGCACCTGTCCACGCTGGGCCTCGCCGCGCCGGCAGGCGCCGCGCTGCTGCCCGCGTTGCCGCAGGTGGAATTCATCGTGATCTCGGCGCCCGCGCCCAACAAGCCCACGCGGGCGCTGACCGAGATCTTGATGCGCAGCACGCTGACCTGAGGCCTTTTCTTACTGCGCCGCCGAGCGGGTGTGCTGTACGCGGCCTTCCAGCGGCTGCGGCTGCTTGAGCAGGTTCAGGATCGGGCACCATTGCTCCACCGCCTCATGCACGGCGCGCACCGCGCTCTCGTCGGCCGGCGACACGATGTGCGCGGTATAGCGGATGTTGTGCGGAAAGAACGGCACCTGCTCATAGCCCGGCTTGCCGCCGCGCGGGTCCAGATCGCCTTCGATCTCCACCTGCAACGACTCCAGCGGCAATTCGAGTTCGGCCGCCTTGATCAGGAAGATGTGCGTCAGGCAACTGCCCAGCGATCCCAGCAGCAGCTCGGGCGAACTCGGCCCCAGATCGTAGCCCGCGAAATCGGCGGGACTGTCGCTGACCACCTGGTGATCGCGGATCCGGATGCGGCGCACGCCGCTGCGGCCTTCGGCGCTAACCTGCGCGCGTAATTTCACCGGTGTCACGGCGTGCGGATCGCGCGCGTTGCGCGTCAGCACGGCTTGGCGTTTCTGGCTCAGATATTCGTTCAGCGTACTCATGTTGCAGACCTCGCTTGGGGTGGGTATGTGCTTGGGGCAAGCGCCGCGGCTAGTGTTCGCGGCGCGTATCCGGAATGGCGATGGGCGCACGATCCATCGCCTGCAATAGTTGGCCCAGGCCGCGCGCCGTCGTGCCCTCCATCCGCCCTCCCGGGCCGCAAACATCATCCGCGCTGGTCCAGGCCGGCGCCGCGCCCGGCAAACGGCGGGCGCGCAGCCAGCCCTGGCGGTCGACCATGAACTGCGCGCCGGCCAGCTGGTCCGGCGGCACGCCTGCCGCCAGCGCGTAGGCGTTCCACGCGTCCACGCCCGCGGCCACGCAATCCGCGGCCACGTCCTGGCTCTCGCCACGCGTCAGCGCCACGGTCAGCAGACGCGGATCCTGCGGTTCCTCGGGCGCGTCCGGCGCATGCGCCATCACCCGCAAGGGCAGTCCGCGCAAGCCGCTGATCCGTGTCGCCCGGCCGTCGCGGCAAACGAGTTCCACGACGGGCGCGGCGACCGCCGGCATGCCGCCGCCGCTGACGCCATAGGCCCGCAGGCGCAGATAGTCCAGCACCTGCCAGATCTCTTCCGCATTCAGCATTGCGCCGAACGCCGGCATCGCGGGCTTGGCCGCCGGCTCCTGGCCGCCATGCGCGATGCGCCAGTGCAGCTCGCCTTCGAGCCTGTTCTGGAACAGGGCCGGTCCCAGCACGCTGGGCCACACCGGCAGGCTGGCCGCAAGCGCGCCCCGCCCATCGGCCGCGGCGCCATGGCATGCGGCGCAATGCGCCTGGTACAGCCGCCCGCCTTGCAGCAGATTGGCGTCGGAAAACGGCAGGGGTGAGCGCTGATACGAGGAGCTGTGCGCCTCGGTCAGCAACATCCGCGGACTCGGCCAGTCGGTCAGCAGCGTCAGCACGGCGGCGGCGCTCAGCCATGCCAGCCGCCAGCGTTTGGCGAACAGCGCGCCGCACAGCAGCGCCAGTGCCGCCGCCGACTGCGCCAACGCCAGCCACAGCTGGCGCCAGGTGTGCGGACTGACGGGCAAGTCCGGGTCGTAGCGCCATGCGAACGGCCAGTACGACAACACCGGCGCCTGGCCCAGCGACCGCCAGACCGCGGCAGCCAGGGTCAGCGCCAACACGGCGAACCCGAGCGTCAGCAGCGCCGCCACGCGCCGCCAGGCCCACCGCGCCGCGCCAGCGGCATCCGCCGGCCGGCGTTGCGCGATGCTCACCACGTTGCGTCCAGCCCCAGCAAGGCCAGCGCGCGATGGCGCAACGCCGCCAGGCGCGGATCGCCGCGATGCCTGGGGTACGGCAGATCGTTGACGATCTCGTCCTTGATCCGCGCAGGCCGCTCGCTCAGCACCACGATGCGCGTGGCCATGAACAGCGCCTCTTCCACGTCGTGCGTGACCAGCAAGGCCGTGTAGCCTTCGCGTTGCCACAGGTCCACCAGTTCGGACTGCATGGCGATGCGGGTCAGCGAGTCCAGCTTGCCCAGCGGCTCGTCCAGGATCAGGATGCGCGGATCATTGACCAGCGCCCGCGCCAGCGCGGCGCGCTGCGCCATGCCGCCGGACAGCTGATGCGGATAGGCGTGGCCAAACGCCTTCAGGCCCACGCGCTGCAAGGCCTCGTCCACCCGGCTGCGCTGCGTCTTCAACAGGCCGCGCGCCTGCAGCCCCAGGGCCACGTTGTCCCAGACCGTGCGCCAGGGATACAGCGTGGGGTCCTGAAACACCACGATGCGCGAAGGCGAAGGCCCCGTGATCGGCTCGCCGTCCGCCAGCAAGCCGCCTTCAGCCGGCGGCTCCAGGCCCGCCACCAGGCGCAGCAGCGTCGACTTGCCGCAACCGCTGGGCCCCAGCAGGGCCACGAACTCGCCCGGCTTCACGTCCAGGTCTATGCCGTCCAGCACCGGCAACTGGGCGCCGTCCAGGTCGAAGTGATGGTTCACGCCGCGCACGGCCAGCGCGGCGCCGGCCGCCTCCCGCTTTTCAGACGCCGCCGCTACCATTTCACGACTCCCTTCTGCCAGGCCAGGAGGCGGTCGCGCCCCAGGAACAGCAAAGTGATGAGGCCCGAGAACACCAGCGCCATCACGATCAGCGCACCGTACATATTGGCGTAGGACGCCCAGCCCTGGGCCCATGACAGATACCAGCCCAGCCCGGACTTCACCCCCATCATCTCGGCCGCCACCAGCACCGAGAACGACGCCCCCAGGCCCATGAACAAGCCCACGAAAACCTGCGGCAAGGCCGCCGGGATCGCCACGCGCAGCACCAGGAACCACTCGTTGGCGCCCATGGTGCGCGCCACGTCGTAGTAGGCCCGGTTCACGCCCGCCACGCCCGACCAGGTCAGCACCGTGACCGGGAACCAGGTGGCCAGCGCGATCAGGAAGACCGCTGCCGACCAGCTCGACGGAAAGAAGAAGAACGCCATCGGCAGCAAGGCCGTGGACGGCACCGGCCCCAGGAAACGCAGCACCGGATGCACCCAGTAGCCCAGGCCGCGCGACCAGCCGATGGCGACCCCGGTCAGGAATCCGGCCGCCGCGCCCAGCAGAAAGCCATTGGCCAGCAGCCACAGCGAATTCACCAGGCTGTCGGCCAGCCGCTTGTAGTCGGAGGCGTAAACCTCGATCAGCGATTGCGGCGGCGCGAAGAACGGACTGGGCAGAAGCGCCAGCTTGGCCGTCACGATTTCCCAGGCGCCCACCGCCAGGGCCAACACCACCAGCCAGGGACCCGCGCGATGCAAGGCGCGCACCGCACGCAACTGGCCTGCCCCCGGCGCCGCAACCAACAGCAGCAGCACCGCCAGCGTCAATGCCGCCGCGCCGAATTCGCGCGTATAGCCCCAGGACGAGAAGCCCACCTCGACGTTCGGCCACGCCAGCGTCACGCCGCCCACGCCCGCCCACAGCGCGGCGGCCGCGATGCCGGTCTTCCACAAGCGCCAGTCGCGCGCGGGCGGATTCGCGCCCGCGGCCGGAGCATGCAATACGTCAGCCGAGGACATTGGGCACCACCACTTGCGCGTATTTGTTGACGTCCAGGCCCGCGCTCAGCACCTTGATCGTCTTCAGATCCCGGGCGTAGCCCACGATCTCTTCGCGCAACGCGGCGCCCGTCGAGGCATGGCCATGGCTATGGCTGCGCAGAATCGCGGCGACGCGTTCGGCGGGCACCTTGCCGGGCACATAGGGCGCGAAGATACGCGCCGTCTCATCCGGATTGGAAGCCGTCCAGCGCTGCGCGTCGATCACCGCGCGCGCAATGGCTGCCGCGGCCTCGGGATCCTTGCGCACCAGGTCGCCGCGCAGGCCCAGCACGCAGCAGGTGCGGTTCTCGTAGTCGCCCTCGATGTTGGTGGCGATCTCGCGCAGCTTGTTGTCTTCGCGCAGCGTGTAGATCAGCGGATCGTCGCCCGCGATGGCGTCGACCTCGCCCTTGCGCAGGACCTCGCCGAACAGGTCCTGGGGATACTGGCGCCAGTCCACCGATTCAGGATCGATGCCCAACTGCGCCACGCGGATCGCGAAGAAATTCTTCACCGGGCTGGCCTGGTCCGACACGGCCACGCGGCGGCCCTTCAGATCGTTGACGCTCTTGATGGGTGAATCCTGCGCCGTCAGCAAGCGCATGCAACCGCCATGCGTGCCCACCGCCAGCTTCACGTCGAAGCCCTGTTCCAGCGGCTTCAACCAACGCAGCGCCATGCCGATGCCGCCATCGGCGTGGCCGGTGGCGATCGCCTCCAGCAGCTGGTCGGTGGAGCCGCTGAAGTTGATGCGTTCGACCTTGAGGTTGTATTTGTCGAAGAAGCCGCGCTCCAGCGCCACGGACACGGGCGACTGGCAGACCGCGGTCTGGCTCCATGCGATCTTGAAAGTGCGCGGCGCGGCATTGGCGGCCAGCACGCGCGAACCCAACATGCCCAGCGGCGCGGCAAGACCCGCGGCGCCTGCCGCGCGCAACAGCGCGCGGCGCGAGATTCCCTGCGTGGAGATGGCGCGGGAATGGACGTTCGTATTCATCAACCTTCCTTTTGAGCAGACTGTGAATGGCGATGATTGCCATGCGGCATCATCG